>JGI24707J26582_10003958_pt1 | contig 10438 bp, 6 predicted proteins | sample BioPla1DNA1_FD_26582 | JGI IMG/M metagenome (IMG submission 26582) | reverse complement strand
TACTGTAGTGTACCTGCCTTGTGACGGATATCCGATTCTTTTCATAAAGTTTTATCATTTCATCATTTAATTTGCTGGCAGGCTGGAAATAGGCAAGGTCTAAATACACGCCATAGTCTTTAATTCCATGCCTTAATACATCAATCATACCACGGTTATTTAATTCTCTATTTAACCGGCTTAATACTTTAAACTGATACTGTTCCTTATATATCTCTCTTAATCTCTCCATCTTCTTTGGTTGTGTATCTTCTAAAAAACCAAAAAGAAGTTTAGTATCAATGGCAAATTCTTTGTTATAGTCATCAGGATTACCCTTAATATATCCTGATTTTAATAAATGTTCTTCAACATATTCCTCAAAACCCTTTTCGCTAAGTTCTACTGGTGTTTTAGCCATTTTCTCACTTCCTTACTAACTATTTGCTAATAAATCAATTTTATTTACATCCCATATCTTTTTGCATATTTCTTTATAGAGAGATTGCCTCTCTAATAATGCTTTCTTATCAAACTGTTCATATGGTTTAAAAGACAGTTGTGTTTCGTTCATAAAACGTAAAAATAGGGGATTATTACTATAGCAATTCTTATTTAATGTTCGAGCCAGTAGGTTTTCACTATCATATTTTACTACTTTCTTACTGTATTCCATGTCTTGAAAACTCCTATTCTTATCTTTAGGGAGGATTAATAGCCCCCCAAACATATTCCTAAACTGTCTAAATTCTTCTTCTGTAAAAAAATCATTTTGATGGTTTCCCTGAGTATAATCATCAGCCCAAATATGCTCAATATCATATGGATTTTTTTGTTCTCTATTTACATAGTTGGCAAAATTACTGTTAATACCACTTTGTTCCCCTATGTAATGGGTCATTCTTGCAAGAATATGAAGCATATATCTTTTTGTAAACTGATTTAAATAAAAACCATCAATACCTTCAAGAGTTAAGTCCATACCATTTATATAATGCTTTAATATTTCCGCCAANTCACTAATATCCTTATTGCGTATCATTTTTGTTATATTAAATACTGTATATCTAATAGAAGAATAATCAACCGTCTTGAAATTAAAAACTCTGATGGATATAAATTGGTCAACAAAGCAAGAAACCATTTTAATCTTCTTATCAATGATGTCTCGTGTATCATCACTTCTTATAGCAGATAGTATAATCTGATACTGTAGTGTAAATCCTCTGTCTGCATTATAAAATACGTACTCATAATCTTTATTGAAGTTACGTGAATAATCCTTTAAACGTATATAGATATCTGAATACATTTGAAATTTTTTCAATATAAAATTCTCAAAGTCTATACTACTATTTAAACCTATAGCAGACCTATTTTCTTGGACCCATTTGTGAAATGTTGTACCAATGTTATCAAAATCCTTGTTTTCTGCATCTTTCTTACCTTCTCTAATGGTTTCTGCATACTGTGCTCTCAACCAGTTCTTTATAAAGTCTGCATCGCCATCTTTTTCGATATCTTTCAACTGTACCACTTTACTCTTCCATAAATCATTCGCCTTATTTCTAATAGTGTTGTCATCAATCATCGAAAGAAGATAGCCTTTTAACATCTCCGTAGGAGTGAGTCTCAACCCTCTATCATTCATAGTTACAAAAACTTTATGTGCATCTTGCTCTGAATCAGTCCGTATCTGTACTAAAGATACATTATCAATTAACCATTCAATAAATACCGGAAGAGGGTCCCCTTTTAATTCATCCGGAAAAATCCGCTCAATATCTTTATAACGATTATAAAGATTTCTAACACTCTCTGATTGCTCATTAGCAATATCGTAATCACCTGTTTCAAATAAGGATGCTAAACACTCCTCCCTTTCAGGAACATTAATACAAAATGTCTTTTGTCCATACATTTCAGAATAGATATAGTTATCAATATTGACTTTAGGTAAATTCGCCTGCTGTTTCTGTAGATTATTTAGATAAATAAGAAGCAGTGTTAATGATGACAATCTCTGCTGTCCATCTATAATTGCATTGTCATTGGTAAGGATAATGGGACCGAGAAAGTAATTTCCATAATTCCTTACATCAATCTGCCTGTCACCTTCTTTATAGAACTCAAAAAACTCATTGGTTAAATCCTCTATCAACTCTTCAATCTGTTTTGTTCCCCAATTATATTCTCGCTGATAGTATTGAACCGTATATTTGTTATTCAGCAATGTGCGTAAATTTACTGCATGGGCTGTTATCTTATTCATTTCTAAAAATCACCTCATTCTTTTTCTGAAATTCTCTTACATCAATTTTACCTGTTACTGCTTCTGATATAAGGGATTGGCGGTATTCTTTNAGTTTTTCGATTTGGTTTTTTGTTTCTGTTACTAAACTATCTATTTCAGCAGTTTTTTGGTCAAGGAAATTTACAATAGCATTCTGTTCGTGTTTTTCTGGTAAATTGATTCTTAACGATTTAATTAAATTCTGGCTAATATTAGGTTGTCCACCTCCGTAAGCCATAGCAATAATATGGTTCCTGTTTGCCAAAAACCAATAAAATATAAATTTAATATTTACATTTTTAGGCTGTGCTAGTGCACAGCATGCCTGATTCGTTGTCGCAATTATTTTTGTAATAGATAACTTTCCTATTGTCGCTNCATACATGGCAATCAGTAATGTATCTATTGGATAAAACTTTAAGGTTGAATAATCTTTTAATGCTAAATCTGTAATCATTTTTGACGTTTCATAGAGATATCCATCATTTAAATCACCTGTATTAACCCAAGGTACATCTCCATCATAGTATTCTAAATTTGATGTACTGGGAGTTGTTCCACTACCAATTATATTAAAAATCCAAGATATCTTTTTGTTATTCCAATGTTCTGGTATTTCTCCTATCCACTCAATCCCTGAATCCTTCATCCTAACATTCGGATTAAGTCCTTTAGTAACGGCTTCAGTTATAATTGCTTGCCGTTTTTCCTGTAGTAATTCAATTAGTTTTTCCTTATCAGCAATCAAATCATCTATTACGGCAGTCTTTTGGTCGAGGAAATTAGCAATGGCTTTTTGTTCGTTTATTGAAGGTGTCAATAATTCAACCATAGACAAACTACTATTTGATAATTCTATAAAAGTAGTTCCTTGCCCTAAAACATTTAAATAAAAACTTATGCTATGCATCCAATAATAAAAATACTTTGGGTTAACTTTATTAATAGCAACAAGACTTTTACACCCTTGATTAGTGCATAGCGNTACTCCAGCAATAGCAACATACCCTATTGGTGCCCTAGTAGAGATAACAATACTACCTTTTGGCACTATTCTTGCTGAACAGTTATGCAACCCATCTTGTGTAATTTTTCTTTCAGAATCCACTATACATGCTTCAGTTAACTTACTTAAATCATTTGGCGTCACCCAAACAATTTCTCCATTCCAATAACTTTCTTCTGAACTACTCGGTGTTCCTCCATTTATAATTTTAAATACTCTTTTTAGAGGTTTTACTCCCCAATGCTCTGGTATCTCACCTATCCACTCAACCCCTGAATCCTTATACCTTTCATACCTCTTATACCTACTCATTCACCCATCACCTTCTTCAACTTCTCTGAAATGCTCTTTTCCAACTCTATTATCTCTCTCATAATCTCTTCAGAAGGTCTGAGGGGCTGGTATTTATAAAAATGCCTTGTAAAAGGTATTTCATATCCAATTTTAGTCTTAGTTTCATCTATCCAGGCATCGGGCACGTGGGGTTTTACTTCCCGTTTAAAATACTCATATATATCTTCTTTCAAAGGTACGTTTTCAGTATCCCTCAGGTCTGGGTCTGGTTCAGGATTGCCATTGCTGTCCACACAAATATCCGCTGTTTCATCTTTTTCGGAAATGGCAGACAGGATAGCCTTTAAAAGTGCACTATCCAGTTTAATATCACTGTCTTTAAAAGCCTTCTTCAGCACTTTTGTAAATTCATCTCTATTTTTATACAAAATAGTAGAGTCCATTGTTTTTAAGGTTTCTATTATTTGCTGTTGTAGTTTCCTACCTTTTTCTATTTCTTTTAGCCCTGCTGTTCCCTTTTTCTTAGACTTTGCAAGATTACTAAAGGCTGTTTCATTATATAAATTATTAATTCTTTCTTCAGTTACCTGAAAATTAAGCCTTAAAGGTCTTTCTATAACTATCTTCTGATATCCGAAATCTTCATTATCAAAAATCTTGCAGTATTCGTTCTCCTTAAATTCACCGTATATCCTGGTAATTTCTTTTATCTGCTCTTCAGTGATTTCATTTCTCTTATTTCCAAGGCTTTTTCTCATTTTTTGATAGAAATCTACTGCATTAACCAACTGTATTTTACCCGTCCTTACAGGCCCCTTCATTGGGTCATTATTTTTACGATTGGTAACTATCCATATGTAGGTAGAAATACCCGTGTTATAGAATAACTGGTCAGGCAATGCAATAATACCTTCCAGCATGTCATTTTCAATTATCCAGCGCCTTATTTCCGATTCACCTGAACCTGCGTCCCCCGTAAACAATGGCGAGCCATTAAAGATAATAGCAATACGGCTGCCTTTTTCATCCTGTTTCATTTTAGATATTAAGTGCTGCAGGAATAAAAGGGAACCATCGGATATTCTGGGAAGCCCAGCACCGAATCTGCCGTTATACCCTTCTTTTTCATATTCTTCACGAATAAATTTCTCCGCTTTCTTCCATTCCACACCGAAGGGCGGATTGGTAAGCATGTACCTAAAGGTTCTTCCCCTGTGTCCATCTTCAGTAAAACTGTCGCCTAAAATGATGTTATCTGCGTTTTGTCCTTTTATAAGCATGTCGGATTTGCAGATGCTAAAGGATTGGGGATTTATCTCCTGCCCAAATAATTCAACCTGTATTCCTGGGTTTAATTCTTTCAGGTACTGCTCTGCAACTGAAAGCATTCCTCCCGTCCCCGCACAGCAGTCGTAAACAGTTACAACAAGCCCTGGCTGCGTTAATTCCTCGTTATCTTCATTCAGGAGAATATTCACCATAAGCCTGATAACCTCACGAGGGGTATAGTGGTCTCCTGCCTCTGCGTGTTCGGAAAATCTCCTTATCAGTTCTTCAAATATGTACCCCATTTCGGTATTGCTTACCTTATCAGGATGTAAGTCTATCTTATTAAACTCAGATACCACGAGATAAAGCAGGTTGTTGTCATTAAGTTTTGTAATCTGCTTGTCAAAATCAAAGTGTTCTATAATTTCTCTGGCGTTTTTAGAAAAACCATTAATATAATTCCTTAAATTATTTGCGATATCATCAGGCTCAGCCAATAATTTTTCAAAATCATATTTACTGGTGTTATTGAATTCCTGCTTTGATATTCTATTTAAAACAGGGTCCATGTTTTGGAGCCCTGACTTCTTTAAGGCTTCATACTTTTCTAATACTTCATCTTTAGTTGCTGCAAGGACACAGTCAAACCTCCTGAGTACGGCCATTGGGAGAATCACATCTCCGTATTGTTCTTTTTTATAGGGGCCTCTTAAAAGTTCTGCTATACTCCATATAAAATTAACTTTATCTTGAAAGTTAATCAACTTTATCACTCCTGCTCAAGTTATATATAATTCAATAATAGTTATTTAAAAACTTTTTGATATTTGCTAATGAATATCTAAACCTATAAGTCAAAGATTCTATTCTTATAGGTTGTCCTGCTTTTTAAGAATTAATTTCTTATATATTTAATCTTCCTAAAAAGTAATCTTCAATATAATCCCATTTATTCTTATCTGTATTGATAAATCTTTCGACTATCTTGATTTCATTGTCATCCCTTGTTCGCATATCCATCAATAATTGATTTTTATAGTATGCCGTGGCTAACTTATCAACCGAGTTTACAACAATGTTAACATATGGCATATGACCACCATTGATAATAAAACTTGCTAATCCCATAGTTTCTAGTATATATGCTAAATCCAATGTCTCGCAAGTATAAATAGAGTTTCNAATATATGGTAGAACTAAAAACTTTTCAAATATTTCCCCATCTTCGAACCTATTATTAAATATCTTAATAATGTTTTGTAATCCTAACGAAATTTTAAGTCTTGGAGCAATATAAATATATTCATTGCCTTCATCTCTTTTACGTATAATCATCTTATGAGAATAGTTATTACTTCCAACTTCCATGTAAAGAAAAGTAGTACATATATGTAGAAGTTTATTGATAATTTCCTTGTCATCTAACCCATAATCATCTCTTACTACCCTTCTCAGAGACTTTTCCAATTCATTCTTTGTAAACTTATCCTGCGTTTGAAGTGCTGTCGCAATTATATTCAATGCATATTCAAGTTGCCCTAGTACCTTTTCTTTAGAACTCTGAAGTTCTATTTTTGTATAAATCCTTGGTATGACCGAAAAATCTTCAAAGAGTTTATTGTTAAAAAACAGATACTTAATAGACCTATAGTTTTTATCATAGTATTTCTCTTCCCATAACTTCTTTAAATCAATTTCGAGAATATTACCAATATCTTTGCACAAATAGTATTTATCTCTTGAAAATCTAATATTGTCTTCTATATTGCAAATTTCTCTAACATATTTTCCATATTTATTTATAAATTCATCTTTATTACCGTCATCTACTGTACAGTAATAGTTACCAAATTCATCTCTTGGGTAGACGCTAATTATATTCCAACCAAATCTTTTAAAAAAATCTTTTTCTATTAAAAATAATGCTGTCCTTATTTTTTGCTCGGTATTATCTACTTCATTTTCGTTAAAAACAAATGAAAAAGTATCTAAAGGCAATAACTTTTGTAGACGTTTTTTCTTACCATATTTAAACTCATCATATAATTTATTAACTATAAGTTTTAACTCCCATTGTGTAGGACGAGAAATTCCTTTAAGAATTCTCCAATATTGAAAATCTTTTTGATTAAATAGAGTATAGGCTTTTCCTCTAATTTCTCGATTCCTGCCCGCTCGTCCAATTTCTTGGGAATAATCAGCCAAATTTCCAGGTATCGCATGATGATATACTATTTCAATATCAGATATATCTATACCCATGCCAAAGGCTTTCGTTGCAAGAACAACTATATATTCTCCAGACTTAAACTTTGAAATAATTTCTTCACCTTCTTCTCCCTTTGTGTCACCAGTATAAATTGCTACTTTAGATTGAATATCTTCTGAAAGTCTAATATAAATATCTTTAATTTGGCTTTTCCACGGAAAGTATACTATTGCTTTCTTTCCTTCCTTTACTATCTTAGTGATTTCATCAATAGTCATTTTTATTTTGGTTTCACGGTAATTCCCAGTAACATTTACTTTTTTTATTTCTATATCTACATTTGTTCTTTTAATATCTGTATAATAGATGATAGGGTCTGGCATAAGGTTTAAATATCCTATTATTTCATTTAGTGTATCAAATTCTCCACCCCACACTGCAGTTGCCGTTAATGCTAAAATTGGAAATTGCATCTCTTTTCTGTATCTTTTTATATAATCTCCTAAATATCCATAATCAGCACGAAAATCTTTTCCCCATGTACTAACACAATGAGCCTCATCTACAACTACTAATCCTATTTTTCTATCACCAACAAGATATTTAGCACTGGAATACTTTTGTAAAAATTCAGGAGACACATATATCAAGGAATATTTTCCATTTTTTATTCCTTCAAGTCTTTCTATCTGTTCCGAATACGAAACATCTGAATTTATATATGTAGCATAAGTTAACCCTTTTTCATGCATAGTCTGTAATTGGTCTTTCATTAACGCTTTTAAAGGAGAAACTACAATAGTAATTCTATTTTCATCATTTAAAATAATTGAAGGTAGTTGATATAGCAATGACTTACCTGCTCCAGTTGAAGCAATAAAAAAAATATCTTTCCATTCATTACTATTGCCGCTTTTAGATTTTACATATTGTGATAGAATTTGCATTATAATTTCTTTCTGTGTAATTTTTTTTACTTGATACTTATTTGAATAAATATCATAAATACAGTACTCTCGGAATTTATTACTATTCCAATATTTTTTTAATAATAAATCAATATCATATGTTTGTTCATAAGATATATTAGTATCAATATCATATTCCACTAGTATAATATTTTTAAAAATTCTACACCATGCATTAAGATACATAGGTAACGAATCAAAATGTTCAGGATTTGCAATTACGCAAACTTGATTATATGAACTATTATAGAATTCCTTCAATAATATATCACTTTGAAGTCTGTTATAATACTCTTTATTAATATATATTTTTAAATCCTGTGCTAAATAAATTAAGCATTTTTCTACACTATTATCACTCACATAATCTCCATATTTTTTACGTTGTATAGATAAGGCACGGGTTGTATCTACCAAGTTAATTTCCTCTACACTTAAATTTTCAAAAATATTTTTATCTTTGTAATCTATAATAACTCTTTGTGTATCACCATATCTGTCGACTCTTATATCATCATAATATTCAAGCATATAATCTATTTCTTCATCTTGGATTTCGTTGATATCTGTAGTAGCAATTTTATTTATAACTTTTTCTTCGTTTATAGGCAAAAATTTATAGCGTTCAATATTATTATTAAGCACTATTATACTACTGTTAATTATTTTGAAATCAATCTTTTCAATTATCTGAATAAATTGTTCATACAACAAAATAATACTCTTTGTCCTTAAGTTATATATATAATCTATTAACAAATTGTTTGTACTTTCATATAGTTCTTTAAAACTCCTGTATTTAATTTCTGTATTGGGAACATAAAATAACGTGTTATTTTTTAATTCATCTAGAATACTATAATATAAACTAAAATCACAAGTTTTTATGACAAATATATTTTTATCACCCAAATCCATAATTATTTTTAAAGCCTCTTCAGTTAAGTTCATCATTGTCCCCTCCTCTTCATGTAACTTAATCCATTTACTTCACAAATTTAATGTTAAGTATATTTTACCATTATGACATTAGGAGTTAAATATATATTAAAACATATATGTAAATTTATTGCATAAAGTCAAACTTGTAACTATTACCTTCTCTTACTGCAAATGTCGGTTCAATATAATCCTTTCTTCTACTCCATTATGATAAACAAATATTAGTTTTCTCCTGTCAAAAACAGGTCTTGCCCTATGAATAATCCGATGATGATTAGGACAAATAATAACCTGATTTTCTGAATTATTATTGAGTGATTCAACAAATGGGTTTATATGGTGCGATTCAACAACATTGACTCCATATCTTGCACTAATATTCTCTCCACATATCTGGCAGCGGTAATTATAAAGAAGTTTCAGGCTTTCTCCTATTGCCCTGTTAAGTTTACGAATCTTTACTATTTGGTTCACTGCAGCAATAGTAGCATTAGGGTCAACAGTGTTATAGTTAATACTTGCTTCATATTCCTGCTCATCTTCATGAACCATTGTTTCCTTTATTATCCTTGTATCCTCCTGCGTAATACATTCAAGTAGATATGTATCTGGATACTCTGTTGTATATATAGCCAGGTATTCCTTTATTTCTTCAGGAACTTTAATGAATTTGCGTTGATTTTCAGGCAGGCTATTCCTCTGCTCTAATATATACCTGTAACTTGCAGCAAAAATGCTTCTAAGTCTTTCCGCAATCTCACTTTGTGGATGATACCTTATTTGCAGTATATCTTTTCTATTAGGATATTTTCTCTCATCGAATTTCTGGTTTACAAGCCTTGCCTTATAAGTCAGTCCTTCCAATACCAGATAAATATCTTTAGACTTGCCTCTTGGCAAAAACTTATTTATAGTATTTTGGAAAACTACCTGTATGGTTACTGGAATGCTTACACCCTGCTGCAGCACCGACCAGTCCACTTCTTTTTTGTATACATAATAGTTGTTATCAAGCATACTATCATTCCTTATACCTTTAAACTGTTTATTCTACTTTTCTATTCGATAATTGTGAATAAAATCCTTTTAAATTTGATATAAAAAACAAAAGTGCACGCTATAAAAGCATGTACTTTATATCACATACTCCCTAATCACGGTCCCGTACCAACACCGTCAATCCTCCAGCCGCTTTTTTCAGATTCTTTCTTCAATATAACAAATCTTGGCCAGACTCCATCATCTGCTGTTATTAGTTTCTTGAAATCAAAATCAACTTTAATCTGATACTCCAACACCCCTGGCTCATTGTTAAATCCCTTTAACTCTTTTATCTCCAACAACTTTGCACTATTAATGTTATAGTCAATTTTATCTTCACCCTTAAACAAGAAAAATCACTGCTTTATTGTTTAAGCAGTGAAAATAGAATACAAATAATGTCTCAAAGTGCAATAAATTTAATCTTATAAATACCG
>JGI24707J26582_10003951_pt1 | contig 10445 bp, 4 predicted proteins | sample BioPla1DNA1_FD_26582 | JGI IMG/M metagenome (IMG submission 26582) | reverse complement strand
CACGGTGAACTGAGCTGTTACATCGTTGTCGCCTGCATCCTTCACAACGGCCGTGCCGCTGATCGCGTTCGTCAGTGTCGCAACATTCGTGCTCGAAGGATTGCTTGTCGTCAGGCCGCTTACAGTGTAGGTGTTGCCCTCTACGGTAAAGATCAAGGTCTCAAAACCTACCGCGCTCTTCTCGGTGCCGTCGTAGGTGTTTCCGGTATTGCTCTTCGCAACTACGGTGATCTCGTACTTCTCTTCACGATCCGTAATCGTCAGTGTGCCGGGAACATGTGTTCCCTGAACAACAGAAGGATCAACTCCCACAGTAAACGTGTTGTTGTTGTCGGAGGTATCACTGACCGTCCTCACTCCGTCGAGACCTTTTCCTGTAGGAGTAATAGTAACAGCTGTACCATCGTTCAGTGTGAAAGAGGTCTGCCCCTCGGTTCCGGTGATCGTTTCCTCGCCGTAAACCAGGGTGTACTGCTGATAGGTGTGACTGTTGCCATCGTACTGCCAAGACTTAGTGCCGGATGTTACCTTTAGAATCGGTGCCCACTGGGCGTATAAGGTTAATCCGCCGGAAGAAACGGGTGCCAGTTGACCAGGCTGATATGTATCGCCTGATCCGTTTGCTTTTGTATTCCAGCCGGTGAAATAGTAGCCATCTCTAGTTAAACTGGCAGCACTTTTTACCCTTGCATCGGCTCCAACCCAGTAATTATTATTATCCTTTACTTCTCCCGAGCCGCCGTTTGCATCATATGTTACCTTTGCGTCTTGATCCTTATATACGGGAAACAGTTCGAAATTCCCGGATATCTGCATATCAAAATCAAACGGAACAAAGCTACTGCCTATATACCAATACCAGCCTAAAAAGTTCTCTGGAGACCCTAAAGGATCTGCAGGTGGAGTAATAGTGGATAAAGGTACTATATTTGGTTCCGTATGGAAGGTTCCTCCCGCCGGATTTGATGTGATATAGAATGTTACCGTATATGTTTCCGGTGTCCATTTCGCATAAAGGGACAAATTGCCTGCCGGCATTGTTTTGCCCGTCAAAACATACGGCTCTCCTGCACAGGCAACATTATCGTACCATCCTGCAAAATAGTATGTTATGCCATCCTGGATAAACGTCGAACTCCCAGTCAGACCTGTCGTGTCTTTGTCCGAAATATCACTGTCAAACGGAATGTTACTGACTACCAACGGAGAGTCGCCATTGTTCTTATTGAATGTAAGGGTATAGTTGTTTCTCGTATAATAAATCTTTGAAACTCGACCCGGACGAAGTGTGTCCCATTGAATTCTGGGCGTTACGGTAAAGCCGGGAATATGGATCCCGTCTTCATCGGTAAAACTAAGACCTGGGTATCCACTGTAAAATGAATAGGGATCCTTTATCTGCGTGTCTGTACCCTGTTCATAATAACCTATCGTGTATTGGTAAGTAGAACCTGAGTATCTGCCATGCACAGTTAGATTTGCGTTAGGCATAGCAGGGGCTTCAGAATAGGCAGTGTTTGAGGTTCTCGAAACATACCAAGCATAATGAGGATATGCTGCTACAGCGGCATTATACTGCGTCGCTGTGGACTGCCCATACTTTAGTTGCGTGGTGGAATATGTAGTCCAATTATTATTGTTTTGATTTTTTCGTTCGATTGTAAATGTATACACATTTCTGTTGTAATACACATTCACAACCGTATCGCCCGTTGCCGAAATCGTTGTATTATCGGCGTGGTCGAAGTGGAAGCCGGTGTATGATTGGGAATCATAAGTCGCAGGATCTCCGGTCTTTCCTGTCTTATATTCCACCGCTTCAAAAGTATAACCGTCATCCTCGGCATTTTCCTGCCAGTAAATGACCTTGTATGACGTAGTTGTACCTGCTTCCCAAACGGCATGCAAGGTTAAATTTGCCGTAACCAAATAGCCTGCATCAATTGCCGGGCCGCCCTCGGTTAACGACCAATGCTTGAAGCTATACCCTGCTCTCGTAGGTGTATCGAGGTCTCCTATCGGATTTCCGCCTACCACATATTTGGGAAGGACAGCAGATCCGCCATGGGAATTAAACGTTACAGTATATGCGTTCTTGGTAACGACATAGAGATTGGTATCATCATTGATTGGAGTACTAAATTCAAATGCAGGGCCCCCCACTGTCTGCGACCAATGGCTGAATACCTTGCCCGGGTCCGTAATGTTCAACGGTACTCCCTCGGCATTAACAGTTTCTCCCTTTAATACCCGCTTCGTTTTAAGGATATTCCCCTTGTAAATGAAACTAACATACTTATACTCTTCTGGCGAAGGTCCGCCCTTAGGAGAAGGTGCTCCAAGGGGTGCCATAAGGGGTGCACCAAGGATGCTGTTTCCTTCCCCTTCTTTATCGAGTTGTCCATCCACCATACTTGACTTACTGTTGAACGACTCGGTAAGAAGGCTCGACCGAGTGATCTCCTGATCTTTTGTTGGAGGATTTTCTCCCTCCTCAGGCTCAACGGGGTCCTCGTTATCCTCACCAGCATCAGCAGGCGGCTCAACGGGGTCCTCGTTATCCTCACCAGCATCAGCAGGCGACTCAACGGGGTCCTCGTTATCCTCNCCAGCATCAGCAGGCGGCTCAACGGGGTCCTCGTTATCCTCACCAGCATCAGCAGGCGGCTCAACGGGGTCCTCGTTATCCTCACCAGCATCAGCAGGCGGCTCAACGGGGTCCTCGTTATCCTCACCAGCATCAGCGCCAACATCCGTCAAATTCTCAGAAGCCGGCGACGACAGCTCCGTATCGTCAGCCAATACGGGGACATTGAATGCCGAGATCATAAAAACCACCATCAAGATGAGTGCAGTGATTCTTGTTCGGCGGGTCTTATGCTTTATTCTCATATTAAACTCCTTTCTATCCTTTCTAAACGATTATCTTTGCGCTAATTTTTTGTTTTTATATAGCAACAAATGTCGTCACTTCTACAGGATTTGTACCCATCATAAATAGTCAAGGTTACATCGAGGTTACACATGACGCTATTGAGAAAAATATTTTCGGGCGAAATTTGGCGAAATAAATGGAGAGAAAGGTTCTTTTATATTATATTGGATTATCTCTTGTTTAATTTACTACATTGAATCAAAATATAGACCCATAAGAGACCCTAAGGGCAAAACCTTAAGATAATCAAAGAAATTTAGGGAGGTTTAGATAAGGAATAGTTACATTTGCTCTTTTGGAAAGAAAGGATAATATCCCTAATTCGGTCTGCTGCCAGCCCTAGACCCGGAGCTTTTTATTGATTTTTTAAGTACAAACGCTACTGCAAAGGCTGAAGACCAAGACCCGGCTTGCAATAAGTAAGATTCGGCTTCTCTTTTTTAGTTTTTTCAAGTTTTTCCGTTGTCAGATATGGGCTAGACATCATGCGGTCTAGACATCATGGTGTTTTTATCGGCGCCAATTTGAACTGCTTTTTTGGCAGATTTTTGATGTCAAATAACTGGATGGTAGACCTCGGCTTCTTAGTAGATTGTGTCAGCACCTATTCTCCCTTCTGGGGATGGGATGGGATGGAATTGGCTTGTCTCGCCGTTGCCTCATCGGGCACGATCATTCGAGACCACTATCGGCGAAAACACCGGAGAAATTTCTTAAACAGGCATGAACATTTAATCGGCAAAGAAGTCCCGTATTATATAGTAGGATTGTTTCAGTCGTTCTTGATATTCAGGTATCTCCCAGTTCTGCCAAGAATAGGCGCTTAAATTATTTAAGACATGGTTTTCCGTACTGGGGAATGAATCCAATACAGCACCGCTGTCAGCCACATACAGGGCGCCAATATAGATTTCATCGACAATTCTGCTGGCTTCAATACCGTCTTGATGGACATCGCCAATGAATTCCTTTGTACTGGGGTCTTTTGACTGGATTAATAACCAAGGAATTCTCAATTCCAGCCCGCCTTCAGCATTGATATAAAAATCGGCAAGTGAATCGTAGTCTTTTGAGTCGGGATTGGCATTTCCTTCTCTTAGTTTTCCGGTCTCATGAGTACTGAACGCCATCAGTATTTCCCTTTCTGCAGACATATATTCTTTGCTGAGCACATAGTGGATTGGAGAGAATATCCCACTGTTCTTATACAGATTCGGTTCCGGTTTGTCTGTCATCTCCAGATGGTAGGCATACATATAGGTAAAAAAGTCATAATAGCGGTCAATAACAATTCTGGGCTGTTCTTTATTTAGGGTTATTATGAAATCTACTCCGTTGGCAAACTTAATCTCATTATGTTCCTTGACAAAATAATTACCCTGATCAGGTAAAACATCCAGCAAGATAACGGGATAGCCATTATCAGCGTTTGAATAATCCAATCTGATGTATAAGTACCTTTCGTCATGATCCACGTATAAGCCTTTCAGGGCTCCCTGATTCTTGCTATAGAGAGGATCTGTTTCCCAATCTTTTGTATCGCCGTCAATCTTTATTTTATGTCTGTCAAAACTTAAAATCCCAAATTGCTGTTCGTTCGTCTGAGCATTGGACCAGAACGGTCTTCTATCCGGATTATCATAGTCCATTGTGTTCCAGGTTCTTTTAAACCATTCATCCTGCCAGGTAAATATCAGGCCCCCCAGCATATCCTCTGCCACAATGTCCTCGAACAGGCGAGTAAGTATCTCTCCTTGTTCCTTCTCAGAAATAAATCCCTGATTCCAACCAAAAGGATTTTCGTGGGTCAGGCCACGTGAAGNCGGTATGCCAAACTCAGCCACCAAAATAGGCAGTCTATGAACACTGTTTAAATGATTTAAATAGCCGGCATAATTGTTCTTTTCTCCCCTCTGGTCAATATAATTTACGTATTTTTCTTCAATATTTAAGAAGTCAGGATAATACGGATAAATATGATATGAGGCAAACTGCCCCACTAAATCCATTTCTTCTTTTGTGTATATGACATTAGGATCCACACCGACTAAATCTTCGCTATCCTGAGAATAGGCAGGATGCTCCAGGATGTCTGTCGTAGGCCAATTGGTAAAGCTGACGGGTCTTATATAGTTATAGTGCTCCATCTCGTATTCCGCTATAGTATCCATCTGCTGTGCCAGCCAGTATTCAAAGGGCTTTGCACCCTTAGTTTCAAAAAACTTACCCTTGTATTCTCCAACAGCTGAATGAAGATCATTGGTATTTTGCACCATATAAGGATCCCACTCGATACCTAGAATCCAAGCAATGACATAGCGAGAAATATCTGCCCTATAAATCCCTGATGCGTGTCCCGGTCTGGCTTCAACAACTTTATTCCCGTGGATTACATCTGTGATTATCTTCATCTCTTGCCGGAAATCCGCTAGGTTATTCTCCTCAAAAGCATCCTGTGAACTCACCAGATTATCTTCGTTGATCCAAACACCGTGCATTACATATAGTTTTTCATCGTGGTTTCCATTGTATCTGAGCAGTGAGTTATAGAATCCGGGCGGATGCAAGGTATAGACGCGGATAACATTGACATTCATGGCACCGATATATTCAAACCAACGGTCGTACTCCTCTTCGGTTATGGCCGCTTCACCCGGGAAGGCGCCTGGTTTCCCCATGCCAAGATTAATGCCTTTTATTGTCATAGACTCCCACTTGCCGTCTTTAAGAATTTGGAAACTGTCATCTTTTATCCTGGCATCATACAGATTTCTATCTTTATCTTCTATGTTCGTACTTTCTGCGGCAGGACTGTTGCTAAAACTATCCAAAATTCTATCCATCATGGGAAAATATGTTGACCAGTAAAAAGCGTTGCTGGAATTTCTTTCTAAAAAACTATACAGACTCCGCAACCCCTTAAATTTATATAAGCTCGGCAGCTTGCGTATATCATTGTAATCTCCTGCAAAATAGTAGCTGGTGCAAGATCCTTGTTCCTTTTTTATAACTGCGGCAAATTCAGTAGGAATCTTGTTTTCCTCCAGGAGCTCCTCACCGCTTTCGGTTAAATTCCAATTATAGTAGGCCAATGCAGTTGAGCCTTGTTTAGGGGTTACAATATCAAACCAATAGGAATAATTAGGACTTTTTTTAAGTTCGAAGAAGTCTTCTCCCTCTTGAGTAAAGGACAGATTAATCCCCTTATCTAAAACATGTTTCGAGCTTTCTAAAACCAGGACTTGGAAATCTAAGTCATTGACCAAGATAAATCCCGGACCGCTATAATTCCATTCCTCCCCGAACTCATCCGCGACCCATTGTGGGATTTCTTGATTGCGCTTGTAGTCTAATTCATTAAAATATCGTCCTACCCATCCCGTCCAACTAATGCCCAGATAATTAGTGATGCTTTCCCTTACTTCTTTCTTAGTAGGAGAAGCAAAGGCATTGTATTCTGCGATAAACAGGCTCTTTTCTTTCTGCTTTAGTCTTTTAACGATATTGAGCCACTCTTCCTCTTCCATACCGCCATAGATTTTCCTGGATCGAGAACCTTCTCTTTCTTTCTCTATCCACGGTAAATCCTCTTCATAAACACCATAGCTATCAGCTAAATAGATAACATCATAGTCATCATAGTCTGTCGGCAATGGTTTTAACTCATAGCTTTTATCTTTTTCATTGGGGGAAAACCCGAAATAGTCTTTACTTAAATCAAATGCAGCGCCTGAACTATTTTTATACTTCAAGTGATTTAGCAAAAAGACAATACCATTATGTTCCCGATATGTCTCATCAGGCACCACTTTGTCGATTATGGCCATGCTACATTCCTTGTCGGGCTCTAAATGCCAGAGAATAACAGGCAATATTATCAGTATTAACAGGCACATTACTATTATATAAAGACGTTTCATTCAGGCAGATCGCTCCTCTTGCGGTGAGTTCTTTTTGAGAGCCCCACTCTCTCCATATTACCCCAGCTTTTTCGGCCCATCAGAACTTGGATAAATGCTTCACATCTCCAAAGCAAAGTCAGAGGTCTATACCAGAAAGCCTCGGTTAAAGATACTAAAATTAATTTGAAAAAATTCTTTAGACCGGAATAAACATTCACACTCCAGGTCTCCATCAAGATGGCAAAGGCCGAAAGAACAGAACCATACAAGATAAACAGCAAGGCTAGTAATACGGCAAATTCGAAATATACTTTGCCTAAAAAGAAAGCCACAATAATGTATATATGACCTCCCAGTTCAATCAGCGGTCCGAAACATTCAACCAACCAAAAATAAGGGAAAGAAATCATGCCGATCTTCCCATACATAGGATTTAAGGTCATTTTTTTATGTTTGGCCAGACTCTCAATTAACCCTTGATGCCATCTTCGGCGCTGTTTTCTTAATACACCTAGGCTTTCCGGAGCTTCTGTCCAGCATACCGGATCAGGGACAAATTCAATTCTTTTCTGGATTTTATTTTCGTGAAGAAAACGGTGCAACTTAACAACCAGCTCCATATCTTCACCTATCGTTTGGGTAGAGTATCCTCCCACTGCCACAGCCCATTTCTTGGCAAATACGCTAAATGCGCCTGAAATAATGAGAACTAAATTAAATTTAGACAAAGAGATTCTTCCCATCATGAAAGCTCTCGTATACTCGATTATTTGCATTAAAACCAAGGGACGATTAGGTAAGTCCTTTTGAGAGACTGAACCCATTTGGACATCGAGGCCATTAGCAATACGGACATTGCCTCCGGCAGCGATGACCTCTCCATTCGACATAATAATCGGCTTCATGACCCTTAGGAGAGATTTCTCGTCCAAAATAGAGTCGCCGTCAATGGAACAAAAATATGGGTATTTTGCCAGGTTAATGCCGGCATTTAAGGCATCAGCTTTCCCTCCATTCTCTTTTTCTATTAAGTATAAATTGTGATGAATTTCCGATTGGTAGACTTGGATAATCGGCTTGGATTTGATTTGCTCTTTGACTACTTTTGGAATTTTTTTCATCCGGAATTGCTCTATGACAATTTGCTGAGTCTGATCCGTAGAGCCATCATTGACTATAATTAACTCAGTCTGGGGATACTTTAGATTCAATACCGATTGAACACTGTCGACAACGCCCACTTCCTCATTATAGGCAGGTATTATGATCGAAAGCGGTTTGGAATAAAAACTGTCTATATAATCTTCGTCTAATACATTCTTATCTAATTTATGTTCCTTGAACATGGCGACAAATGAGAATATTAACATACTGGTATAGGTCGCAATGATAACACCCATATACAACAGCATGAAGCCACCTAGAAACTTCATAAAGCCATTTGCTATTGTACTCATTGATTAATACCCTCTTCCAATACTTCGCGAGCCATATCAATGGCATACTGATCTTGGGCAGTTGCAATGAACTTCTCTAACCAGAGCTTGCCATCTTTACTATTGCCAATACTTCTGGCGGCATGGGAACGGACCCACCAATTCTCATCTTGCAACAATTGTTCTAAATACGGATATACCTGATCTAAAGTAAAGGACCCTAAAAGCTTAGCCAACATTAGTCGCTCTTCCCATATCGGAGAGCTTAAGAAAACCTTATACTGTTCCAAGTCAGTTACAATGCCTATTTCATTCAGAGCTTTTAAGGAACGAATACGAATTTCCGGGTCTTTATGGCTTAGGTTATTCTCCAAAAATGGTAAAAAATCAAGATTGCGCCTAAGCCCTAAAACGTCAATAAAATAATATTGGTATTCTTTAGGAAAATCAGCCATTTGGTTAGTCAGCTTTTTAAGAATTTCCGAGTTAAAACCGATTAGTAATTTTCTGTATTCATATTCAGAGAGCTTGATTGATAAATTGGCAAATTCTCTGATAAAACCGTCTTCATCAAAAATAGAATGAATGACCAGCAACTGAAAACGTTCCTCCGGAGACAGTTTAGCTCTTTCCCACAGTTTCTTACATTCATCAGCTAAGGAATCTATCCTAAAACTAATAATCCGGTACAGAGCATTCATTCTTAAACTCCATCTCTTGTTCATAAGGAGGTTTAAATAATATTGTCTTAAATATTGATTGGAGAAGTTCCGGATTTTCTCCATAATGGTTGGATTAGATATATTTTGCGTATAGGCAAGAAAAATTTTCTCTATGGCTTTAATGTCCGTATTGTTATTAGGAATAAGCTCCGGGGGTAAAGTAATTTCATCGTTGAAATACCGGTACCATAGATCTTGTTTGTTTTGTATGTATGTCCTCACATCATTAGCTAGGGCTTTTTCTCTCCTGCCATTAAGCACGATATAAATACATAAAAGTACAATTATAAGAGACAACACTCCAATCCCTTTAATTAAAGTGTCAATTGATATCTCTATCACGGCCATAACCTCTCAAAGGTTCTTTTAATCTCTACTTCTAATAAACGTAAATTAAAGGGTTTAATAAAATAATTGTCTGCACCGCTCTCATAAGCGTAAATCATGTCTCCTTCCGAGCTTCCTTTGGTCATCATAAAGATAATGAACCTTTTATTGTTCGGTAACATACGCATCTTGTGCAATACATCCAATCCACTTTGGCGAGGGAGTATATCATTCGCAATGATGAGATGAGTATGACTGGAAAGATACCAATCAGATTCCAGGAATTCATAGCCATCTTGAAATACTTTAATTTCCATTTCAAAATGATCCAAGTCTAAATTATTTAAAGTGCGATAAAGCACATGGCGGAAAATAGCATTTTCTTCCAAAATGCTAACCCTAATCATTTCTAAAGGTCTCTTTTTATAGGTAGCTATGTATTCAATTTGCTGCGGTCCTTTGCTTAAACTATCTGCCAAGACCGACATGCCGTTTGCAATAAACTCTTCAAAAGTACCCTCATCATTGCCTATCTCTGCCATACTGGCGGAAAATAAAGGCTCATAATTTTCCAAGGCGGGGATACCTTTTTCTTTTACTAATATATACAAGCGTCGCAGAAATGCGGCCGCCTCTCTTTCGCCGCTTTGGGATAAAATAATAAACCATTTAGTTTGTCCGGCAAATTTAAAAACGAAATCAGACTTTCTTGTTGTATTTTGCAAAAAGCCTGTTATTTTCTCTTCTGCTTCCGACGTCTTTTCTATATCAAATTCATTTTCATTATAAAGACCCAAAAAAATAGCTGTTATTACAGTTCTGGAACGTACTACATATGTCCTGAGTGCATTAAAGATTTGTTCAGCTATAGTATCTTCAAATGAATATTCGCTAATCAATTAATTATCCTCTTTAAGAAATTCTTCCAGCGCTTCAGTCGATAGGGGTCTTGAATAATAGTATCCCTGTATTTCATCACAGTCTATACTTCTCAAAAACTCCGCCTGCTCTTTCGTTTCTACTCCTTCTGCTGTTATTTCCGCCTTGAAGGTTCGGGCTAATAAAATTATTATGCCTGTTATGGGGGCTACTTTTCTGTCTAAATCTATATAATCTATGATCT
>JGI24707J26582_10003946_pt1 | contig 10461 bp, 9 predicted proteins | sample BioPla1DNA1_FD_26582 | JGI IMG/M metagenome (IMG submission 26582) | reverse complement strand
ACTGTCGTTTCTTCGCTTCTTCAATGTATCGTTTTCAAGGTTCCTGCGCTCTCAATGAAGACCCCGCTCCAAAGGCGCCTGAATATAATAACATAACCATATTTCTTTGTCAATACCTAAAAAAGTTTTTTTTGCAAATTTTTTGAAAATAATAATTTTAAAATATTTGACAGAAATCAACTAATATGGTAACATTCTCTACCGTCGGCACGAGGGGAAATCCCTGTCGCGGTGTGCGCCTGTAGCTCAGCAGGATAGAGCAACGGCCTTCTAAGCCGTGGGCCAGGGGTTCGAATCCCTTCAGGCGCGCCATATGGTGGGTATAGTTCAGTGGTCAGAGCGCCAGATTGTGGCTCTGGATGTCGTGGGTTCAACTCCCACTACCCACCCCATTCTGGGGTGTAGCCAAGTGGTAAGGCACGGGACTTTGACTCCCGCATTCGTAGGTTCGAAACCTGCCACCCCAGCCAAACGCCTATATGTGGGCGTTTTTGTTTTATAGAAAGTTGTTCATAAAATAATAAGTTTCGATACATTATTAAATTTGCATAGTATTTTCTTTTTCAATTCCTTACTCACTTATGCGCTTGCTCTGACTTGACAGTGCCTTTTTCTTATGCTAGCATAAACTCAATTAGAAAACCTCGTAGTTATTATGTTTGAAAGCGTACTAAATGTATGCTAGATAAACTATATTATTGAGGTTGTTGGTTCAGTTGTAAAAACAAAGTTTTGTATTGGAGAGTATATGTACCAAAAATCCCTAAGGGATAAAGTTAAAGATATAATGCTTTCATATAGAGAGAAAGCCTATTTTCGTGATGCTGTTGTTTCTGTTTTTAACAAGGATGAAGTGTTTTTTACACTTCCCTTTGGTGATGCAAATGAATATACGCTATTTGATGTCGCATCACTTACCAAAATTTCCACTTCCACCTTAATACTACTTTCAATAAATGAAGGTCATATTTCTCTTAATGATAAAATTCTAGACCTTTTGCCTAATTTATGTGCTTTCCCGACAGTTGTTGAAAGGCTCGTTAACACTAGGCTTGAAAACCTACTAACACACACATCAGGTCTGCCTGCCTGGTATCCATTCTATACCTCTAATGAGGATTTTTATCATATTCTTAATAAGTCTATATGCCTACCTGTTGAGGAAAACATGGTTTACAGCGACCTTAATTTCATGCTGCTAGGTTTGCTGCTTGAAAAAATATATAGCTCCCCTCTTGAAAAAATTCTTTCTAACAGGCTCGTTGCTCCTAATAGGCTCGGCAACATGTGTTATTTGCCTAAGGATAACTCAAATATTGCACCATCCAGCTACGGTAACCCCATTGAGGAAGAAATGTGCAGAGAATTAGGGCTCAGTTTCAACAATTGGCGTAAACATGAACCCCTTATAGGGGAAGTGAATGATGGCAATGCCCATTATTATTTTAAAGGTGTATCAGGTCATGCCGGTATCTTCGCAGATGTTCATGCATATATAAAACTTGCTCAACTATACCTGAATAGTGAAGATAGGCTGTTCAACTCATCAATGCTTGAGTACGCTCCAAGCAGAGGGCTTGGCTGGCAGCTTGGCGAGCGTTATCCTAAGGGCTGCGGGCATACCGGTTTTACAGGTACATCAATGTATCTCTCGAAGGAATTAAATGTAGGCTGTGTGCTTTTTACAAACCGTTTGTTTTTTGAGACGCACAACACAAAGCCTACAGACGATGTGCGCTTGAGCGTACACAAGGCGATAGTAGATAACATGTAAAACATGTATCAATAAAATAGAAAGCGAGGCTACTAAATGAAAAGATTCCTAACCCTATTAATCGCGGTAGTGATTGCACTGTCCGCAATGAGCACTTTTGCAGAAAATGCAAAGACACTTAAAATCGGCACTGATGCCGAGCCTATAGGCTTTGACCCACACACAACACCTGCACACGCATCTATACGCATTATGCATCAGATGTATGAAACCTTGGTTGAGCTTGATGATGACTTAAATGTTATACCTGAGCTTGCAGTATCTTGGGAGCAGCCTGACGACCTTACATACATATTTAAGCTGCGTGAGGGCGTTAAATTCCACAGCGGAAGAGAATTAAAAGCTGCCGATGTTAAATACAGCTTTGAACGTATACTCAATCCTGATTTAGGGGCGCTTGGCAGCACTCCCAGCTATGCAGGAAACATTGACAAGGTAGAAGTAATAGACGACTACACTGTAAAAATCACCCTTTCCAAGATAACTGCGCCTTTCCTAGCTTCCATGTCTTCAATATATTGCTCAATAGTAGATTCAGAAGCTGTTGAAGCAAATGGCGACCTCCTGCGCGCTGACGGCGGCACAGGTCCTTATACACTTGGTGAATGGGTACCTGACAACCGCGTAACTGTAAACCGTTTTGAAGATTATTGGCTTGACGGCTATAATTTTGAAAACATAGAGTTCTATGTAATAAGCGACAGTTCCGCCCGCATGAGCGCACTTAGAACAGGTGAAGTTGATATAATCATAGGCGATAGCGCTATGCTGAGCATAGCTGAAGCCGCGCCCAATGTTGATGTACATAAAATCCGCACTAGGGATTATATCACCATTTGCCTTAATCTAAACATGCCTGAGTTTTCCGATGTACGCGTACGCCAAGCTATATCCCTAGCGCTTGACAGGCAGGAGATAATAGACCTTGCCTGCGACGGTCAGGCCGAAGTATCCGGCTTTGCTCCCGCATCTATGGGACACTGGGCGGTTGATGTAAACGAACACCCCCTATATAAGCAGGATATTGAAAAGGCAAAAGAGCTTATGAAAGAAGCCGGCTTTGAGAATGGTTTTAGCGTAACATGTACAGTGGGTCTAAATGACCATATACGCAATTCCGGTACAGTAATCCAACAGCAGCTTGCGCAAATAGGCATAGATGTAACCGTGCAGAACAAAGAAAATGCCCAGTATGTTGATGATTGGAAAAACCACGACTTTGAGATGATGATATGCCAAAACGGTGCAGGTAGCGACCCGAACCGTGCAGTTGCATTCTTCTTTGGCACAGGTGCAAACGCAAACATTGCTGAGTATTCTAACGCCCGTGTTGATGAGCTATGTGAGCTAGGCGCAGGCACGACAGATGTTGACAAGCGCAGAGAGTATTACACTGAAGCTATAAACATAATACTAGATGAGTGCCCCAATGTTACATTCGCAAGCCCATATAACTACTATTATGCTTCAAGTTCTCTCGAAGGCTATAGCCCTACCCTAAATAGACCTTTAGACGTCAGAAACGTTACCAAAGAATAACCAACCATAATATCCCGAGCGGAATTTCTCCGCTCGGGATAAGGAGTATCAATGAAAAATTATATTATCCGCCGACTGCTAACCTTGATACCCGTGCTTTTTGGAATAAGCGTGGCGATTTTTCTTATTATGCAGCTGATTCCAGGGGATGTCGTTACAGGCATTCTGGGTATTGAAGAAACGCCTGAACTTCGCGCCATGTGGGAAAAACGGCTCGGACTTGATAAGCCGCTTGTAGTACAATATATTAATTGGATTAGCGGTGTTGTAAGAGGCGATTTTGGCGAATCCTTCCGCACAGGCGCAAAAGTGTTTCCCGAAATACTAGCAAGGTTTTCAATTTCTGCTGAGCTTGCACTTTTAGCTTGCATTGTAGCTTGGATTATTGCTCTACCGCTTGGCGTATTATCAGCCTTAAAACGAAACAGTATATCCGACAGAATAGTTAGAATAATCGCTCTACTTGGCGTATCCGTACCTAACTTCGCAACCGCAACGCTGCTTATACTTTTTTTAGCGCTTGCATTTGGATATTATTCACCTATCCGATATGTATCATTTTTAGAAAACCCCCTAGTTAACCTTGAGATAATGTTATTCCCCGCAATAGTTATGGGCGGCAGTATGGCAGGCTCGGTTATGCGTATGACCCGCTCCTCTCTACTTGAAGTGCTTAGGCAGGATTTTATTAAGGCTGTAAGGGCAAAGGGCGCGCCTGAAAGCGTAACTATAATGAGGCATGCCTTCAAAAACGCAAGCATACCCATAGTAACGCTAGTAGGTATGCAGATGGGAATATTGATGGGCGGAACTGTTGTAATAGAGCAGATATTTTCCATCCCAGGTCTTGGGCAATATCTGCTTACGGGCATATTTCAGAGGGATTATCCTATAGTTCAAGGGACTGTACTTTTTATGGCATTTATATATGTTTTTATAAACCTTCTTGTAGATATTATATATACATATATAGATCCTCGCATAAGCTACAGTTAGAGGGAATTGTTATGTCAGATATAAAACGCATTACAAAAAAACGCAAGCTCCGCAAAGATAACACGCTGTATCTATTATTGCGTGACCCGCTTGGCAGAGCCGGCTTTATGGGTATAGCGCTCATAGTGCTTTTAGCTGTATTTGCGCCCTATATTTCTAACTTTGATGTGGCGGAAATACACTCAAAAGATAGGCTTCAGGCACCTAACTCCACCTACTGGTTCGGTACGGATAATTTCGGCCGAGATATTTTCAGCCGCATAGTATATGGGGCGCGTGTATCGCTGGTGGTAGGCATAGTGTCTGTAAGCATTGCAGCTGGAATTGGCTTTATACTTGGCATTATAAGCGGATATTTCGAAGGCAGGATTGAAACCTCCATTATGATGGTTATGGATGTTTTATTCGCCTTCCCTTCAATATTACTGGCGCTTTTAATAGTGGCTGTTCTGGGAACAAGCATAGTAAATACTATGATTGCAATAGGCATAGTGAACATACCCGTGTTCACAAGGACAGTACGCGCCTCTGTTAAGTCTATAAAATCGCTTGATTTTGTTGCAGATGCAAAATCCATAGGGCTTAAAGATAGGGATATTTTAATTAGGCATATAGCGCCAAACTCCCTAGCTTCATTTATAGTACAGGCTACGCTTGCACTTTCAAGCGCAATACTAACTGAAGCAACCATGAGCTTCCTCGGCCTTGGCATACGCCCACCTGAGCCTTCTTGGGGCTCAATGCTGTCCGAATCCCGTGCTTTTATGGAACTAGCACCTTGGATGGTAATATTCCCCGCCCTTTTTATAATACTTACAATACTATCTTTTAATATATTAGGCGATGCATTGCGCGATGTGCTTGACCCTAAGCTTAAGTTATAAGGAGAGAGCAATGCAAAATCTACTTGAAATAAAAGACCTAAAAATTAAAACTCTTAGGAACAAAGAAGAAGTTATGCTACTTGACAAGGTGAGCCTAAATATAGCCCCCGGACAATGCCTTGGCATAGTTGGAGAATCCGGCTGCGGTAAAAGCATAACAGCTAATGCTCTGCTTAAGCTCCTCCCCTATCCACTTTCTGTAAGCTCAGGTAAAGCTATGTTTAACTCCCCCAGTCTTGGTACGGTAGACCTTTTAAGCCTTGAAGAAAACGCTATGAGAAGCATAAGAGGTAGGGAAATTGCCATGATATTCCAAGAACCCATGACATCGCTAGACCCTATATTCACGATTGAAAGGCAGATGAAAGAAGCACTGGAGTTTCATCACGCGCATATGCACGAAAAAGAAAAACATGACAGATGTGTTGAGGTACTAAAACAGGTAAATATCCCAAGGATAGAGCAAACCTTGGGATCTTACCCCCACCAACTTTCAGGCGGACAGCTCCAACGAATAATGATTGCAATAGCGCTTATTAACACCCCTACTCTGCTTATTGCGGACGAACCCACAACAGCGCTTGATGTAACCATACAGGCGCAGATATTGGAGCTTATGAATAAGCTAAAACATGAGCAGAACGCTTCAGTTATGTTTATCACCCACGATTTAGGAGTTATTGCCGAAACAAGCGAGCAGGTTGCAGTGTTTTATTCCGGACATATAGTTGAGGAAGCGAGTGCTGAGGAGTTGTTCTACAGACCCGCGCACCCATACACTGAAGGACTTATAAAATCCATTTCTTCACTTAATGAAAAAGGCAACCAGTTATATTCTATACCCGGCAATGTTCCCCCGGGCGGAGAATTAAAAAGCTACTGCCACTTCCTCGACAGGTGTAAATATGCTGAGGATTCCTGCAAAAGAGGTTTACCAAAGCTGGTTGAGGTTGCACCTAAACATTATTGCAGGTGCTTTAGACATTCTATGGAGGTTGAAGTATGAGCGAATATCTGCTTACGGTAAAAAACCTCAAAACATATTTCCCCATAAAAGAAGGGCTTATAAAACGCACTGTTGGTTATGTTAAAGCGGTTGAAGATGTAAGCTTTTCGGTAAAACAAAAACAGGTTTATGCAATAGTGGGCGAGTCTGGCTGTGGTAAAAGCACTGCGGGCAAAAGCATAGTGCGCCTTATAGAGCCCACAGCAGGCGAAGTAATATTTGACGGTAAAACGCTTTCAAGTTTAAGCGATGAAGAGATGAGACTTAAAAGGCGCGATATGCAGTTTATATTTCAAAACCCTTACAGCTCCTTAAACCCTAGGATGAATGTCTATCAACTGTTAAGCGAGCCGCTTAAAACTCATTTCAATTTAACTGAAAACGAAGTGCAGCTACAAATACTTGAAATGATTGATAAAATAGGCATAACTGAAGATCAGCTGTGGCGTTATCCTCACCAATTTTCAGGCGGACAGAAGCAGCGAATATCTATTGCAAGGGCACTTATAACTAAACCTCGCTTTGTAATAGCCGACGAACCCGTATCCGCACTTGATGTATCCATACAGGCGCAGGTACTAAACCTGCTTATAAACCTCCAAAAAGAGATGGAGCTTGCAATGGTTTTCATTTCCCACGATTTGAATGTTGTACGCTTTATAAGCAGCGAGGTTGCCGTTATGTATTTAGGCTCTATAATGGAAAGCGGCTCTACCGATGAAATCTACCAAAAACCCCTACACCCCTATTCAAAGGCACTGCTTGACGCCGTACCTAACATTGACCCTCTTAAAAAGAAAAGGCGCTCCAGCTTAAAAGGTGAAGTGCCAAACCCCGCTAACCCACCGCAAGGCTGCCCATTTAGTCCGCGTTGTGTAAGAGCAGATGATATCTGTCGAAAAGAAAAACCTACGCTTAACTTTTACAAGGGCAGGAATATCGCCTGCCATAACCCATTGGAGTGATAAAATGAAGTATTACATTGGATTAATGAGTGGGACCTCTATGGATGGCTGCGATGCTGCGCTTATAGCTTGTAAGAGGGATGATATTAAGCTTGTCCATTTTATTACATACCCAATTCCTAAAAAGCTTAAGGAGCGTGCGCTTAAATGCTGCCTTGTTGAAAAGTCTAACATAGCGCTTGCGTGCAGCATCAATTTTGAGCTTGGACACTGGTTTGCTAACGCTGCTTTGGAGCTTTGCAACGAGGCATCTTTCGATATTAAAAAGGTGTCGGCAATCGCATCGCACGGACAGACGGTTTACCATATACCCTTTGAAGAGGGGGATTTAACGCCATCAACATTGCAGCTTGGCGAACCAGCTGTTATTGCATACAAAACGGGCGTACCTGTTGTTTCTTCCATGCGTGCGATGGATATGGTGGCAGGTGGACAAGGCGCGCCAATGGTACCTTATTCTGAATTCCTGCTTTACAGGGGAAATGAAGATATAGCACTCCAAAACTTAGGAGGCATAGGCAATGTAACGCTACTACCTGCAAACTGTACAATTGATGAGGTATTCGCCTTTGATACCGGTCCTGCAAACATGATTATAGATGGTTTAACAAGAAAATTCTTTTCACTTCCCTATGACGAAAATGGTAATTTAGCTGCAAAAGGCAAAGTAGACAGTTATATTCTAGAAAGCTGGATGAAACTGCCATACATAAATGCACCGCCCCCAAAATCTACAGGCAGGGAGCTATTTGGCGATCAGTTTATAGCCGAACAACTAAGCCTTTACCCATCGGTAGATCCGCTTGATTTAATTGCCACAGCAACTAAATTTACCGCAGCTTCTATGCATAGGAATTATGAGCTTTATATCTTCCCCCGCGCACCTAAGCTTTCACAAATAGTGCTTTCAGGCGGTGGAGCACATAACAAAACGCTTAGGAAAATGATTGAGGAGCTATTCCCCTCCTGCACCATACAAACGCAGGAAGAGCTAGGCTTTGATTCAGACTCTAAAGAAGCTATAGCATTTGCTTTAATAGGAAAGGCTACAATGGAGCATAAGCCTTCAAATGTACCCTCTGTTACAGGCGCAAAGGATTTTGTGCCGCTTGGAAGTATTACATACCCACCGGGTTTTAGTAAGGCTTAAAAATAACCAATATTTTTAAGCTATACAAAATATAATATAAAGCATCATTAAAAAACCCCGATTTCACAATGATTTCGGGGTTTAATATCTTTGAACTTATTAGCGTTTTGAGAACTGAGGTGCGCGACGGGCGCCTTTAAGGCCGTACTTCTTGCGTTCCTTCATGCGAGGGTCACGGGTTAGGAATCCGGCTTTTTTAAGGGCTGGTCTTAGCTCCGGGTTTAACTTTATAAGCGCACGGCTTAGGCCATGGCGTATTGCGCCTGACTGACCTGTTACTCCGCCCCCTACAACATTTACAAGCACATCATAGCCGGTAACCTTGGTAAGGTTTAGCGGCTGGCGCACTGTCATCTTAAGGGTTTCAAGGGGAAAATAGTCATCTATATCGCGCTTGTTTATTATAATATTGCCTTCTCCCGGCACAAGGCGTACACGGGCAACCGCTTCCTTGCGGCGGCCAACTGCGTGGATATCGTTCTGCATGGATTAGTTGCTCCTTCCTTTAAAGTTCTTAAGCGGAAGCAATTCAGGCTGTTGCGCCTGATGCACATGTTCGCTTCCTGAGTATACGAAAAGCTTTTTAGCCATCTTCCTGCCAAGGGGACCCTTGGGCAGCATACCGACTATTGCCTTTTTAACGGCGAGTTCGGGTTTATCTTCCATGAGATGACGGTATTTTGTAGATTTTAATCCGCCCGGGTAACCGGAATGGCGGTACATATATTTTTGATCCAGCTTTTTGCCTGTTAGTACTACTTTATCAGCATTTATAATTATAACATAGTCCCCGGTATCGACATGGGGAGTATATATGCTTTTGTGCTTTCCACGCAAAATACTTGCAACTTGGCTCGCCAGTCTTCCAAGCACCATGCCGTCAGCATCGACAACATACCATTTGCGCTCTACAGACTCTGCTTTTGCCATATAGGTATTCAAAGGCTTATTCCTCCTAATAATAATTTATTTGTGTTACATGATGGTCGCATGTTACACGCCTGTCAACAACACCCGGGGCTACAAGTGCATTGACCAAAGGGTATGATATATAAAAAAATCTTATTTGTCAACACTTTGGGGGCGTTTTTACAATTTCCCNTGTAGAGAAGTCAAACATTTGTGACACAGACCCCTTGGGTAATAGTGTTGCATAAAAGCTGTTGNNTGATATTCATTTTCTCTGATGTTTTAGTCAAGGTCTTTAGAGCGCAGCGTACCTTGATGAAAACAGAAGAGAAAATATAGTTTCTAAGCAGCTTTTCTGAAGTATTCTTCTACCACCTCATTTGGACTCTTGAAGTTTAATATCTTTCGGAAGATGTTGTTATAGCTGTTCGCATGGCGATTAAATGCCGTGTACATTTCTTCTTCGCTTTTGAATCGTCTATTGCGATAAAAACGCCTTTCATCCTCTCTATGGCTTCGTTCTACACAACCGTTCTGCCATGGGCTATATGGAGCGGTTCTTTTATGGCAGATTCCCAGTTTCATTAATTCTTTTTGAAAGCCTGAGAGTTTGCCGTTATCATTGCAAAACTCGGTTCCGTTATCCGTTTGTACTGTCTTAATGGGAAAACCCATCTTTTCTTCAAGTGTTTTTATAAACTCCATCGTTGAATATGTGCTTTTTTCATTAACTATCGCCATCACCCTTTTCCTTGAATACAAATCTATAGCTGTTATTTGATAGTAACGCTCATGGTTGCTTATAAACCCTATGCAGCTATTGGGGATATATTTAATATCGATTTGTACTATTTCACCAGGGAATGTTGCTATTAGTTTTACTTTTTTCTTTTTCTTGTAGTAATGCTTTATCTTAGGCTTAGTGTTCAATTTCATCTTTCGAATTTGCCTACACATTGAATCATAACATCGTGTATAGCCTTCATCTTGACACTTCCTAAAGACATGCGCTAAGCCTCTATGCCTATGATATCTATACATATGACGAATAAGCTCTAGTTCTTTTTTAGTGTGTTGGTTAGGGTGAGAGTGTGGGCGTGTGGACTTTTTCCTTAACGATTCTATGTCACCCTTAACATACCGTTTACGCCAATAGCTTACATACTGTCGTGTTTTTCGAAACTTTCTTGCTGCAAGTGCGTTATTGTTGTGCAGTATTGCATATTCCACTATCTTCT
>JGI24707J26582_10003945_pt1 | contig 10468 bp, 12 predicted proteins | sample BioPla1DNA1_FD_26582 | JGI IMG/M metagenome (IMG submission 26582) | reverse complement strand
TCCCAAAACGCAAAAAAGAACATTGGATGCATTGGGATTGAGAAAAATGAATCAAGTTGTTGAACACGAAGACAATGAAGTCATAAGAGGTATGATACAACGCGTACATCACTTGGTGACGATAGTCGAATAATTATTTGTAACGATAAAAAAATAAAATAAGGAATGAATTTATCGAATTTAAAACCGGCAAAAGGAGCAACAAAAGCACGTAAACGAATCGGTCGCGGAGAAGGATCGGGTAGAGGCGGCACTTCTACCAGGGGTCATAAAGGAGCAAAATCCAGATCGGGTTATTCTCGTCAACGAGGATTCGAAGGAGGGCAAATGCCTTTGCAGCGTCGTGTGCCCAAATTTGGATTCAGACCGGTGAGAAGAGTAGAATACAAACCCGTCAATATCGAAAAACTTCAGGAGATTGCCGAGATGGAAAAGATATCGAAAATCGATCCTGATGTATTGGTTAAAGCCGGAATCGTCTCCTCGAAGAAACATTTAATAAAAATTTTGGGCAAAGGTTCTTTAACGGCAAAGCTCGAGGTGGAAGCGCATGCTTTTTCCAAATCGGCCGAAGAAGCTATTAAATCGGCAGGCGGAACCGTTATAAAACTTCAATGAAATGAAATTTACAGAAACGATTAGAAATATCTGGAAAATTGAAGACCTTCGCAAAAGGCTCTTGATCACCTTGCTCTTCGTGGCGGTTTATCGATTTGGTTCGTTCGTGGTATTGCCGGGAATCAATCCTGCACAGCTGCAAGCATTGCGTACGAGCGCTAGTGCGGGCCTTTTGGGATTATTGGATATGTTCTCCGGCGGTGCTTTTGCCAACGCTTCGATTTTTGCCTTGGGAATCATGCCTTATATTTCGGCTTCCATTGTGATGCAGTTGTTGGGGATTGCCGTTCCTTATTTTCAGAAGTTGCAACACGAAGGCGAAAGCGGATATACGAAAATAAATCAGTATACCCGTTATCTGACGGTTATCATTTTATTCTTGCAGGGACCGGCATATATTTATGGAGCATTGCGCGGTGCAATACCCGGAGGATTTTGGGATTGGGTATTGCCGTCTACCGTTATTTTGGCAGCAGGAAGCATGTTTGTGCTGTGGTTGGGCGAACGTATTACCGATAAAGGCGTAGGCAACGGTGTGTCGTTTATCATTCTTGTCGGTATCATTGCCCGTTTACCCCGTGCATTGGTTGCAGAATGGGATCGGTTGATCAACGCTCCGGGCGGATTGCTGGTTTTTCTTATCGAAATACTGTTCCTGTTGTTGGTTACCGCGTTGGCCATTATGTTGGTACAAGGCACTCGCAAAGTTCCCGTACAGTATGCCAAGCGCATCGTAGGCAACAGGCAATACGGAGGCGTACGCCAGTATATTCCGTTGAAGGTAAATGCGGCAAACGTGATGCCTATTATTTTTGCACAGGCAATCATGTTTATTCCGATCACCATTGTTCAGTTTACCGCAAAAGAAGGGGGCGGATTTTGGGCAGCGCTTACAAATTCGAACAGTTTTTGGTATAATTTCATTTTTGCGTTGTTGATTATTGCCTTTACCTATTTTTATACGGCAATTACCATCAATCCAACGCAAATGGCCGAAGACATAAAGCGCAATAATGGATTTATTCCGGGAGTGAAGCCGGGTAAGAAAACGGCTGAATATATCGATACCATTATGTCGCGCATTACCTTGCCGGGCTCTATATTTTTGGCTATCGTTGCCATTCTGCCGGCATTTGCCAACATGATGGGAATCAATGCCCAATTTTCTCACTTCTTTGGTGGTACCTCTTTGCTGATTTTGGTTGGCGTAGTGTTGGATACCTTGCAACAGATAGAAAGTCATTTATTGATGCATCATTATGACGGGTTTTTGAAATCCGGTCAAAAAATTAAAGGACGAACAGGATCTGTTGCAGCATATTAAAAAAAATTGGGAAAGGATTTTTTTGGATAAATGAGGAATAACAGAACGATCATATTGAAGACCGAGGAAGAAATCGAACTTATGCGAGAAAGTAACCGCCTGGTGGGAATGACACTCGGAGAACTTTCGAAACACATTAAACCGGGAGTTACTACATTGCAGCTCGATAAAATTGCCGAGGAGTTCATACGCGATCACGGAGCCATTCCTACTTTTTTGGGATACGGAGGTTTTCCGAATTCCATTTGTACTTCGATAAATGAAAATGTGGTACATGGCATACCCAACAATAAACCTTTGAAGGAAGGAGACATCATATCCATAGACTGTGGTGCAACCAAAAACGGGTACTGTGGAGATTCGGCCTATACGTTTTGTGTAGGCGAAGTCGACGAAAAAATAAAAGAGCTGCTCAGAGTAACCAAGGAGCGCTTTATAAAGGAATTGAACAAGCGCGCGAAGATAATCGGATAGGAGATATTGCTTGGGCAATACAAAGTTACTGCGAATCGCATGGCTATTCGGTTGTACGCGAGTTGGTGGGTCACGGCATTGGACGCAACATGCACGAACCCCCCGAAGTGCCCAATTACGGCAGACGAGGTACGGGGCCGTTGATTAAAAATGGCATGTGTATTGCCATTGAACCGATGATCAATATGGGAAGCAAGAATGTGGTGTTTGAAAGCGACGGCTGGACGGTGAGAACAAAAGATCGTAAACCGGCAGCCCATTTCGAACATACCATTGCTATCCATAACGGCGAAGCNGATATTTTATCAACATTTGAATTTATTGAAGAAACAACTNATATTTTAAACCAAAACTAATTTTTTTAATGGCTAAACAACCACCAATAGAACAAGACGGGGTCATAGTGGAAGCGTTATCCAACGCCATGTTTCGTGTCGAATTGGATAATGGACATGAAATTACTGCTCACATTTCCGGAAAGATGCGGATGAATTACATTCGTATTTTACCGGGCGACAGAGTGCGTGTGGAAATGTCGCCTTATGACCTTACGAAAGGTAGAATCACATTTAGATATAAATCATAAAGNAACAAAGAAATACAACGATATGAAAGTAAAAGCATCGATAAAGAAACGTTCGGCCGATTGTCAAATTGTTAGAAGAAAAGGCCGTCTATATGTAATTTGCAAAAAGAACCCCCGATACAAACAACGTCAGGGTTAGTACGATTATTGCTATTATTATTGTAAACAAATAATTAGAAAATATATGGCTATAAGAATTGTAGGAGTCGATTTACCGCAAAATAAGCGAGGCGAAATAGCACTCACTTATATCTATGGTATTGGACGAAGCTCAGCTAACCGCATTTTGGCAAAAGCAGGAGTTGATAGAGATATTAAAGTAAAGGATTGGACGGATGATCAAATTGCGCGTATTCGTGAAATCATTGGCAACGAGTACAAAGTGGAAGGAGATCTTCGTGCCGAAGTGCAGATGAATATCAAGCGACTAATGGATATTGGTTGTTATCGAGGTATTCGTCATCGTTTAGGATTACCGGTACGTGGCCAGAAAACCAAAACGAATGCCCGTACCCGAAAAGGTAGAAAGAAAACAGTTGCTAACAAGAAGAAAGCTATTAAATAACGTGTAAAAATTATGGCAAAAAAAACAACTGCATCTAAAAGAAAAAATGTCAAGGTAAGTGCTGAAGGGCAAGCGCATATTTCGTCTTCTTTCAATAATATAATCGTATCCTTGACCAACGATAACGGCGACGTGATCAGTTGGTCGTCGGCAGGCAAAATGGGATTCAGAAGCTCTAAGAAGAACACACCGTATGCAGCGCAGATGGTAGCACAAGATTGCTCGAAAATTGCGTATGATTTGGGACTTCGCAAAGTGAAAGTTTTTGTCAAAGGCCCGGGAAATGGTCGCGAAGCGGCTATTAGAACCATTCACGCTTCGGGGATCGAGGTGACTGAAATAGTTGACGTTACTCCCATACCTCACAATGGATGTCGTCCGCCGAAAGCAAGAAGAGTTTAATCGTACAGTTTAAGATTTCAAATAAAAAAGTTTAATTCGTTAAAAAGAAATGGCAAGATATACTGGTCCAAGATCAAAAATCGCACGTAAATTTGGTGAACCTATTTTCGGTCCCGATAAAGTTCTGTCTAAAAAGAATTATCCACCGGGACAACACGGCAATTCCCGTCGTAGGAAATCATCGGAATACGGTATTCAGTTACGCGAAAAGCAGCGCGCCAAATATACCTATGGCCTTTTGGAAAAACAATTTCGTCTCACATTCAAAAGAGCAGAGCGCAGCCGCGGTATCACCGGTGAAGTGTTGCTTCAATTGCTCGAATCGCGTCTCGACAATATCGTTTATCGTTTGGGAATTGCCCCTACGCGAGCAGCCGCCCGTCAGTTGGTGAGTCATCGTCATATTACCGTCGACGGAAAGGTGGTAAATATCCCTTCTTATTCCGTTAAGCCGGGCGAAATCGTAGGTGTAAGGGAAAAATCGAAATCATTGGAAGTTATTGCAAATTCCCTCACCGGGTTTAATCACAGTAAATATCCTTGGTTGGAATGGGATAAAGCATCGTTCAGCGGCAAATTGTTGTATTTGCCCGAGAGAGCCGATATCCCTGAAAACATTAAAGAACAATTGATCGTAGAATTATATTCTAAATAAATAATAACAACATTACATGGCAATATTAGCATTTCAGAAACCCGATAACGTAATCATGTTGAAGGAGGATGCTTTCCACGGAAAGTTTGAATTCCGACCGCTTGAACCGGGCTATGGCATTACCATTGGTAATGCATTACGCCGAATTTTGCTTTCTTCACTCGAAGGATTTGCAATTACGTCGATAAAAATCGAAGGAGTTGAGCATGAGTTTGCCTCCATTCCGGGTGTTATCGAAGATGTAACGGGCATCATTCTCAATTTGAAGAAAGTACGGTTTAAACGATTGGTCGAAGAGTTCGAATCCGAGAAAGTAAGTCTTCACATTTCGGGAACAGAAGTGTTCAAAGCCGGGGATATTGGCAAAGTATTGACAGGCTTCGAGGTATTGAACCCCGACTTGGAAATATGCCATATGGAAAAAAAGGCAGAGATTCGTTTAGAACTCTCCATCAACAAAGGTCGTGGCTATGTTCCTGCCGATGAAAATCGCACCCTGCTACCTCCTGATGATGTGCAAACAATTGCCATTGACTCTATTTTCACCCCGATCCGAAATGTAAAATATGAGATCGAAAATTACCGTATCGAACAGAAAACGGATTACGAGAAATTGATTATCGAGGTTTCTACCGATGGTTCTATTCGGCCAAAAGAGGCATTAAAAGAAGCATCAAAAATACTTATTCAGCATTTTGTACTGTTTTCCGACGATGAAAAAATCATGGTCGAATCACCCGATGCCGACGCCATCGAGGAGTTCGACGAAGAGGTGCTTCATATGCGTCAGCTTCTCAAGCGCAAGTTATCCGATTTGGATCTCTCGGTGCGAGCTCTTAACTGTCTCAAGGCAGCCGATGTAGAAACACTTGGCCAACTGGTTACCTATACCAGAAACGATCTTCTTAAATTCCGAAATTTCGGAAAGAAGTCGCTTATCGAATTGGAAGAGCTCCTCGCCGGAATGAATCTGACTTTCGGTATGGACGTTTCGAAATATAAATTAGATAAAGATTAACAGGAATGAGACATAGACGTAAAAACAATCATTTAGGACGTAAAAAAGGGCATCGCGAAGCCATGCTTTCCAACATGGCTACGTCGCTCATTATGCATAAACGTATTTATACCACCGTTCCCAAAGCCAAAGAATTGCGCAGATTTGTGGAACCNCTCATCACGAGATCGAAGGAAGATACCACCCATTCCCGACGAGTTGTTTTCNGTGCATTAAAAAACAAATATGCGGTAACGGAGCTTTTTCAAACGGTATCGCAAAAAGTGGGAGATCGTCCCGGAGGTTACACCCGCATCATCAAAACGGGATATCGCTTGGGCGACAATGCCCCCATGTGCTTTATCGAACTGGTAGATTTCAACGAAAACATGCTTCAAGAAAGCAAACCCAAGAGAACAAGAACGCGCCGTTCGCGTAAAAAATCTGCNGCCAAAGCTGCCGGTGCCGAGGCCCTTTCTCCCGAAACTCCCGTTTCCGACGTAGAAGGAAAAGAAGAGGGAAAAGTAGAGGGAAAAGCAGCGAAAGCAAAAGGTAAAGTTTCCGGTGAAAGCGCAAAAAAAGAGCATGTGGAAGCAAAGGCCGAAAAAGCAGAAAAAGTAAAAAAAGCAGAAGGCAAAACCACAGGCAAGGGCACCAAGGAAGCCAAAAGCGAAGCTCCTGAAGCGAAAACTGCCGCAGAAGCAAAGGCCGCAGAAGCTCCTCAGGCCGAGGGCGGCTCGTCTGAACAGACTGAAACCGGTCCATCTGAACAGGCTGAAAGTGCTTCGTCTGAAAAGAAAGAAGACGACAAAAAAGAAGGCCCCCAAGCTCAAGCCGAGACTGAGGCCGATGAAGATACAAAAAGTTGATGAAACTTCCGGACAGGAGTTGAAGCTAAACGCCGAGAAAAGCAGTGAGCAGCGCTACGAATCCCTTCGTGGCGCTTTTTTCATTTTTAAAAATTATCGTGTACATTTGCAATACCAACCCCCAAAAAACCGAAAATTATGCGCATAAAAGACATTCTTCAGGTAATCGAACAACTTGCTCCTCCTGCCTTGCAGGAAGATTTCGATAACGCCGGCCTGCAAGCGGGCGATGCCACTCGCGAAGCAACGGGCGCACTTCTGTGCATCGATGTAACGGAAAACGTTATCGACGAGGCCGTTTCGTTGGGATGCAACCTCGTCATTTCCCATCACCCCCTGCTTTTTCGGCCGTTAAAGTCGCTCACCGGTCAAACCTACATCGAACGATGCCTCATCAACGCCGTCAAAAACGATATCGCCGTATATGCGGCACACACCAATCTCGATAACGTACAGGGCGGCGTAAATTACAAACTGGCCGATATGCTGGGATTGCAACAAGTGCACATCCTAAGCCCGAAGAAAAGCGCTTTGCTCAAGCTCGTCACCTTCGTACCCGAATCCCACGCCGACTCGCTTCGCAGCGCACTTTTCAACGCCGGTGCCGGCAATATCGGCAACTACGATTCGTGCAGCTACAACCTCATTGGCGAAGGCACGTTCAGGGCCCGCGACGGGGCCAACCCGTTTGTAGGTAGAGTGGGCGAGCTGCATTTCGAAAAAGAAATACGCATCGAAACCGTGCTTCCCCGCCATCGTCAGGACGACGTGCTTCGTGCCTTAATTGCCGTGCACCCCTACGAAGAACCCGCCTACGACTTTTATCCTTTGGAAAATGCATGGGCTCAAGCCGGCAGCGGCGTAGCAGGCGTCCTTCCCGAGCCGATGTCCGAACAAGAGTTTCTCTATCAGCTGAAAGATATTTTCAACCTTCCCACCATCCGTCACACCAAGATGCAAAACCGCGAAATCCGCGATGTGGCCCTCTGTGGCGGTAGCGGCGCTTTCCTCATCCCTCAGGCCGTGGCCTACGGAGCCGATGCCTTTGTTACCGGTGAAGCAAAGTATAACGACTTTTACGATGCCGAAGGACGTATATTGCTGGCTGTAGTAGGACATTACGAGTCGGAAATTTGCACAAAAGACATCTTTTACGATGCCATTTCAAAAAAATATCCTACCTTTGTAGTCCATAAATCGGCGTTCGATTCGAATCCCGTAAAATATTTGTAACTCGTTGACGGTCCGACTTGTTCCCGTCGTTACAAATGAAATGTGGTAATGAAACGATGAAGCAATCGTTTAATTACTGCATTTTTTTGTCGGTTACACACGCATGAAATGCGATATTTTTAGTCACATTCACAATAAAAACAACATTTACAATAAAAACATACCACTATGGCAACCAAGAAAAAAAATGCAAAAGATGTATCGCCGGAAGAAAAGTTGAAGACCCTTTACAAGCTTCAAACGTATCTCTCCGAGATCGACCGCATCAAAACCCTTCGGGGCGAACTACCGTTGGAAGTAGCCGACCTCGACGACGAAGTTGCGGGTCTGAATACCCGAATTGCCAAATTCGAAGCCGATCTCGATGAAATCAACAAAGCGATAAAAGCCGAAAAGGTAAAGATCGAAACCGGTAAAGCAAAGCTTGAAAAGTACAATACTCAGCTCGAAAATGTGCGCAACAGCAAAGAATACGACCATTTGTCAAAGGAAATCGAGTTTGAGACACTCGAGATCGAGTTGGCCGAAAAGCATATTCGCGAGTATCAGGAGGAAGCCAAAGCCATTAAAGAGCAAATCGAGGCGGCCAATGAACTGCTAAAAGAAAAAATGCTCGATCTGGAACAGAAGCGCAAAGAGCTTAACGAAATTATTTCGGAGACCAAAGCACAGGAAGAGAAACTTCGCGAAAAAGTAAAAAGAACCGAAGCAAAAATAGACCCTCGTCTACTGGCTGCTTTCCGCCGTATCCGCAAAAATGCCCGCAACGGACTGGCCATCGTCACCATACAGCGTGGTGCTTGCGGCGGTTGTTTCAACAAAATTCCGCCTCAGCGTCAGTTGGATATCAAGATGGGCAAAAAGATCATCGTGTGCGAATACTGTGGGCGCATCCTGGTCGACCCCGAACTTGTCGGCGCTCCCGTTGTCGAATAATAAACCCCTTTAAATATTTGCAGCCGCACGACTTAGTTGTCATGCGGCTGCAGTTTTTTTAGCGATTATGTGTTTGTTCGTGTTGCAGTTTGTTTGAGCTGCGGTTTGTTCGTGTTGCGGCTGCAAATATTTGAAATTGGTGAGTGATGCACTGAAAGAGTTAATGCACTGAAAGAGTTGATGCACTGAAAGAGTTGATGCACTGAAAGAGTTAATGCACTGAAAGAGTTAATGCACTAAAAGAATTGATGCACTAAAATTGGAAAGCAAATCCTCCCAGAATATTGATGGTTTGGGCGGGATAACCGTACCAAATATCGTACTTCTTCGATAAAATGTTGTGCACCCGCACGTTGAGCGAGATCGCCGGCGTAATGTTGTAAATCATGCCCGCATTCAAATCGTTGATATTCTTCATCTTCACGTTCTCGCCGTTGAAAAACGACCACCTCCCCGAAGCCAGGTAATAATCCACCGTAAATTTCATCTCGTTCGAAGTCTGTATCACCACCCTCACATCCGTTTCCACATCCGGCATGTTCCACGCCTCGGCATCCTCAATCTCCATATCTCCCAGGCGAGCCTCCTTCACCGAATAGAAATTCTTCTTCAACCGAAACGAAATATCCAGCGGCGCCCAAATATTCCATCGGATCAATCCGCCAATGTGCGAGTGGGAAAGATCGCCGTATGCCGGCACCAACGGCTCTTTTACGACCCATTCCGGCAATGCTGTTTCGGAGTCGGTCTCAATCTCGTTCTCGGGGACACTCTGCAGCACTTGATCCATCACCGGGAAATGCGCATCGTCCGTTTTTCGGAAACCGCCGAAAACATCCAGCCTAAACCCTTCCAATTCGCCCATCTTTATGCCCGCTTCCACGTCCACGTAGGTAAACGACGGCTTCACTGCGACACCCGGTTTGTAGTAGCGCGACTCCCGCATCACGTTCAGGTACGTATTATCGTCAATACCCCCCTTCACGTTCGCATAGAACGACGATTTGTCGGTCATCATCAACGTAAACTCCACATTGGGTGCCACCCGCACCATATCGTTATCGCCAAACTGCAGCTGTACATCCGCACCCAGCCGCGTCTCCCAGTTCAGTCCGTCGAACAAAACAAACGGAGCCGCATCCACCAACAGGTAATTTTTTATACCCGACGGTCGGTTGTAAAACACCCCCTTCACCTTACCGTCCACACCCCATTGGCTGCCTCCGTCGAAAGGCCTCGTCATTCCCGCCATCGCTTCCAGTTGGCTGCCTGCCGTACCTTTCTCGCCCGGCTCGCAACCGAATTTCGAAGAAAAATGCATAAAATCGACATACCCCCTGTACTTGTCTTCTTCCCACTCGAAAGCATCCATTCCCGCACTCAGTTGAAACACCTCCAATCGCTGTTTTTCGTCATTGAAAAGGCGATCCTTGCCAAAGGTATTGCCGTAATAATTGAACTTCGAATGCAGGTACGACGCTTGCAAATTCAGTCGGTAAGCATCGAAGAGATGGCTATACTCCGCTCCGCCTTTCGTATCCATGAAATAAGCCGTTGTCGTTGCCGGGTCCGACTTCTGCGCATACTTCACGTCGCCGTTGGTCGAGTGGTGCAGCACCCTCACATTCAGCTTATCGTTCTCCGTATCCACCAACCGGTAACCCAGCGCCCCGTCCACGTTGGCGTAATTTCCTGCATTCATGAAGAAATGCCCCCTTTCCGTACTGAACGGAATCGCCGTCATGATACTTGCCGGGCGCGGAATCGCAATCTCAAACGGCGGATTCGTTCGTCCCGCCCACGAAGCAT
>JGI24707J26582_10003944_pt1 | contig 10471 bp, 9 predicted proteins | sample BioPla1DNA1_FD_26582 | JGI IMG/M metagenome (IMG submission 26582) | reverse complement strand
AAATGGGCACCCCGCCATATTATAATTGAGGTACCCATTATTAGAGCCATTAGATAACATATTCAACAGTATTATCTTGTGTCTTTCTCGCCTTAGTATTGTATATAAGCATTGCTTCTCTTTTTTCTATACTTCCTAAAGCATAGGTGGCTTTCTCTATCATATTCATTCTATCATATTTTATCATGCGATTAATTTTGTGTGGTTGTCCAGTCACAGCAACATAGGCTAAGTTATCAGGAATACTCTCCTCATAATAAGGGTCAAAGGCTCCTATCATACCATGCTCATCTGTAACTAGTAAAATATAATGTTCATCCTCTCCAAGCCATACTCGAACCACCGCAACTCCCTTTTGCTGAAGGCAGGCCACTATGGGACTATTCTGGCTAATATATACTTTATCTCCTTCTAAAAACTCAGAAGATATGGGAAAATTATTGGTTAAACCATATTGATTAAACCAGCTGGATAAAAACTTCATAGCCATCGGTGATGTCCCTTTTTTACCTGTTTCCCCCTGTTCATTATAGGCATCCAAGGTATATAAATATATTGCTTTAAGCAATTCCGGATTGATTTGTTCCCTCTCAAACAGATAACGCATGGCATTAACTAATGTTGTAGGTCCACAATCATACTCGGATGTTTGATAATTAAGTATATTGCGCATACTAACCTCACCCCTTATTGAACAACTAACTATTAGGTAGTATTAACTTAATTTGATGTAGGATCAATAGCATCCCGCAAGGCATCACCAACAAAATTAATGCTAACTACTAGTAATATTATAATCACTCCTGCAGGTATCCACAGCCAAAACTTGCTTGTCAGTATTGTAATGGATTCCGCTCCATTTAATATATTCCCAAGACTGGCAGTTGGTGGCTGTACTCCTTGACCCAAAAAACTAAGGGCTGCTTCATCCAGTATAGATATAGCAAATACGGAGGTAGCATATACTAGAACAGGTCCTATGGTATTGGGTAGTATCTCAGATAGCAAAATATATGCCGTTGGCATTCCTGCCACTATATCTCCCTTAACAAAGTCCGTTTCCCTTAAGGATAATACATTGCCCCTAACCAAGCGGGCTACACCCGGCCAATTTACTAAGCCCAGAATAATTATTATATTCCATAAACCTGGCTCAAATATAGCCGCAGCTACAAGTACCAGTAGTATGTATGGAAATGACATAATTACATCTGTAAAATGCATGATAATAATATCTATCCAACCTCCAAAATATCCAGATATCAGACCTAAGATTACTCCAATAGCAGTTGAGATAATCGTTACGGCAAATCCTACAAAAAGTGATATTCGGCTTGCATATAATAACCTGCTAAACATATCTCGGCCAATCTGATCTGTTCCTAACCAGTGTTCGGATGAGGGGGGCTGACTAAAGGATGTAGAAACTTGATTAGGATCATAAGGAGCTATAAGGGGTGCTAGTATGGACAATATAGTAATGATACCAAGAAAGCAAAGGCTAATAACTGCTAGCTTATGTTTTAAAAAACGTTTTACAATCATTTTCAAGGTACTTTGGTGCATATCCTCTGCTTCTATTTTCATTTTCATAACTCTATTTCCTCCATAACTAATACTGAATAGTTGGATCTACCAGTGCATATACAATGTCTGTAATCAAGTTTGCTACTAACACCACAACCGCTGTAAGCAAACAAACCCCCATAATAACAGGGTAGTCTCGGTTAATTATGGCATTCATTGTGATTAGCCCTAAACCTGGCCAACTAAAGATTTGCTCTACTATTACTGCTCCACCAAACAAAGATGGTATCTGCATTCCAATTATGGTTACAATTGATATCAAAGCATTTCTCAGGGCATGTTTATTAATAGTTAAAAACCGTCCAATCCCCTTGGATTTGGCAGTTCGCAGATAGTCCTTTTCTAATATCTCCAAAACAGCACTTCTAACATAACGGATATTGACCCCAGCAATGGATATAGCTAAAATCATAACCGGCATAATCATATGCTTTATAATATCACCTACTCCACCATTCCCACCAGCTGTAACCATACCACTAGAGGGTAGCCATCCTAGGCGGACTGTAAAAAAATATATAAATATCAATGAAAGAAAAAAACTTGGTATACTACTTCCTAAAAAAGAAAGGGTTACCAGAGTATAATCACGTTTTTTATATCTATGAACAGCACTATATATACCGGTTGGAATAGCTATTAGCAAACCGATAATTAAAGATGTTCCCATAAGAAGTACCGTAGGTCCAATATGACTTCCAATAATTTGAGAAACTGGCTGATAACTTTTTATAGAATATCCAAGGTTACCTTGTAGTAATTGCTGTAACCATACTAGATATTGTACATATATTGGCTTATCTAACCCTAGGGCGATAGCTTTAGCTTCTAGGGCAGCCTGGGATGTTTTGGGCCCAACCATCATCTCTAAAGGACTACCGGCAAAACTCATTATTAAGTAATCCAGTATGGTTATGCCCAATAATACAGGTATGGCTACCAGTATTCGTTTTATAATATATTTAATCATCTCGTTTTCCTCCATCTATTAACACCGGACACGCTGACAGATGATTACTTCCTTTGTGTATTGGTTCCAATAAAGGATCGTTTATTCTGCATGAATCCTGGGCATAAGGACATCTGGGGTGGAATCTACACCCTGAAGGCACATCTGTTGCTGATGGAATTTCACCTTTTAATACAATCCTTTCACGATTGCGCAGCCTTGGATTGGGTAATGGCGAAGCATCAAACAAGGCTTGTGAATAGGGATGTGCTGGATTGTTAAATAGTTCATTACTATCGGCCAGTTCAACTATTCTCCCCAGGTACATAACTGCAATCCTGTCACTAACATAATTGACAGCCCCTAACCCATGGCCTATAAATATATAGGTCAGTCTTAATTCCTCTTGTAGTTCTTTTAAAAGATTTAAAATCTTGGCCTGAACTGATACATCTAGGGCACTAACTGGTTCATCACATACTACTATTTTAGGCTTAACAGATAAGGCTTTAGCAATACCAATCCTCTGCCTTTGTCCTCCAGAAAACTCATGGGGGTATCTGTTTTTAACCGTTTCAGGTAATCCTACCAGGTTTAATAGCCTATTGATTTCTTTATTTAAATCAGCCCGCTTTACTATCCCATGATATAGCATTGGTGCTGCTAAAATATCATATACCTGTTTCCTAGGATTTAAAGAGGAGTTGGTATCTTGGAAAATCATTTGAAAGTCCGTACGCATACTCCGTAGTTTACTTTCAGGCATACTGGATATCTCTTGACCCATATAAAGAACTCGCCCTGAAGTTGGTCGCTCCAGAGCTACAAGTTGTCGTCCTATGGTAGATTTTCCGCAACCGGATTCACCTACTATTCCCAGTGTTTCCCCTTCATATATCTCTAAATCCACTCCATCTACGGCCCGAACTATTTTTTGCTTCTTTTTTAAACCTGTTTCCACAGGATAGAATTTTTTTAAACTTTCTACCACCATTAGAGGCTCTCTTGTTTTATTTTTAGACATTTTAGAGCTCCCCCTTTCCTGGCTCCGCCAATCTACATCTAGCATAATGTCCCTCTTCTACTTCCCAAAAACCTTGCTTTTCTCTGCAATAATCAATTGCATAGGGGCACCTGTCAGCAAATCGACAACCTTCAAGCATATAGTAATTATCCGGTACATTCCCCTCGATAGAAGCCAGTTCTTTATCAGGATTATCATAAATGCTAGGAACTGATTTTAGCAAAGCCTGAGTGTAGGGATGCACAGGTTTTTCAAAAAGTGAATCCACTGGAGCCTCCTCCATAAATTGGCCAGCATACATAACTATAACCCGGTCTGCCAATTCAGCTACCACACCAATATCATGGGTTATGAGTATAATGGACATCTGGAGTTCATCCCTAAGGCTCAGTAATAGTTGCATAATCTGCAATTGTATTGTTACATCTAAGGCTGTCGTAGGCTCATCAGCAATTATAAGCTTAGGATTGCAGGCAAGAGCCATGGCTATCATGGCTCTTTGACGCATTCCCCCAGAAAGCATATGGGGATATTTCTTCATTATAGCTTCTGCATCTGGCAAACCCACCTTAACTAAAAGCTGGATGGCAGAATCTTTAGCCTTTTTCTTATCATATCCCATATGGATACGCAGAGACTCTGTTATCTGATTACCTATTGTAAATGAAGGATTCAAACTATTCATTACATCCTGGAAAATCATAGAGATATCATTACCTCTAATCTGATCTAACTCTTTCTCCTTTAACTGAAGCAGATCTTTGCCTTCAAATAATACTCTACCACTTAGAACTCGGGCATTAGAAGGTAATAAGCCCATAATAGACAATGCAGTGACACTTTTTCCACAACCAGATTCCCCTACAATACATAATATCTCACCCTTGTTCACTGAAAAACTCACATTATCAGTGACAACCTTATGAGATTTTTCATTTAAGAATGCAATTTTTAAATCTTCTATCTGTAATATTGGCATTATCTGCATTGCTCCCTTACGTTCTTCCAATTATTCATCAGTTTATTTAGTAATCTCCCACTGATGAACATTTATAAATGTTCCGTATACATCAGGAACAGCATTAACTACTCTATTATTGACTGCTCCTAAAGCACTGATTACATAAGCAGAAATCATAGGAACATCCTCTTGTACCTTGGTATCTACTATTAAATATTGCTTTTTAATTTCATTAATATCACTGGCAGTCTGGGTTTTAATAAGTGCTTCTGTAACTTCATTGTTTTCATATTTTGTCCATCCACCTTTAGATAATAGCCAGCTAATATCTGTAAATGGATCTACTGGTGCATAGGTGTATTGAACTGCCATTATATCAAATTCACCATTACCTGCTACTGATAATAAATTGGCGATATCTACTGTTTTAATTTGCAGTTTAATTCCTACATCAGCTAACTGTGCGGTTATAAAGCTNGCAATTTGCACAAAAGTGGTATCTCCACTATTTACATAAAATGTGTAGACTGTATTCTTATCCCACCCATCAGCTGCTGCCTCATCTAGTAAACTCTTAGCCTTATCTGGATCATAGGAGGTAGGTACTAAACTTGCATCATAGTAAGGTCCAGCACTGGCTAAAAATCCATCAACAATTTCACCCTTGCCTTTTAAAATATCTTGGAAAATTGTCTGTCTGTCAATACCATATTGAATTGCTTGGCGGACTCTTACATCTGTTATATTTTCTGTATTGATAAAAATTGATTGATGAGTAATAGGCGTACCATCATAAACTGTAATATTTTCAAGGGATCTTACGGTTTCATAATCCTCTTGTAGAAGAGCTCCCATAGTTTGCTGAACCACATCTATTTCTCCAGATCTAAGTCCAGTCAGAAGTTGGCTAGCTGTTACAACTCTAAAGTTTAATTTTTTAATCTTTGGAGCTCCCATAAAGTAATTTTCATTGGCCTCAAAATTTACATAGTGATTTAAATCCACTTCCTTAATAAAATATGGTCCACTAACTACGGTCGGTTTATTAAACCAATCATAGGTAAGTAAGTCTTTCTTAGGTATATCCCCAAGAACATGCTCTGGTAAGATTAATATATATCTTCCGAATATATTCTGGAAGGAATAAAGGGCCATTTCAGATTTGGTTGTTATCTGAACTGTCTTTTCGTCTAAAGCAACTACACCACTGATACTGTCTGCTCCTGGCTCTACATATCCATCATCACCAGTACCTTCAATTTTTTCTATGGACATACCAGTACTTCCTATCTCAGAACTTGCCCAGCACAAAAATGTAAATAGAACATCATCAGATGTTATGGGTTCTCCATCAGACCATTTGGCATCTTCCTTTAATTTAATAATGAAGTTCCTATTGTCCTCTGTTGTTATACTACTTGCCAGCTGTCCTACAAATTCTAGCTCCTTATTTAGTTCCACCAAAGGTAGAAAGGCAAGAGATGTAGCATATTTTACTACCTCAGTTCCATCTTGTAACAAGGGATTAACAGAACCGAATGTATCAGTTACACCTACATTAACAATGGCTTCCTGAGTTACATCCTCATTATCAACCTTATCATTATTTCCTACATTATTGGTATTACTATTGTTATTGTTGTTATTGTTGTTATCATTGCTATTGTTATCATCCTTGCCACAAGCTGTAAATAAAAAGGCAAATACAGCTACCAGTAGCAATATTGGTAATCTTTTTATAACTTTCTTCATAATATTTCATCCCTTTCTTAATATGCTTGTAAAAATCACCTTGTAAATTACTTTAGTAAAATTCACACTATAATCTACACTAGTCAAATTTACACTTGTTAAATTATTAATCATTATACTTATTTTAATACAAAATAGCTTTTTTATTAAGCTATAATATTAGCCTGTAAATACTCAATTGCTAAATCAGCTAAATACTTGGCTGTTGGCATAATTGCCTTTCTATCTACCCTGAACTTGGGATGATGGATTGGATATCCACCACCAGTTCCTATTCTAAGAAACATGCCCTTTTCTTTCTGTAGATATAGACTAAAATCTTCTCCTCCTAAGGATCTATAAGCTTCCCTAATTAGATAGCCATTTTTTTCTGCTACCTTCTTGGATAATTCAGCCAACTCCCCATCGTTAATTACCGCAGGTGGTCCAGGATGCCAATTAAATTCCGCCTCTGCCCCATAAGCCTCTGCTACATTAATAGCAAGAGCTTTAAGGCGATTTTGGAACAATACCCTATCTTCTGGCTTCATTGTCCGGACAGTTCCTTCCATATAAGCCTGCTCAGGTATTACATTCCAAGTGTTACCAGCTTCTAAATGGGTAATACTAACCACCCCTTGGGAAAAGGGGTCCATATTACGGCTTACGATAGACTGAACCGCCATAACAATGGCTGAACTAACTACAATCGGATCAATACCTTCATTGGGATGGGCTGCATGGCTACCTCTACCTTTAACCGTAATTGAGAACTTATCCACCGCAGCCATCACTGCGCCTTCACCAATTCCCACAGTACCAACAGGGAGTGATGGGGTAGCATGAATACCAAAGTAAACCTTGACATCTTCTAATACTCCAGTATCAATAATAAGCTGTGCCCCTCCTGGTGCTTCTTCAGCAGGTTGAAAAATGATTTTAATAGTTCCATGGATCTCATTTCTTCTTTCATTAAGTAACCTGGCAGCCCCTAGTACTGAAGTCATATGAAAATCATGACCACAGGCATGCATAATTCCTGACACCAATGATTGGTAAGGTAACCCTGTATTCTCTTGTATGGGTAGGGCATCAATATCACTTCTTATAGCTATAACAGGTCCAGGATGCTCCCCCCTGATTACTGCCACTAGTCCAGAATCCAGATTTAAATTTAAAATCTCTATTCCGTACTCCTTTAATATACCCTTTAGGGTTTTTGAAGTCTCATATTCTTTATAGGATAATTCAGGGTTTTTATGGAGCTTCTCAAATATTTCAATTAAATCATCTTCTATGGTTTTCTTAGTCATAATCTATTCCTTTTTAATTCATACTATTTTAGTATGTAATGTATGAAATACATTATATTATTGATACCATCAATTGTCAATCTTTTTTANATATTTTAAATCTTAATACATTATATAGTTCTCAGAAAAAATAGTCAATTTTAATATATAATGTCGAAAGATATCCTTTCCTAAAGTCATCAAATATGATACTATTATGAATGTTTGGGTTATGGCACTTTATTAATAATAGTGTGTGCAATCTACGGCGTAATATTATTCTTGACTACATAATAAACCAGAAAGGATCTATCATGTCAAATTTAGGACCTAAATCATTATCAGAATATGTGTTAAATCAAAGCCATAATAAAGCAAATAAAAAATTTTTAAAATTAGCATTCCAAGGATTACTTGCAGGCATGTATATTGCTATAGGTGCAATAGCCTACTTAAAACTGGTTGCTGCTACCGCAGATCCAGGTCTTGGTGAATTTTTAGGAGCACTGGTCTTTCCAGTGGGAATTGTGGCAGTCTTATTGATGCAAGCAGAGCTTTTCACCAGTGACACCATGATTATGATATCAGTATATACAAAGCAAATTAAATTTACTAAGATTTTGAGAATTTTAATTACAGTTCTTCTTACAAATTTAATCGGTGGAATGATAATAGCTTGGCTAACACATAGTTCAGGCATTTTTAATGAAACAGTTATGGCACTGGTTTCACAAAAGGCCATACATAAAGTAAATTTACCCATAGGCAAATTATTTTTCAGTGCTATCCTCTGTAATATTGTAGTATCCACAGGAGTGTGTCTGGCCTATAGCTGCTCTGATACCATCAGTAAAATTATTTCTGTATGGCTTGCTATTACTGCCTTTGTTCTAACTGGAACTGAACACGTTGTTGCCAATGTATATTACTTATTCATTGCTTTCTTTGGTGGCGCAGACATTTCATTATTAGATATTGCTTATAACTTATCAGTTGCTGCCATAGGCAATTTCATAGGCGGAGGAATTGTAGTCTCAGGTATCAATTACCTAGTTGCTTTTAGGTATGATGATCTGTAAGTGATTGTTCTAATTTTTTTAATTTATTTAACTCATACACTATATAAACTAAAGCAATTATTGACGCAATACCATCAGACAATGCATTACTTAAATAAACACCCATAACCCCTAGATTTGGAGCCAGTACATATACAGATGGTACAATTATAATTCCATATCTTAAGAACGCCAGCACATTACTACGTTTTATATATCCAACAACCTGAAAATATTGTGAGCTGATGGTATGCAGTCCTATTAATGGAAGCATACATAGATAAAGTCTGATTCCTTCTGAAGTTGCCTTTATTAAGGGCAGCTCATCCGTAAATGCTCTTACCAGCAATTGGGGAAAGATTAAAATAACCATAAGCAGAAGCAGTGATATTATAAATGAATAGGCAAGGGCTAACTCTAAGGATTTTTTAACCCTTCCATAACGCTCTGCTCCCCAATTATATCCACAGATTGCATTATTCCCTTGGACAAGACCTGTGATTACCATATGATAAAAGCTATAGATACTGGATATAATTGTCATCGCAGCTACATCAAAGTCGCTACCATATCTTAACAAACTATTGTTGATAAATAGATTAACAACTGATGCCAGTATCTGTACATTAAAAGATGGTAATCCCATCTTCAAGCTTTCTTTTAACAACTGGCCTTCATTTGAAACTTTTCTAAATTTTAAACCAATAATCAAATCTTTTCTTCTTATAAATATAACTATCACATAAATAGTTAATGTTGTCTGGGATATTACCGTTGCTATTGCAGCTCCTGCTATGCCTAGTTTAAATACAAAGATAAAAATAGGATCTAGTATAATATTCATAATGGATGTTATAACTATAATCTTCATAGATAATTTAGCTTGACCTATGGAGCGCAAAGAATTATTCAAGCAATATCCTGGGATTCCAATTATAGAACCCACTATAACTATGGCTATATAATCTTTGGCATAAGGTAATACATCATGGGATATATTTAGCCAATCTAATATCTGATCCATCAAAGCCATAAATATTATTGAAAAAACAAGTAGGAAAATAATTATATATTTTAAGGCTAAATATAAGATGTCTTCGGCTTCTTTAATCTTACCTTCCCCTAATTTAATAGAAATTAAAGCTGAGGTACCGATTCCAATTAATAATACAAAAGCCATCTGGATAATCTGTATAGGCATGGTAATTCCTACCGCTGTCAATGCATATGAACTTATTTTACCTACATAGATACGATCAACCAGGTTAAAAATAGCCCCACTTAACATGGCAAGTATGGCAGGAACACTTAATTGCCACAATAACTTAGATATCTTTTCATCCTCAAGATTTAGTTTCATTCTCTCAAAAGCCCCATTCTTTATTTAGTAGTAAATCTTACCCCATGGTATTAACATTCTACAAAAAATAAAAACCCTTGTAAAGTGGCTTATTGCTATACTCAGCTTTGGCAATGCAAGTAAGGGTTTTGCTTACTTGCTAGATGGCTTTTAATTGTATAGTAATGCGGAGAAACTTCCCATACAATTAAAAGAGCGTTTCGTTTGCGAAACGCTTAAAATTCTTTAATAATATCAGTTGCCACTAACCCATGACTAAGTCACGAAAATAAGTGGCAACCCTTGTAACTAAGACTAAAGACTTAACAACTCTTATCTTTTAACCTCTACATCTACTCTTGTTAAAATTTCATTACTTCCTTTATTAATTGTATATCTAATAGCTGGTATCAAGGCTTTTCTATATAACACATTGGTATTGGGACTGGTACCTAACACCATAGGCTTTCCTTCTCCTGAAACAGTACAACTACTAAAGTTATTATAGATAGTTACACTATTATCTGTTT
>JGI24707J26582_10003941_pt1 | contig 10473 bp, 10 predicted proteins | sample BioPla1DNA1_FD_26582 | JGI IMG/M metagenome (IMG submission 26582) | reverse complement strand
TTTTTTAAAAAAAAGGAAAATTAAAAGTTAAGAAAAGAAATAGTTGAAATTTAAAAAAGAGAAAGTTAAAGGTTAAAAAAAATAGTTGAAAATTAAAAAAGATTAGTTAAAAACTAAAAAAATAGTTAAAGTAAAAAAGTAAAAAAGAGAAAAGAGAAAAAAAGAGAAAGTTACAAAAATAATATTAAAAAACTTTTTTATTTTCTTTTATTGTTCGGATTCATTTGCTTTCCGCGGTTTCCCTGGCTTTGGTCATATTGTTTGTTTGTTCCGGATGTTCCTTTGTTTGCATTTTGCATATTTGAACGGTTATCTGAAGGTTTTAGAGGTTTAGCCATTTTAATACACTTTTAATTTCTATTTCTATATTGTTTATGTTTCTATGTTTATATTTCTATTTTTCTTTTAATTTCTATTTTTCTTTTAATTTTTATTTTCCTTTTATTTTTTAATTTTTTTATATTTTAATTTTCTTTTAATTTTTTCTTATTTTTCAATTTTAAATTCATTCGTAAAATTTGTCGCGTGCGGCAACCATTGCTTTTATATTATCGAGTGGTGTCATCGGGGCAATTCCGCATCCGGGCGCGAGAATGTCAACGCCGTCGTTTAATGCATTTAATGATGCTTCCGTTACTTTTTCTTCGTCTCCGCTTAAAAGTACGAACGGACTTGATACATTTCCGATAATTATTGCTTTTCCTGATGCGATTTGTTTTGCATTTGCAATGTCTGTTACCTTTTCTTCTACGCTGAGTCCTTTGCATTTACAGTCGGCCATATACTCAATAATCGGAGTAACATTTCCGCAAACGTGGAGAATTACGGGCGCATTAACTTTTTCAGCGAATTCAACTATATGTTTCATNAGTTTTTCTTTGAAATCTTGCGGACTCATTAAATCAGGCGATGCGACCGGGTCTGCTATACAAATAACATCAGCTCCTGCATCGACCATCAAGTTTGCATAAATAATTGAAGCTTCTGTTGCAATTACAAGTGACTTTTCAAGGTCATCCGGTTTTTTAATCGACCATTTCATAAACGATTTTACACTAACGATGTCGGATGCAAGTGTAATGGGTCCTTCCATTCCCGCAATAATCGGAACGTCAGGTCCAACTTTTTCTCTTGAAATTTTAATTGCTTCGATTACAGCAGGAATACGTCCGGCGTTTGCAAGATCCGGCATTTCAAATTCTTCGAGTTTTTCAGGCTTATCAAAAGGATGACCGATGACGGACGGTTGTCTGTTTTTAGTCCCCATGTTTATGTCACACCCCATTGCTTCTGCCAAAACTGTTAAACAATAAGGCAAACGAACCGCTTCAAGTCCTGCAAGTTCATGAGCCGCAATGGCAAGGTCTGCCATTTTTTCAGCGTTCGTGTGCGATTCCGGCCATGGAGCATCTACAAGATCCATTAATTCAACTACACCGGTTTGAGTAACAGATAATACCGGCACTTTTTCAACCTTTTCTCCATTCAAAGCTTTTAATAAATTTTCTTTCAATGTCATAATGATTATCTCCATAAATTTTATTTATTATTTTATTTATATTCTTAATATATTATGCGATTTTAATATATAATTTCTTCGTAGATTTTAGAATAATTCATATCTTTCATTTTTATTTGATTTTTTATTACTTTTTATTGTTTATTTTTACGAAAACTTATTAATACTGTACCATCTTTTACTATTAATTATTATGATTATTACTGTCTTCGGAGGTTTTTTCTATGCTTCGAATAGAAAATCTTAATGTAAGTATAGGCGATCGCAAATTGATAAAAAATTTGAATCTTGTTGTCGAGAAGGGTGAAACCGTAATCCTTTTTGGTCCAAACGGTGCCGGAAAATCCGCATTATTAAATACGATAATGGGATTTGGGAACTTTAAGGTAACATCGGGTAAAATTTTTTTCAAAGGAAAAGACATTACGGATGCACCGATTGATGAGAGGGCTAAAGCGGGTTTGGGTATTATGTCTCAAAGGCCTCCGAATCTTGCCGGTGTAAAGCTTAGAGAACTTGTTGAAATCGAAATCGGTCATGGCAATAAGCCACTTAATGTAGAAGAACTTGCAGAAGATACGGGAATGACTCGTTTTCTTGAAAGGGATGTAAATGTAGGTTTTTCAGGCGGAGAAATTAAGCGCTCGGAATTGCTTCAATTAAGTGCTCAATGCCCCGACTTTTTCTTGTTGGACGAACCGGAATCAGGTGTTGACCCGGTAAACATGGCACACGTCGGAAATAAAATACAAAAACTTTTAATGGGGGATAGCACATGTGTCGGAGAAATGAAAGAAAAGGGGAAATCTGCACTAATCATTACACATACAGGTGCCATACTTGATTATGTAGATGCGGATAAAGCATTTGTTTTGTGTAACGGAACTATTATGTGTTCCGGAAATCCGAGATTGCTTTTAAATGATATAAAAACACACGGTTACNAGGGGTGTATCAATTGCAAGCTTCAGTCGAAAATGTAAATAACAAAAAAACGGAGAATATTAAAAAATCTCTGGAAAAAGAATCGGAATTCGGAAGCAAAATAGACTTGGAAATGTATTCTATTCCCGAAGAGACTATAGAGGTTCAAAAACTGGACGACTTAAATCCCGAAATTAAAGACATGATAAAAAAAGTTGGGATTACTCCAGATACATCCGACAAAAGCGGAAGCTTTATGATGTATAATGCAAACGTCTCACACAAATCGGCATCATCAGACAGTTTTGAATTGATGTCTACAAAAGATGCGATTAAAAAATACGACGGTCTTTCGGAATATGCTTGGAATCTTGTACATCCTGAAAAAGATAAGTATACGGCATCCGATTATTTGAATAAATCAGACGGTTATTTCATTAGGGTGTTTAAGGGTCAAAAAGTCGTAAATCCGATTCAAGCATGCATGATGATCGGGATGGACGATTCAGTTCAATATGTTCATAATATTATCGTATTGGAAGAAGGCTCCGAATTAAATTTACTTACCGGCTGCATCACTCACGATGATATACAGCGTGCTCTTCATGTAGGAATTACGGAAATTTACATAAAGAAAAATGCGAAATTGACATACAGCATGATTCACAACTGGGGAGATACTGTAGATGTTCGTCCGAGAACTTCAATAAAAATTGAAGAAGGAGGACAGCTCGTAAACAATTATGTTTGTTTGACGCCTGCAAAATCGGTTCAGACAAATCCTGTAACATATCTTGAAGGACCGAATGCGTCTGCATTTTTCAACACGGTTGCTGTTGCTTATAAAGGTTCAGTATTAGATTTGGGAAGCCGGGTTTATTTAAACTCTCCACACACAAAAACAGAAATCATATCGAGAACTATAACGCTTGGCGGCGAAGTTATTTCAAGAGGCGACATTATCGCAAATGCGGAAAACGTATACGGTCACTTGGAATGTAACGGTTTGGTTTTGGATCCAAGCGGTATACAAAAAGCAATTCCCGCATTGGAATCTCACGCGATGGATATCGAATTGACTCACGAAGCGTCGGTCGGAAGAGTTGCACGAGATCAAGTCGAGTATTTGATGGCAAGAGGACTTTCCGAAGAACAGGCGGTAGGCCTTATAGTCAGAGGATTCTTGTCAGGCGGAATTGAAGGAATTCCCGAAGAATTAAGTAAAGAAATAAACGATATTGTAGAAAAGACAAAAGATGCGTCGTAAACGACGCATCTTTTGTCTTTTCTTTTCTCTTTTTTCTTAAATTAAACGTACTTTTTTCCAAACAATTATAAAACCGGGATCCGTTTTTTTTCTTGAATATAAGAATAATACGAGTGCTGAGTTTCTTGAATCTTGAAATAAACGGACAAGCGGAAAATCTTGAAATGCGCCGCGAAAAACAAAAAAAACGGGTGCCTGGGCGTTTCTGCTAAAAATGAAACCCGAAAGAACGGCTTTTTTAAAAAAGAATAAAACGAAAAAGCAGTTTTTCTTAAAAAAAGAATAAAACGAGTGACATTCTCTTAAATATAAGAATAATACGAATGCTGCGTTTCTTGAATCTTGGAATAAACGGACAAGCGGAAAATCTTAAAATGCGCCGTGCCAAAACAAAAAACGGGTGCCGGGTCGTATCAGCTAAAAATGAAAAAACAAAAGAGCGGTTTTTCTTAAAAAAGAATAAAACGAAAAAGCAGCTTTTATTAAAAAGAGAATAAAACGAAAAATGAAAATTGGGCCACCAACACCAAAACCTTACGGGAAAAGAATAAAACGAAATAACGATAAAAACTCTAAAAAATTACAAAAGCTCAACTTCCACAGTGAGCAAACCCTTGTCGCATGTCGCTTTTGCGGTGTTTTGATTTACCGCATAAGGCAGCAATATTTCTTTTTTAATTGAGAATTTTTTTATTTCGATTTCAAGCAAAATACTGCTCAAATTTAAATCAATATCTCTAAAATCGATGCTTGGAACAGAAACGAATATAAATAATTCAGATTCATTGCAATAAATATTGTAGTTAAATGATTTGCAAAAAAAATCTAAAATTATGTCGTACTCAAAACTACATTTATTATTATTATTGTTATTATTATTTGAATCTAAATTCATCGAATAATCAACACCGAAAGGAGTTTTCTGTTTACTTTTTTTATTTTAGGTAAATTTATAAAATTATAAAAAACTATAAAAATTATAAAAAAATATAAAAAATAATAAAAATTTATAAAAATTAAATAACACCCATATCTCTTAATCGCTCAGGCAGATAAGTATCGGTTACAAAGTCGAGGCCTTTTCCGGCAAAGGCTTGCTGCTCTGCCTTTTTTCCAATTTGAAGCTGAAGATTTATTTGTTCTTTCCAATACGGTGTGTCAAATCTGGGGTCGTCCAAAACGCTTCTTAGCGCTTGAATGTCTTGATCTGTTAATTTGTCGGTTGCAAGTTCGTATTCTACAATATCGGACGGCTGAAGTCCTAAAAATTGAGCTTCGGGAGTTGCCATATATTCCGAGAGATGAGCACTTTTTATAGAACCGTATGCAATTGATGAATAAATGCGATAAGACCAAGGGTCGCCGTCAGTAAAAACGACTACGGGGATTTTAAGTTCCGTATTCATTCTGCGGATAAGCCTGCGCGTTGCACGCGCGGGTTGTCCTTTTAAGTGAACGAGAATAGCGTTGTGCTTTTCATCAAAACCGTTTTCCATTAAACGAGCATACATACCACCCGTTTCTATTGCGATAATCATGCTTGCATCGTTTTCAAGGAATTCTATATTTTCAACATTGAAAGGAATTTGATATCCGCCTTCGCCGATGTCTTTCTGACAGTGAATTTTACGGTCACCTCTTTTTGTTTGCTCTCGAATTAAAAGCGGCCCGTAAAGCGTTGCCCCGTCTTCTTCCGGCCTTATATGGAAATACTCCCTTTGAGTCGAGGTAATGATTTCAAGATCTTCAATCATTCTGTCGCTTTCCGACTGTGTCGAAAACTTTGCAGGACCCCAGCCTTCCGAAATATAATAAAGTTCTCTTAGAGTTGAGCCCCTGTTGTTTATTAAATGCTCTTTAATTAAAAAATCGGACACATAAGTTGTTTTTAAAAGCTGATACGCGCCTTTTACTGTTTTGGCCGAACGCTCGCTTTCTCTTCCGCCGTATATCCAAACATCGCTTTTTTCGTCATATTCGATATTTCGCTTCGTTCTTGAAGGCATCACAACGTGCGGTACGACACCGTTTTCGAATTGATCATAAAACCTGTTTATGAGTCGTAAAAGGCGTTCTTTTGCATACATGTCGTTTCCAAGTTTTTTATCCGCATAAGACATCCTTCGTTTTTCCGCCTCAACGAGTTCTCTTTCTTCCTCTTCCGAATCTTCATCCGAATCGGCATCGTAATCGGAATCATTATCATTATCATTATCATTATCGTTATCGTAATCGGTAAATTCCGTATTTTCTGTATATTCGGAAAATTCGTCTCCACCCGTTAATTCATTCTCATCGTATTCATTAAATGACATAATAAAAAATATTCCCCGAAGCAATTATTAATAGTTATAATAGTGTTTTGTTATAAATAATTTCATTATTTTATTATATATTACCGATACGTTTTTTATTTTTATTTTTTATGTTTTATGTTTTATGTTTTTTATGTTTTAATGAAAAGCCTTTAATTACAAAAAACGTATTTATTATGAACTGATTATTATGAGTAACGATTTTGAACGGGTTTTAGTAAGGTCGTTTAATGATTATTTTGAAAAAATGTCTATTCGCGGAATTTCTTACAGAATGAAACAGCACAGATTTACGGCCCAATTTATTGATATACTTGTAGATTCGTTAAACCCGGATTATTATTTAGGAATAGAATGCAAAAGCGTTTCTGTTGAAAAAGGTGCAAAAGCATTATATTTCACGCAGCATTTTACAGAAGATAAAAACGGAGTGCATCAAATCGACAGAACGAGTGATTTTTTAAATTCGTCAGGAAGAAGAGGGTTTCTTGCGGTTGAATTGAGATACGGTTCCGGAAATCCGAAACAGGCATATGCAATCCCGTGGAAAGACGTAGAAAAAAAGTTTCAAAACTCGGAACTGAAATTTACCTTAGAAGAAATACAAGAATATCCGGAAATAACAAGAGTAAAAGAAAGCTATAAAGTCAGTCCGGACGTGTGGATCGAATAAAACAAAACAACAACATTTAGGCCACCGACACCGAAACCTTACGGGAAAGAAATAAAACGATGCGGGTTATCATTTAAAAATAAAAAAAAACGGGCACGGGAAAAATCTTAAAATTCGCAGCCCGAAAACAAAAAAATATGCGGGGCGTATCATTAAAATAAGAAAAAAGAAAAATCAAACAAAAATATATTCTCGAATCGACTGATATATAATTCTTTTTTATTTTCAAAAAAAGAGCTTTTTTTATAATAAAATATCGTAGTTGAATCGTAAATTCAAATCATAATTCAAATTATAAAAGTCATAAATAAAAGTCATAAATAAAAATCATAAATAAAAGTCATAAATAAAAATTATATATTTAAATTAATAAAAACAGGGAAATGATGTCTTTAGAAATTATGGATAAAATGAGAAAAAGGGCCGATTTGTGTGCAAAATTGGTAAATGAAAGTGAAAATGTTCATATTATATCGCACAACGATGCGGACGGCATTACATCGGCGGCAATTGCAAAAACCGCTCTTGGAAGAAGAGGAATTGAACACGATGTTTCATTTGTCCGACAAATCGACGAAGCAACAATAAAATCATTGTGCAGCGACAAAAGCAAATTGTACTTGTTTACAGATTTGGGAAGTACGGTTGCGGACTACATCGTCGATTCGGGAATTGATGCCGTTATTTGCGACCATCACGTTTTGTCGGGGAGAAGCGAAAATATTGAAGAGAAATCAAAAACGCTTCCGGGTCATTTGAATCCGCATATTTTCGGCGCAAACGGATCTTATGAAATAAGCGGATCGGGCACAACATATTTGCTTGCAAGAGCGCTTGAAGAAATTCCGGGGCAAAACAAAGACCTTGCAGCAATTGCAATTGTTGGCGCAATAGGAGATATGCAAAACAGAAAGTACAGAAAACTCGTGAGCATGAACAGAATAATATTGGAAGAAGGTGTAGAAGAAGGCGTTTTGTCATACGCACTTGATTTAAGTCTTTTTGGAAAACAGACAAGACCGGTTTATAAAATTCTTCAATACACATCTGATCCGTATATTCCGGGATTGACGGGAAATGAAGAAGGATGCATCAATTTTCTACAAAAATTATCTGTAGGGTACAGCAGAAACGACGGCGCAAAGCTTTGGATAGAATTAAGCGATGAAGAGAAGCAAAAAATCGTCTCGGGACTCATGGGATATTGTCTAAATCTGAACTTCAAAACGCATAAACTCGAGTCGCTCGTTCAGGAATGCTATACTCTCGTTAACGAAAAACCGGGAAGTGAATTAAGAGATGCGTCGGAATACGCAACTCTTTTAAATTCAACGGGCAGATACGACAAAGCTGAAATCGGAATGGCGGTTTGCATCGGAAACCGTGAAGAAGCACTTAAACATGCAAGAACTCTTCTCTCCGAACACCGCAAAAACCTTGTAAACGGTCTTAATTTTGTAAAAGATTCCGGTATTACGCAAATGGAAAATATACAATATTTCTATTCCGGAACGGAAATTAAAGACACAATTGTAGGAATCATTGCAAGCATGTCGAGTTCATTGGAAGGAACCGACAGGAAAAAACCGATAATAGGGCTTGCAAACTCCGAAGACGGAATAAAAGTGTCGGCAAGAGGAACTCAAGAACTTATTAGACGCGGTTTAAACTTGTCAACTGCAATGTCAGAAGTCTCGGATATCGTGGGAGGAACTGGAGGAGGACACGATATTGCCGCAGGCGCAACGATTCCGGAAGATTCCCTTCAAACCTTTTTAACTCTTCTTGACGAATATATAGGAGAACAAATGTCGGCATAAATAGAATAATATAAAAATAATATATAAAAGAAAAAACGGAGGTCCGTTTTTTCATTTTTTGAAAAAAAAACGGCCGACCGTTAATTTTTGTGATGCGGTGCTTTTTAAGATTTAAACGGGTACGGCATTTAATTTTCTTTAAGATTTTAACGGATGCTGCGTTTTATCCTTTTCCCGTAAGGTTTTGGCGTCGGCGTCCTAATTTTGTTTTTTCGTTTTACTCTTTTCCTTTACGGTTTTGGTGTTTTTGGCCCAATTTCGTTTCCCCGTTTTACTCTTTTCCCGTAAGGTTTCGGTGTCGGTGGCCTAATTCTGTTTACTCGTTTTATTATTTTTGAGATTTAACGGGTGCTTATTTTTATTCTTTTTTAAGAAAACCGGTGCCCGGATTTCTTATTTTTATGGAAAAACTTGCGTTTCGTTAATTTTTGCGGTGCGGCACATTTTAGGATATTTCGGAAACCGTGTAATCTTTGACTTTAAGATTTTAAACGAATGTGTGTTTAATTCGTTTAAAGATTTTAAACGAATGTATTTTTAATTCGTTTAAAGATTTTAACGGGTGCTGCGTTTTATTCGTTTTTTAGAGCGGACCATATGTGATAAATTCTTTGAAAAGCCGTAATGTGAGACCCGATCCCGATAAAAATCATGCACCAGCCCAAAAATGAAAAACCGTAAAAATCAAACGGAGATTTGACAAAAGCAAGGAATAAAAGTTCCGCAAGCGTTGCGAATAAAATCAAAACCAACCGATCCACACGCCCCATTAAACCGCCGTAGTATCGACCAATACCAATAGCTTGAGCCTGTGTGCCTAAATAACTTGTAAGTAAAACACCGGAAAGCGTAACTATTCCTATAAAAAAATTGCAAAACCCGCCAAGAAGAATACCACATAATATAAAAACATCGGAATAGCGATCGATTACATGGTCTAAAAAATCACCAAGTTTACTTTCAATTCCTTTTTGCCTTGCAAGAGAGCCGTCAAGCGCATCAAGACCCGAATTTATTAAAACGGAAACACCTGCCAAAAATAAAAATAAATAGGAATATTCGTGAGATATAAATCGCCCGGAAATATAATAAAGCAATCCGGCCAACGCGGCAAATAAAAGCGAGATTATAGAAAGCGTGTTTGGAGAAATCCCTAAAACAGTCAATTTCCTGGAAACAGGATCAATTAAGACTTTTGTCACATACGGCCTGATAGAATCTAAAGACATGTAAACCCGTTTATTTTTAATAGAATTAAAGTAAGTCAATCGAAAACTAATATAAAAATATATAGATTATAATTTAAAATTTTGTGCTGTTTTATAAAGGTTATAAAGGTAAAGAACTTTTGCGGAATGTTCGATTAGTGATGAAATCACATACGCTTTTGAAAAGTTTTCTGCGGCAACGAATGTTCCGTGCCCTTCTGCTATAACACCGCTGTAAGTTGTTAAAGCTTCCGACACATTTTCAGCAAGTTTGAGACTTCCCGGAGGACCGGACACTATTGGAATTTTGTCGAAAAACATTTTACCTTCGCTGTCGACAGGAGTAATAAATTGATTTCCTTTTTCGTATTCTATAATCGAAACGGCAACGGAGTAAGGAGAATGAACATGAAAAACGCAATTGAAATCAGTCTTTTTATAAATTAAACGGTGAACGGGAAGTTCGGAAGATGCAAGATTTTCTTCCGAATATACTTGAGAAGAAAATTGAGATTTGTTACTTTCGTCTGCATAAACAGACACAACAGATTTATCGTTAAGTTCATCCATAAAAGTTCCCGACTTTGTTATAAAAATAAAAGAACGGTCGGACGAAACGAAACTCATGTTGCCGAAATTGCCGTAAACGAGACCGGAATCGACACTTTTTTTACCAAATTTAAACATTTCTTCAAACACAAAATCACAACGCAACAATCAAAACAATTACAAAACAACAATTACAAA
>JGI24707J26582_10003940_pt1 | contig 10479 bp, 4 predicted proteins | sample BioPla1DNA1_FD_26582 | JGI IMG/M metagenome (IMG submission 26582) | reverse complement strand
AATGACAAACTCTTGACAAATTGTTAAATATTTGATATATTGTAAAAGGTTAGTACATGGAGAAGGTATGAACTGGAATAGCGTGGGGACGCATGCGAGTGGTGATTAACAAATAGATAGGGTTAGCTAAAACGTACAGGGATACAGTACCTTTTTGGCTAACCCTATTTATTTTATAGATATATGTATTTATGAAATATTAGCTTAAAGTTTTATAGTGAATATTTTATATAAAATGTTTATTATTATAATTGTAAAGATTTTGACAATAATAAAAAGTAATGATATACTTTCCATATTAATATATTTTAAAGGCTGTGAAAAGAAGAGTAGACAGTGGAACGGTTAACAGAGAGACCCAGTAGCTGAGAAGGGGGAACTTGGGAAGCTGTTGAAGATGGTCTTGGAGCTTCGCACTGAGGAAGTACCTAATAGGTAATTCTTAGGCTGCGACGGATGCATCCGTTATTTTGCTAAGCTGTTTTTGCAGTGAAGAGGCCTTTATGGTGACATAAAGGTAAATTAAAGTGGTACCACGGGAGAGTCTCTCGTCTTTAAATTGTTTTAAAGGCGGGAGTTTTTGTTTTATAAAAGGAAAGGAGATTATTAGGATTATGAGTAAAAAGCCATATTATATTACAACAGCGATTGCTTATACATCAGGTAAGCCCCATATTGGCAATACCTATGAGATTGTTTTGGCTGATAGTATAGCCCGTTTCAAACGTTTTGAAGGTTACGATGTGTTTTTTCAAACAGGTACAGATGAACATGGTCAAAAAATAGAGCAAAAGGCAGGAGAGGCCAATACTTCTCCAAAGGAATATGTAGATACTATAGCAGACCAGATTAAAGGTATCTGGGATTTGATGAATACTTCATATGATAAGTTTATACGAACAACAGATGAAGACCATATGAAACAAGTACAGAAAATATTTAAGAAATTATATGATAAGGGAGATATTTATAAGGGCTGCTACGAAGGACTTTACTGCACTCCCTGTGAATCTTTCTTTACATCCTCTCAGCTAAAAGATGGTAAGTGCCCTGATTGTGGTAGGGAAGTTGAAGCGGCTAAGGAGGAAGCATATTTCCTTAAACTAAGTAAGTATGCCGATCGTTTAATTGAGCATATTAAGACCCATCCAGAATTCATTCAGCCAGAATCTAGGAAGAATGAGATGATGAATAATTTCCTGCTTCCAGGTCTTCAGGATCTATGTGTATCACGTACCTCATTTAAATGGGGTATTCCAGTTGACTTTGATGATAAGCATGTAGTTTATGTGTGGCTGGATGCACTTAGTAATTATATTACAGGTATAGGTTATGATGCTGATGGAAATCATGGAGAGCTATACAAGAAATACTGGCCAGCGGATCTTCATCTTATAGGAAAAGATATTCTACGTTTTCATACCATTTATTGGCCAATTATGTTGATGGCCCTAGATATTCCTCTACCCAAGCAGGTTTTTGGCCATCCTTGGCTTCTACAGGGATCTTCTGGTGATAAGATGAGTAAATCCAAAGGCAATGTCCTCTATGCCGATGATTTGGTTAAAATATTTGGTGTGGATGCTGTAAGATATTTTGTATTGCATGAGATGCCATTTGATAATGACGGTATAATCACCTGGGAGCTGCTGGTAGAAAGGATTAATTCTGAGCTGGCCAATACCTTAGGTAATCTGGTTAATAGAACTATATCCATGTCCAATAAATACTTTGGAGGTATAGTGAAAAACAGCATGGTAGTCGAACCGGTAGATGAGGAATTAAAGGCCTTAGTGTTAAATACTCCCAAGAAAGTTATTGAGAAGATGGCAAGGCTAAGAGTGGCTGAAGCCATTAGTGAGATATTTAATTTATTTAAACGTTGTAATAAATATATAGATGAGACCATGCCTTGGATTCTTGCTAAGGAAGAGAGTAAGCAAGGTAGATTAGAGACAGTACTTTATAATCTGATTGAAAGCATCTCCATTGGTGCTAGCCTTTTAGAACCATTTATGCCAGATACAGCTAAGAATATTTTAGCTCAAATTAATGCCAAGGCCAGAACTCTAGAAGAAATGAATAGCTTTGGCCTATATCCATCAGAAAATAAAGTTACAGATGCACCAACTATATTATTTGCTCGTTTAGACTTACAAGAGGTTCTAGAGAAAGTGAAAGANATGAATTTAAATCAAGAAAATACATCAGATAATTCAAATGAAGATACCAAAGATGAAAGTGCTGTTATAGATATTGAAGCTAAGCCAGAGATTACTTATGATGATTTTGCCAAACTTCAATTCCAGGTGGGAGAGATTATTGCTTGTGAAGAAGTTAAGAAATCAAAGAAATTATTATGTTCTCAGGTGAAGATAGGTTCTCAGGTTAAGCAGATTGTATCCGGAATAAAAGCTCACTACAAACCTGAAGAGATGGTAGGTAAGAAAGTTATGGTTGTGGTAAATCTAAAACCTGCTAAACTTGCCGGGCTTATATCCGAAGGCATGATCTTATGTGCTGAAGATAGTGAAGGAAATCTCTCCTTAATGATACCAGAAAGGGATATGCCTGCTGGAGCTGAAATACTCTAAAAATATAGTCAATACAAAAGCTAGGGCCCATGGATAAACCTTGGGCCCACTTTGTTAATATATTAAGAAATTAGTTAAGTTGAGAAACAACTTTCTCAAGAGCTTCCAGAGCATCTGCAGGTAATTTATCATAACCACATTTAAACTCATCTCTAGATTTAACGAATGTTAGTCTGTCTTCCATTCTAGCTTTAAGTTGTGCTTTATAGTCTGGATCATTCAGATCTGGAACAAAACCTTCCCACTCAAAGATTTCAATATCTTCAAATGGTCCCCATTGTTTAAATTCTGCTGTTCCTTCTATAACGGCTTCAATCACTCCAAGGGTATCAGAAGGTGTTACTTTTTTACCCATAAAGTCGCCAGTGTTTATGATATAGCAATCAACATTTCTTTCAGCAACTAATTTTTTAAACTTATCATAATCATCTGCTAAAGGATAGGTTCTAAAAGGATTAGCATATGGCTCAACAACTAGTGCATTAGGATCTACTCCTGGAGCAAGTCTCTCCGCACTGGTTCTTTTTGTTGCCAGGGTTGCACCCATAACTGAGGCCAGGGATGCACCTTTTAGCTTAACAATTGGAGGTAGAGTAGGATCCTTCATAATCCAGAATATTGCATTAACAGGCTCATCAATTTTGTCTACCCTATTAGGTGACCATAATTTGGATTTGATTGCACGACCATTACCATTACGAATATCTTCTGTTACTAAAACAACTTTACCATCTTCATCTATGGTAGCAGAACAGTTTTGAGCTGTTAATAAGTATTTGTTATCCTCACAGTATGTAGGGTAATCTGCTGTCTTATCAAAATATGAAGGCTCCAATGCTACAGATGAACTGGTATCTGTATTAATGATAAAGGCATCATCATGTAAAACAGTTACATCATACTTACCATCATGTTTTGCATGGGTAATAGTAGACTTACCTGATCCAGATAGTCCAAATACAGAAGCAACAAAGGAACGATTATTACCAAGGTTATATCTCTTTTGTCCACCGTGGCAGGAGGCATAGCCGTTTCTATTAGCGATAGCCCAAGCAATTGTTAGGGTTCCCTTCTTGTGCTCACCAAAATATCTCATTCCAAGGATTGCTGCACAGTTAGTAGCTGTATTAAAGTAAGATAAGCATTTTGGATCGCTAATATCTGTTTGATCAGTACCTTTCCATTGAGGATCAGAAAAGATATAGATATCTGGTTCATTACCAATCGGTCTAGAATCCTTATACATCTGAACATAATTATCAGACATGTATTGGAAGTTTAACATCCAGGAATACAAAATGTTTTCTTCTCCTTCAGGAATTAGTAGATGGGCTTTTACCATAAATTCAGGATCTAAACCAATAAATACTTCTGCGTGATATAGCTTTTTCCATCTGGTATCATAGATGGCGTCCATAACAAGTTTATCTAATTTGTCGCAGTCTACATTTGGCTCTCCAGCAATTCTTCTTGCTGCAGCATAACGACCAGTAATGGCACCATCGTTAAATAATAAGACTTTTGAATCAGGTTCAAGGCCAATTTCCTCGCCCCTATGAACAGGCATATCTGTTACAATCGTTCCTGGTGAATTTTTAGCAAGATTATAGGCCTCTTTTAATGTGTTCACCTTAACGACATTATTGCCATAAAAAGCGGCTTCAATAATAGAACGAGTTTTTGAAAATCCAGGTTTATTAGCACCAATTTCATCACGCTTAAAATATGCTCTTGTTGACATCTCGTATCCTCCTAATTTTATAAATTATGTTTATTTAAATACATAATATATGTATTTAAATAAAAACTAATTGTACTCCAATTTAAGTATAATTCTCAATATTACAAAAGTCAACTTAAAATTTGATAATTTATTCACAAGATATCAATTTACTGATAAATAACAACTTTTATGCTTCTATTATCTATCCATTGATTTAAATGTTCTTCAATAATGCCAAAAGGAGCTGGCCCTATATCCAGTAAAAAGGTATGAAAGTCTTTTAGGGTAAATTGTTCCCTTAAAGCTGTTTCGGCCTGATTTCGCAGTTCTAGTATTTCAAGGCAACCAACAGCATAGGGGAGATATATAGCTGGTTCTTCTAGAAGGGTATAGTAAATAAGTTCAGCTGTTTCTTCGCTGCTAATATAGTTTAAAACATAGCTGACAACCTCTTCCTTAGTCCATCCTTCATAATGTATACCTATATCTGCTCTAGCGTACATACATAAAATCAGGATATTATTGGCGGCAAAGACTTTAGCTAGATTATCATCGATTCCCGTTAATTGGTAGGAGTACATTTCCACATAGGTTGCCCAACCTTCATCATAGCCTATAAAGTCCATAAGATTACGGATAGGAGCAGGGTTGGTGTTTCTAAAATATACACATTGATAAAGGTGTCCGGGGTATCCTTCATGGGCAACGGTAGTATATATGGTGGATAAGGTATCATCATCCCTACCATTGATATAAATAGTATTATTATTATAACTATCTATAGCAGGGACTAGATACATGGCAGGACTTAGATAATCCTCTAAAGATTCATGAATATATTTGATATCATAATCTACAGAAATTAGTTCTGGAAAATCTTTGGCAATACCCTTTTTTAAGTCCTCCATGATTGCTTTAGGTTCAGTTAAGGGAAATGAGTCAAAAGATAAAAGCTTATCAATGATATTTCCATCTGCATAGTATATGGAAGAGATCTCCTCAATGCTTTTATTTATAGCTTTATCAAGCATCCTGGTTATTTCGGCCATAGGCTTTGATGATCCAGTTTTTTTCTTGACTAAGAAGCTATAGTATTCTTTACCCTTAGAATAGTAATATAAGCCCTTATCATTGGTTCCACTTCCCTTAAGCTCTTGTAAAACATTAATTAACATCTTATATGCGGGTATAACATATTTTGTAACAGCCTCTTTATTAGTATTTTGATAAGCTAGTATCTGCTTGCTACTTAGGCCGGGATAATTATAGATTTTATCATTAAAATATTCAATTAAAAAATTATTATCTGTATCGGCAATAAAGGACTGACATTGTTCAATGACAATATCTGCATTTTTATCACTCATAAATAATCCGTGTTTAGATTTCTCTCTTTGATATTCAGCGATATCTTTGAAATAATCATAGATACTAGGTAATAGTTCAAGATAATAATCAATATCCTCTGGGTCATAGAAATTATATTCGGCCAGCAATATAGGCAGTTGGGCCTGAATACCGGTAGTAGGGCCTAAGCATTCATTATAGTAGATAAAATCCCCAGATATTATCTTTTGCTCAAGGTAATATTTAAGTATCTTATATGTCAGCTGTTGATCTGGACTTAAAAGTTCATAATTGAATTTATCTATTTCTCGCATATAATTCTCTGTACTAGTAATTCCATCATTCATAGTCTGTATGGTATAGTTACCCAAAGAAGCCTTCTCAATGGTAATACCGTAATTTTCTGGATTTGCTAGGGTGTAGTTCAGTGATAAGGTATCAGCTTGAACCTCTTTTATAAACATCTCGTTAATAAATCGATCAAAGGAATTTTGCTCCCTTTGCTGCTTATTCCCTATGGTACAAGCAGCACCAATTATTACAGATAACAAGAAAATTAGGGATAATATAACATAGTTAATACGCCTTCTCATTGAAACCTCCTTATAAGTGTTTATAGACGCGTAAATGATATAAAACATGCTTATTACCTTTTGTTATTTCATTTGTATTCAAATAAATAGAGACTAAGAAGTATTATCGAGAATTTTTAATAGGGTTGTTTTCAAACACACTTGATGCTCTGACTATACCTGGATACCAAAATATATTCTGCCACAATCAACTTTATTTATAGATAGGTTTTCCTATCTTAATAAATTAAAGTTTTGCTAACAATTTACCGAAATAAAATATAGATTTATTTGTTTCAAACTATTATGAAATTAACATCAAATAATATTAACCAAATGATGGGCGGTAGAGGTTAAATGCAGGGAAATGGAAATATTTCAAAAATTATAGGTGGTATCTTAGAATACAAAGATCTTAGCAAGGAAGCTAATCAGAATTTATTTACGCCAACGAAAGGGCAAAAGGTTACAGGTATAGTATCTAAAAATGGCAAGGAGACTGCCCTTACCATACAGGGACAGCAGGTAAAGGTTTCTTCAGAAATTCTAAAATCCTTTGATATAGGAGAGATGCTTGAATTAGAGATACAAGAGATTTCTGATAAGACAATTTTATTGAAAATTCTTAGTCATGATAATGAAAGGGAAGAAAACTCTAAGATAAAACCTGGAGCTAAAAAGAATCAAGATCAATATAGTTTTATGGATAAAAAAAGCCGTAATATAAAAAAGGATGAAGACCCCAAGGAAGCGCTTATTATTAATGAGATACTTTCTACAATGACTGAACATGACTATGAAGCCTTGGAAGCTGAGGGAATATCAATAGAAAAACTAACCATAGAAGGTCTAAAACATGCCTTGGACAGAATAAAGGCAAAAGACCAAGGTCAGGATAGGAATAAAGTTAATAATAATCAGGCTGACAATAACCTGAGCATAGAGGCTTTAATAATAAATAAGCTAAATCAAATTAATTTGCCAGTAACTGATGAAGGTGTTAAAGGTATTAGTTTGGCATTATCAATGGCTGATTCCATTAATAATATTAATGATAAAACAGCCAGATACTTGCTTCATAATAATCTGGATCTAACAATAGGAAATATATACAAATCCCAGTATAGCAGTGGTATTATAGACGGGCATTTAACATCTCCTATAACCGATGATACATGGAAGGAGCTACAATTGCAGGTAGAAGATAGCCTTCTCAGTGCTGGGTATGAAATAAATGAGCAGAATCTAGGGGATGCAAGATGGTTATTGGACAATAATCTTCCCTTAACAAAGGAGAATTTTGATTATCTTAAGACCATAGATGATATTAAGAATGCCAGTTATGAAGAGATTCTAGACCGAGTGGCCAGGGGAATACAACAAGGTATAGATCCCAGGGATGTCCCTCTTAAGGAGCAAGAGCTAGTGCCATACGAAAGATTAATGGAGGATATNGAAAGTATAGAGGATGGGACTATAGAGGAAGCAGTCACCAAGGAAGAAGAGATTACCATTGAGAGATTGGTAGAGCTACAGAGAAACACTAGCTCTAGTAATGAAAGGGAAGTTGACAGGCAGCTTAGTATTAATGCAATTAAAGCAAAAAGACAACTGGAAGAAATAAGATTAAAGATGACAAGGGAAGCTATCTATAAAATGAGAAGTAAGGGCTTTTCAGTGGAGACAGAGTCTCTTGAGAAGGTAGTGGAAGAGCTAAAAGCTTTAGAAGAAGAATATTATAGAGAGTTGTTTAATGAAGCTGGGATAGAGATCACAGAAAGTTCTACTCAGCTACTGAAAAATACTCTGGGTACAATTGAGGAGTTTAAATTTACTCCCAGCTATGTTCTTGGGGCTACGGTATCTACTAGAAAAGAGCAAACCATAACCACAATTTTAGAAGCTGGTAATATAATTCGTGGTAACTTGGATAAGGCCCAAGAGGCATATGAAAGTTTAATGACAATGCCAAGTAGTGAGTACGGGGATTCTATACAGAAAGCATTTCGTAACATGGACTCACTAATTCAAGAGCTGGGACTTGAGAATACAGAGGCCAATCAACGGGCCATTAGAATCCTAGGTTATAACCAGATAGAGATAAATAAAGAAACCATAGAGCAGATAAAAATGTATGATCACCAGGTACAGAAGTTAATAGATAACTTAACTCCCTCTGTGGCAGTTCATTTAATAAATGAGAATATAGATCCTCTTAATATCCCAATTTATGAATTAAATCCTATGATCGAGGATATCAAAGACAACTTGGGAATAACCAAGGAGGAAAAGTACAGTACATACCTATGGAAAATGGAGAAGACAGGGGGTATTACTGATAGTGATAGAAAAGCTTACATAGATATCTATCGCTTACTATATCAAATAAGCCAAAGAGATGGTGCAGCTTTAGGTTCTGTAGTAAAAGCAAATCAGGATATAACATTGCAGAATTTGTTAACTGCTGTAAAGACATATAAGAAAGGTTCTATGGATGTCAAAGTGGACGAGGAATTTGGTTTACTTGAAAGCGAAGAGGCCGACTATTATAATTCCATTGTAAATAAATTGGTTGATACCATGACAGCTGAGAATATGGTAGAGGCTACTAAAAATATTATGCAGCAGCAGATAGGTGAGGACTCAGTCTTATCTGAAACTAGCTCAGATTTTCATTCAGAAGCTGGAGTTTGGGAGGCCATAAAGGATATCCCTTTGGAACAGTTATTAGATGAGATTACCCTTATGAGAAGAAATGATAGGGCAAATTCAGAAATTTATATAGACAAGATGAATCAGTTAAGAGAACTTCTTAAAAACTCAGATCAAGCTGTGAGATTTCTTAATGATTTGAAGATGCCGACCACTGCAGCCAATATACAAATGGCCAATATGATATTAAGCAATGAAGAAAGTGTGTTTAAGAAGCTAAAAAGTTTAACTAGCCAAGAAAGAGAAGAAAATTCATTATTTAATATAAAGGAATCCTTAGAATTAACCGATAATCTTATTGATAAGGAAACTATGAATATGGCCTACGATCAATTAGAAGCCCAGGTTAAGAATATTCTAGAGCAGGAATATGAAAGTGAAGTAATCACAGCACAAAGTATAATCGATTTAAGAAGAATAGGGCAGCAGATGACTTTTTTGAAGAATCTAGCTAAAAGAGAATTCTATCAGTTGCCTTTGGATACAGGAAAGGGCATTACCAATATTAATCTTACTATTATACGGGGGATGGGTGAGGCCAAAGAGGTATCAATAGCTATTCCATCAGAGACCCTGGGCAATATCAAAGCAGATTTTTCTGTTGAGAATCAGATGTTAAAGGGCTTTATTAGCAGTGATTCAAGAGAGGGTCTAAGGATGCTACAGGATAATATTAATAATATTGACATGCTTCCTGGGCTGGACCATATAACTTCTGTTAATATTGATTTTGGTCTAAAGTATAGCAAAATGTTTACTAAGGGTTATATAAATCCATTGCTTATACAGGATAATACTCAAGGGGAAACAGAAGGAGAAGTCATAGAGAATATGATGTCTGACCAGGATAATATCCAGGCCGAAAGGAATTTGTATAGTATGGCTAAGGGATTTATCCAGATGGTACGGGAGATGGAATATAGTCAATTGAATTAATACAGAAAGGATAAGGAAAACATATGAGAATCAATCATAATATTTCAGCTTTAAAGGCAAATAATCAATTGTCCAGAACCAATAAGATGCTAGATGCCAGTCTTAAAAAATTATCTTCTGGACTTCGCATCAATAATGCAGCAGATGATGCTGCAGGATTAGCGATTTCTGAGAAAATGAGAACTCAGATTGCAGGGTTAAATCAGGCCAGCCGTAATGCATCTGATGGTATCTCTGTTATTCAAACTGCAGAAGGTGCTTTAATAGAAGTGGAAGCAATGCTGCAGAGAATGAGGGAGTTATCTGTGCAGTCTGCTAATGGAACCTATACCTTAGAGGATAGGGCTGCAATACAGGCAGAGATTAACCAATTAAATGAAGAGATTCAGAGAATATCCGACACTACTGAATTTAATAATATGACACTGCTGGATGGCAATATAGATAGAAGATCCTACTCCAATAATCCTGATGTGCAGCTGGTATCTTTATCTGATACAGTTGCAGTCGGAAATTATAAATTAGAAATTACCCAGGATGCAAGGCAGGCTGTTGTTGTGGGGGCTGCAACGGTTTTAGGTGCTATTCCAACAGC
>JGI24707J26582_10003939_pt1 | contig 10480 bp, 14 predicted proteins | sample BioPla1DNA1_FD_26582 | JGI IMG/M metagenome (IMG submission 26582) | reverse complement strand
CTCACCCTGCCTTCCGTGGTAACGTGAAGTATCGCTCCGCCCGTGGCGAGTTTATCAAGCTGTCCCGCTACATATATTCTTTTTATTACGTCAACGTCCGAAGAAAGCGGAATCCACTGATTGGAATAAACTTCATATTTATCCTGAAGTCCCAGATCGCGATCCTTTTGTGCCATGTAGACGGCCATGTTCTCGGCGGGAACCTGCTCTACGTTATAGGGAATTCCCGTCTTTTTTCTCCTTTCTTCGTTCATGTAATTAATCGTCTCAAGGATTTTTTTCGCAAAGGAAATATAATCCTTGATCGCCAGAAATTCCGCAGCTTCATATGCTCCTACGATTCCGACCGTGCAGTACTGCCTGGAAAGGTCCATAAATCCGTAATCAAAAAGCGGAAGAAGGCCCTGATCGATATTCCTTGATACCCACGATCTCCTGAATTCCGTAGCTATATGACAATCATGTATATCTTCCTTTAATCTCTCGAAGAAGTCTTCTTCGTCCTTGGAAATCAAGGCTATTCTCGGAAGATTTACGGAACAAACTCCNACGGAGCCTACGCCGTCTCCGCCCGATCCGAAGGAATTGACGTATCCCAGTCCGTTTCGCAGCCTGCAGCAGGAAGACAGGCTGTCTGCGTCTTGAGACATATATATGTTTATCATTCCGTATCTTGAATTTACGGAAGAAAGCCAGTCAAGGAACTCTTCGTCCCTGATGTTTTTGTTCTCGTCAAGCAGCAAACACGCTGTTAAAACGGGAAATGTAAAGATAAATCCCGTTTTTTCCACTTCTTCCGTGATCCACTCGACGTACATTCTCTGCAATTTTTGCACCGAATCTTCGTCTATCCCGCTCCCGTCNNNNTTCCTGAAATGTCCGTAAAGTCCGTGAAGATAATACCTGTCAAAGACGGATAAATTCACGTAAGGCGATTGAGCGGAAAAACGCACCGGTTGGTTGATGGAATAAGTAAATATCTGAAAAAGCTGTTTGATGTCTTTTTCTCCCAGTCCGTCCCTGCGAACGTACCAATCAAGACCTATGAAAAAACTGGTGAGCGCCGTAGCTCCCGACTGGTGATTGGAAGCATACATGAGAAGCTGTATTGCGTGTTGAACAAAGGAATCCGCATGAGACGCGGGTTTCGACGGTATTCTCGGAATAAAGGGAAGCCCTTGAAGCATTAGATTGGATACGGAAAAATTCCAGCAGTAGGGAGAATAAAGCATATGGGAATCGGAAACATAAAGCTCTCCTTCTTTTATTTTTTTCTCTATGCCTGAATTGCCCTGACTTTTTGCATAATCACAGAGCTTTGATATGCAGTACTCCTTCATGAAAGGTTTTGAGACTTCCTGCATCACCGAAGCAATCGATTTTTGAGCTACGTTAGCATTGGGATCGACGGACAGGTCCGCTACGACTCCGTCGGTATTCAACAAATAATCAAAGTATTTCTCAAACTCCATTTATTATTTCTCCTTTCATTTTGTTCAAAAGAATTATATTCATTTTTTATCTTTTATCTCAAAAGTGTTTCTTCATCTTTTGCGGAAAACTCATCCAAAAATTTCTCGATCTCGGAAAATTTCGAGAGTTTTGTCTCGATCTCCGCCAGGGATATTTCGTCGGGTATTTTAAAAACTCCTGTCTTTTCGAGAAGTCTTTCCACGCGGCCCAAATCCTTCATGTCATATCCCCTTGGGAAATTCGCGTTCTCCGAGACAAGTCCCAAACATACTTCGGTCTCGGGAACGAACAGCATTCCGTATTTGTATATACAGCACGAAGGCTTTATGTCTCCCGTTATAAGGTTCCACGTCTCTGAAATTCCGTAATAGACGAAAATATCCCTTAACTCGTCGAAATCTCCGATCCTTTCTCCCTTTGCAAAAATACCGCTGCTCTTCGGCGTATAAATTCCGGTAAAGGAAATTATCCTGTCCCGAAATATTCCGGTAATGTCTGCGGCAAAGTATTTCGGACGAAACATCNCGTTTACGTCCCGCCANAAGAAATCCTTGCCGGCCATCCTGCCTTTTTCTTCTCCCGGTCCGATCATTACCACGAACCGAAGAAGGCGATTTTCCTTCATTACGACCGATACGGGATATAAAAACCCCTTTGGAGATATCCTGTTCGTGGGCAAATANGACCAAAAGGGCAATAAAATTCCTACCGCTTGTCCGGTAGAAGAATTCAACATATCGTTTCCCTTCTTTCATATGATCGATATCAACGATATAATTATATCAGAAAAAGTTACCAAGTAAAATACATTTATGATATAATTAAAAATACATTACGAATGAAGGGAGCTTCNAGATATGGATTTAATTATCGAATCGTGGGACAGCCAAAGGGGGATCATCATAGCGAAACACGTGGAAGACCGCGATACGGGATTCGAGAAATTAAAGGTTCGAAAAATACGTGCTTCCGGAATAGGAAGAAGCTGCGACGCTGAATTGTTCCTGTCCGCGGCAGGCGTTGAATCGCAGTTTGACACCAAATCTCTTCGCATATTCGAAATAGGAAGAGTCATGGAGCCCGTAATAGCGAGATGGATGGTCGAAGACGGATGGGAGCTGAAACACAACGACGACGACTCGCTCGGCATGCTGATGTGGGCAGGAGCAGGCATCATAACCGGTCACTTCGACGTCATAGGAAGGCACCCGAAGATCACGGAAAACGAATGGGCGCTTCTCGATATCAAGACGATGAATACAAGACGTTTCAATGCATGGTCCAAAAACGGAGTACAATCTTCCGATCCCGCCTATTTTGCTCAACTTCTGTTTTACGGATATGCGTGGAAATACAAGAAACTCGGACTCGTCGGAATGGAAAAGCCGACGGGAGATTACGAAGTGGAGATATTTGATTTCGATAAAAAGAAGTTCGATGAACTGTATGACAGGGCGAAACAAATATTGGATGCCGACTTGGCGATGGCTTCGAAGGACCGGAAATGCGATTGGTGTTCCAAAAAGGAATCGTGTGAAGGAACTATGACTAATCCGCTTCCCAAAATAAGAGATAAAAAATATCTTATAGATTTAGTGGCTCATTTCTACAATGCATATAAATATACGGAAGAAGGAAATCTCATAAAGTTGGCTCCGCGGTATCCGCTCGAGAAAATGCTGATCCCGCCGGATAACATTAAATTCGAGAAAAAGGAAGAACCTGAATTTGACGACGAATGGATAATATTTTAAGCGTTTTTCAAGCGTTCGGCAGTTGTCTTTTTTGCGAGATCCTTTAATTCGTCCCTTAGGATCGCCCTTGCGGCTTCGCCGTCCACCGGCAGTATCGATGCCTTTCGCTCCGCCTTTTCTCCGTCGTTTCTCAACGTCAAGTGGACTACTCCACGGAGCGAAAAGGCAAGCCTTATCTTCGCATCGGGAAGCCCCGAAAGAAGTCCGTTCATTCTTTCTATTACGCCCGTCGGGCTGGAAGCATGAACGGTGCCCAGTACCAGGTGTCCCGTCTCGGCTACCGTCAAGGCAGCGGAAGCCGTTGGAGAATCCCTGATCTCGCCCACCAGTATCACGTCGGGATCTTCGCGCAAAGAATCTCGGACGGCTTCATCATAGGTTTTTACGTCGTCCGGAATCTCCCTTTGAGAGACATGACCTTCGCCGTTTTTCAGCACGTACTCGATGGGATCTTCTATGGTGACTACGTGAATCCTAAAATTGTCAAGCAGGTGTTGCAGGTAGGAAGCAAGAAAGGTACTCTTTCCCGATCCCGTAGACCCCGAAACCAGGAAAAGGCCGGGAGACAGTATATCCGGAATCATCTTGGAGATAACTCCTATCGATCCTATCTTTTCCGCCGAAGGAACGTCTCCCGGCAATACTCTCACGAAAAGCTGAGACTTTCTCTTTGAACGGGAAAATCTCAGTCTCAATCTCTTTCCGTCAAAATCACAGGCTCTGTTCCCGCGATCCCACGAACCGAGCATAAATACGTTGGAAGAAATCATCATAATTCCTTCGGAAGGAACATATACGTCGGTCTCGATCAACTCGCCGTGCCGACGAAACCATATGTTTTCTCCTTCCGTCAAATGAACGTCCGTAACTCCCGGACTTCCTATCAGCTCACGCGTCTTTAATATATAGGGAGCATCGGAAGAATCGTAAACCGCTAATATATCTTCATACATGGAGTTGATGCAACTTCCTTTCTCTGATATAAGTTTTCACGGCAGTATTCGTCCAAAGAATTTCCTTCGCGGACCTTCTTTCTTTATCTCTTTCCATATGCATTCCGCCGAGATAGGCCTGCGAAATTCTGAAGGCAGCGTAATCATCTCCGAAAAATATGCCTAGAAGCCTTTCTATGGCTCCGACGACGCCGTCTCCGTGAATGGTGGAAAATACGGTATGTCCCGTCTCCGCAGCCAACAACGCTGCATCTGCCGTTGCCCTGTCCCTGATTTCTCCCACCAGTATCACGTCGGGGTCTTCGCGCAACGACCTTTTTACCGCTTCTGCAAAATTTTCCGTATCGTGCTGCGTGGCATGGCCCTTCATGGGAATAAGAAAGTACTCGATGGGATCTTCTATGGTGACTACGTGAATGAAAAGGTTGTCGATGTAATATTGAAGAATGGAAGCAAGGGCTGTACTTTTGCCGGACCCGGCAGTTCCCGAGACCAGGAAAAGGCCCGGCTTCGGACGATCCATCGCCGTTACTATCTACTCCGGCCGTATCCGCCACGGACAAGGGCTTAAGCGGAAGAAGACGCAAAAAGACATATTCGTCCGCTACGGTTATCCTTGCATTCTTCGTGCAGTCCGTTCCCCGAACAAAATCGCGACAGGACGTCTCGGGAAGGACGACATCAAAGAAATCGATCTTTTCCAGCGATCCGTCTAAATGACGAACATAGATATCATTTTTAAAGTGAACGTCGGTTAATTCTTCTATGGGAAAGGGAACCTTTACGACCATTCTTCAATCTTCCTTTTCTGAGACTTCGTAAGATAAGGATAGGCAAGAAGATAATCTTTAAGTTTATCCTTCAAGGCTTCTTCCTTCGGCCGTATACGTCCGTTTACGGCGCCTTCGTAGATTTCAAAAAGGTTCAGCGTAATCCTGTAACCGTGAGTCTTGCGCTGAAACAAAAACAGCGTCTTCGGCGGGCGGCCGACGAAATCTACCATGAAAAAGTCGCACCCGTCGATGACGAATTCCTTTTTTATAAGAAGACTCATGAAATCGTGCAGTCTCTTTAATTCGTCGTAAAACATAAATTCTCTCATTTTATTCACCTTCATACAAAAACCGAAATAAGCATGTTTCCCGAAAACACATAGGTAACTCCGCCCACTCTTACGTAATACTCCTTTCTCGTGATCGGCCCTTTCCTTGAGAGCCTGACCTTATTCTTTCTTCGTGCCTTGCCCGACTTATATCTGTTGTAGGCAACTTTCAGGTCGTGTTCCAGCATGTCCGTCCGAACGGGAGCAAGGCGCTGTTTCAATCTCTTTACGGCGTGGTCTGTCGCTTTGAGTCCGTTTGACTCGATGATTTCTTTTATCCTGTCTTTAGAAACTTCACAGATCATCATTTTAACGACACCAGCCTTATCAGCCTTTGATTGCCCGAAGCATACCGTCCGGGCGGAATCTCTTTCCTGTAAGGTCCGACCTTCAGATATTCTGCGAGCCTTACAATGGGATGCTCCTTCAGCGATTCGCTCCACTCGTATCCCGTATAAACTAAAACGGGCATCCTTGGAATTCCCGGGTTGAAAATTTCTTTTACCAAATTTATGTCAAAGGCGACTTCTTCGGGATCCTGGTCAAGGGGCTCTCCGCCCGTGATCACTATTCCCGAAGGCGTCCAGCCGTACTCTCTTCGTTCGACGAGCCAGTCTCGGAACTTTCTTCTGCATGCTCCGGGCTTGAATTCCCATAACCATTCNTTGTGACATCCGTCGCAGGCTCTTCCTTCGAGAGCTCTTCTGCATCCCGAGTAAACGAGTCTGACGGATATCCATCCTTCGAGTCCGTCTTGAAAATCGATATCGTATTTAACAAACATGTGTTCACCCCCTTGGAGAATCTAAAACCCGCTTCGGGATAAAAAACGAAAAAGATACATAATCCTAAAAGAACGCATATAAAAACAGAAAGAATTATTGTTTTCATTCGGTAATAAAGTATTTTCCTGTTCTTCTTTTCGATGATTTCTCTCATTTCAAGGAGAAGCGACTTCGCCTTCTCCAGTCGTTCAACGGCTCTCGCTCTGTCTCTTTCGACGTCTTCCAATCTGTTTCTCAGCGTCTTTTCCACTTTATATCGCCACCGGCAGCCATAAAAATATCGCCGTCAGCCCGACAAGGGCAAAAAACACCTTTTGGGCACTTCCAAAAAAGAAGGCAATGAAAACGGGAATCAATACCGCAATATCCCACTCGGAAGCGACCTTGAAAGTCCCGACAAATCCCAAAAACAAAAGAAAAAGATCTATAAAAATCCCGAGCGGAGTATTGTAATATCTGTCCCAGTAAAACTTCTTGAATCCCACCTTTCTTTTCAGGAATAAAGACCTTACTCCGCCCTGGATCATGTCTCCCGTTAAATGGACGACCCACCCGGCGCAGAAACATGCCGCAAGGTATCCGTATCTGACGGGAACAAGCAAAAACAACAACAGTCCGATAAAGGGAATCTCTATCGAATGAAATAAACTCAACCTGTGTTGTTTTTCCTTAAACAGCAAATCTATATCGGGGAAAGCCGCTCCCATGAGAAGGAAGCGAACATGCGGTTCGCAGTAAGCAATGAATGGAGATACGGCAAGGGCGCTTGCAAGGTGAGTCTTGAGCTTCAAGGCTTCCGACTCTCCTTTACGCAGGCGATCATATCGTCGAACGACACGATCCGCTTGTCGTAAGAAGGCACCGATACGAATTTTTCGCCTAAACTTCTTAATACGACGTTCGGTTTGCCGAGATATTCTTCGGCAAAGGACTCGTCCATCAAGAAACAGCGAATTATTGAATTTTCACCGTCTTTTCTTTTAGTTACGAGTTTTGTTTTTTCGTGGTAATAAAGGATTTTATCCAAAAGGGACTCCTTGTCTTCCGGGCTTCGCGTTTTTGAACACATCCTGCCTAAATGGCATCTCGCCGTGTCGGTAAGACAAAAGGAAGAAAGGATTTCTTCGATCTCCTTGGGAAGGATATCTCCTACAAGATCAAAAATTTGTTTCCTGATACCGTTTCTGTCAAGTACGTGGACAAGCCAAACGTCTTTTGCTTTTGCGGCCTTTCTTCGTGCATTTTTTACCTTGCATGGATTAACGAAAAGGGCATCTTTCGGGTGTATGTAATGCGGAATCGGACCCGTGACTTCTACGAAAAAATCGTATTCGGTCACGTACAGATCGGGGTCTGCCGTATCGCAACCGTTTTCTTTGGCGCTTCCCTTTATTCTTTCCGTGCTCATCGCGCCGAGTCCGTAAGGTTCTACCTTTACTTTGAGAGCCTTTTCCAGCATGTTTTTGATATGCTCTTCTCTCTTTGCGGTCAAAGGCCAGTACTTCTCGTATCTGTCCCGTAAGCTCTCTCTATTTGTCATCATATTTCTCCTTTCAAAATTATGTCTTTCATCTCTTCGGCTGAAGAGATTTTAAGCAGGGAAGAAACGCCCTTTGTAAAAGGCTTCTTCGATACGCAGAAAAGAAAACTTTTCTTTCCCTTCAGTTTTACGGAAAGAATTGCTCTCAGGCGGGAATCGTCTTCGTAGACAACGCCGTTCATGGCATCCATGCTCATCTTCAGGCGATTATCTACATCGGCGCGGTCGTTCCACCAGCAAAACATGGCGTGGAGATCTTTGCACTTAAAAAGGGGGATTTCTTTATTAAGGGATTTAACTTGCCATTTGAAGGCTTCTTCCCATTCGGCGACTTCGACCGGCTTATAAATTCGTCCGTTGGTAGTCCTGTACAGGGAGTTTACGGAAAATGGCGGGTCAGTTGTTCCGCAACAAATAAAATGAGTTTTATTAAAGAAAACGTCCATAACAAATCTCCTTTCGTTATGTATTTTACAGTTAAATACTATAACAAAAGGAGATAATTGTCAACAACTAAAATCAGTTAAGATCAATATTTCCATTTCCTTCCGGATCTTGCCAACTCCCACATGACGAGATCAAAATCGCTTTCTTCGCACTCTACGTCAAGCAAACTTTCTACGGGAACATCGTTTACCCGAAAGAGAACGTAAATACCGTCGTCGGCTACATCGACCCTGCCGCTTGCGTTTTTCTTGCGAGTCGAAGCCAGCGCGGTCAGCGTTTTGTAAATCGGGAAGAATAAACTCCTGATATATTCGGGCCTTTCTCCGAACAACTCAAAACTTTTCTTTTCCACCCATTCTTCGAAATCTATGGAAAGCACCATTTCTCGCAGCGTCATTTTCGATTCTCCTTTAAAAACTTGATAATTTCATATTTATCGGGATTGGGAAAAAATAAAAACCTGCCATCGGGAACAAAGCCGTTGAGTATCATATTGGCAAGCTCGACGAGTCCTTCCGGTCCGAAATCCGCTTCCACGGGAAGCATTTCGTAAACCGCGGAAACGTCCGCTCCTTTTAATATCATTCCGTTGACGAGAGCTTGATTTACTTCTTCCTTTAGGAGCAGGAGTTTGCCGAATTCGTTTATCCCTGCGTGTCCGATATGATGACAGCTGTGACACAGCGGACATAGCGTTATCAGGTTTTCGGGAGAATTATCGTAATGTCTGCCTTCTTTGTGGTGTACGTTCATATACTTTAAGGAACGAATACCGCAGTAAAAACACGTAAAATCGTCCCGTTTAAGGACGGCTTCGCGTATTTTTCTCCAGTCCTTGGGCAGTCCTTCTTCTCGCCATTCCCTGACGGCGGAAAGCCTTAGAATACGAGCTGACTGAACCTGTCCCATGACATAAATCTCTCCGGAAACCCGCCGGAAAGGGAGACTTCGACACCAAGATGTTTCAGGCAGTAAAGTCCGTACATCAGGTAAGAAACTCCTTTTCGGCCGTCGATGCGCTCCGCTTCCGCCCTGCATGCTTTAAGAAAATTCTCGACGTCTCTTTTAAATTCTTCGGGATTAAAATCAAGATTTATCCGAAAATTCTCAAATGCAAAGGAGACGGAATAAAAACCGTTTCCGATCTTAACCCCGCGAAGAGTCAAAAAGGCAGGAAGTACTTCTGACCACTTATTCCCTAAGACGTCTTCTCCTTCGATGCAGGCAACTCCGATAAAGCAGCCTACGTCTCCTTCAATCCTTGTAAGCCCGCCCTTCATGGGAACCTTTCTTCCCATGTCCTGCAGGCATATATCGGATGCCGCTGCCTGCGAAAGCAGTCCGTAAAATTCGTCTTCTTCGATATTGAAGAAGTCGCTAAACTTCATAAATCTTCACCGAATTCTCTCCGAACAGGAAACGGAGATTTCCTATGTTTATTTCACATCCCGCTACGGCCTTTACCTTCACTCCCGATGCCGTTATAAATCCGTCAAAAAATATCTCGATATTGTTCATGCGAATGGGCTCCTTTTTTAATATCTTTTTTTCCGCCGGGCGATTTTCCTTTTTCGGCTCTTCCCGGATATCTTCTTTAACGTCTTCTTCTTTTTCGATAAGTTCTTCGAGTTCTTCTGTTTCTTCGTCGCCGTCGCCAAAAAGAAACTCCCATTTTTCTTCAAGATTCTCGTCAAGATTCTCGTTGACCATTATCGTTGCTCCTTTCCAAAATCGTTTTTCTTAATATATCACAATTACTAGAGTTAATCAACTGTTGGATATAAGAAAATATATCTTTTAACAACTTATCCGATATCTCTATTTTCATTAACTCTCCATCGCGCGATTCGGTAAAGGATACTTCGGGAATGTCAAACCAGCTTTTGATGCCGGAAACTTTTTTCCAATTGTCGTAAGTAAAATAAAGAATTCCTTCCACAAAATATCCGTTCCAAAGCACGACTTCGCCCTTTAAAATCGGCACCGAAAAAGAAAAAGAATAATCTTTAAGGTATATCCGCGAATAATCTTCGAAGTTTGTTTGTTCTTCTATCCAGGAATTGGGAATATTCCAGTGGGAGCGCAAAACCCACTCTCCCGCATCGACTTTTCGGGAAAAAAGACGCAGGTCGTCCAAAAGGGACTTCTTCAGGCTTTCGATTTGACCTTTGGCGGAAGAAAAAAAAGTAATTTCTATTTCCTTTACCTTTTCTCCGTCCATTCTGTAAACTATGCGGGAGTCTTCGCTCGCTCCGTAAAGTTCTCTTCCGTCGGGGCTTCCCGCCACTACGGCTACGTCTTTAAATATTTTTGCCCACTCGACTGAACTTTTATCTTCTCCGTTATATAAAAACGTCACTTCATAGGGACACATCGAATAAAAAGAATAATGAACCTTGGAGACCACGATATCGGGGCAGGGAAGT
>JGI24707J26582_10003938_pt1 | contig 10483 bp, 11 predicted proteins | sample BioPla1DNA1_FD_26582 | JGI IMG/M metagenome (IMG submission 26582) | reverse complement strand
CCGCCCCCCCGTGGAGATGCCCCCCACGGTCCAGTGTCTGATGATACGCCCGGATGCGATTTTCCCCGGGTATCGCCACGACTGCCCCCCCGGGGGCGGGGGAGGAGGCCGGAGGCCGGGCGGGGTGGGGGTATATTGCAACCAGAGACAGGGGAGAGGCGCATGCCCCCCCGTCTGCCCCACCCCCGTGGAGATATCACCCATGGTCCAGTGTCTGATGATACGCCCCGGATGCGGCTTTCCCTAGGTATCGCCACGACTGCCACCGCCCCCCCCGAGGGGGCGGGGGAGGAGGCCGGAGGCCGGGAGGGGTGGGGGTATATTGCAACCAGAGACAGGGGGGCAAGGTCGCCATATGGACGCTAAATCACGCAGATGCCTGCATATTGCAACCAGAGACAGGGGAGGGGGCTTTTTGCCCCCTCCCCGTCTGCCCCACCCCCGTGGAGATATCACCCACGGTCCAGCGTATGGGGAGAACCTGGAGAAAAGGCCGGCGCGGGATGGGGGAGGTCGGCATATGGGAAGCGGGGATACTCTGCTTCATGGAAAGGGCACCAAGATCTTCGAAGATACGGTGACATGCGAAGATACGGTGACGTGATGCACTAATATTATTGATCGTGCAAAAAAGGTGGTCTCTGGGCCCCTCAGAGGGCCTGGATGAGTGAGTTTCTGGTGACGATGCCCACGATCCCCCCNCTCTCTACGATGGGGACGGAGCTTATGTTCTTCTTGAGCATGAGATCGATGACATCTGATACATCCGTGTCTGCATCCACGGTGATCAGGGGTGTGCTCATGATGTCACGCACGAGGAGGTTTCTGATCCGGAACTCCTGGCGGGTCCCCTCCACGATATCTTTGAACGCATAGAGCGCTTTTGCGATATCGGTCTCCGTGACGATGCCGAGGACACTATCATCCTCCTCGACGATGAACCGATCGATGTCGCCATCAAGCATCCGCCGCCGGAGGTGGACAGCCCGCTCCTCGACCTGGATGGTGTACACTGGTTCCATGACGTCCAGAAGCCCGCCCGGCGGCCGGAGCACCTTCAGGAGGTCCCCCGCCGTCACCTGCCCGACGAGNCGGTGCTCGGAGTCAAGCACCACGATCAGCTTGTAGCGCTGGAGGAGCGGCACCAGGATATCGATCCCCTGGTCCGGGTATGCGGAGGTGAAATCCTCCTCGACCGTATTCGCGACATGGATGGATGTGGCCTTCATCGTCTGGGACCTCCTGCTCCCGAGCGTCTCGGCGATAGCTGCGCGGGAGGTCGTGCCGATGACCGCGCCATTNTTCGTCACGATGAGTGGGTCAACATCCTCATTGAGCATCTTCTCAAGCGCTTCGCTGACAAAAGCGGACTTTGCAATGGTGATCGGTCTTGCCATCACGTCTTTGACCAGTAGCTGAAATTTGTCGCTCATTTCGCAACCACCTTGATGATATCATCTCTCTTGAGCAGACCGCGGATATCTCCATCCTCCACGACTACAAGGCTGTTGATCTGACTTTTGAGCATCAGCCCGACAGCATCCTGCAAGGATGCATCGGGGGGGATGGTGATGACCGGGCGGCTCATGATGTCCTCTGCAACTGCCGATACCTCAACGACGTACCTGAAGCGTTTCTGCCCCGCCGGCTCCTCTCTCCGGAGGTGGGTAACATCCTTCCTGGGTAGGTTCCTCCGGCTATCCAGGTACTCGTAAAATGCAAGATTGCTCTCCGTGATGATGCCGGCAAGGCTACCATTGGCGTTAACGACGATAAGTTTATCGTTGCTCGCCCTCACCGCATCGATGACGTGATCCAGTGAGTGGTAGCGGCTGATCGTGGTCGCCTCCTCCATGATCTCATCGACCCGGGCAGAGAGCCCACGCACGTAGGCGGAACGCATGATGTCCAGTTTGGTGATGATGCCTGCGACCTTCCCGTCCTCGGCCACGGGCAGCCCCGATATATCGCAGTCAAGCATCTTTGCTGCAATGTCATGGATGCTCGTCTCCGGCGTCACCGTGACGGGATCTTCTGTCATCAGGATGCTCACCGGGATCCGATCGATGGGGCGGCGCCGCCACAGCGGTTCCGTCTGCCTGAGCCGGTAGGCGATGTCCTTCTTGGTGATGATCCCCCGAAGTTCGTCCCCTTCCATGATCAGGAGCCTCGATACCCGATGCCGGAGCATAAGGTTTCGCGCATATGCGACGTTATCGGTCGGCGCGATGACGTATACCGGAGAGGACATCACATCAACAGCACGCATACTGCCGATCACCCCTCCGCAAATGCCCTCACAAGGTCGTGCTCGGTTATGAGTCCGACGAGNTGTGAGTTCTCTATGACCGGAAACGCCCCGATACCCTTCTGGATCATCTCGACAGCGACGTCGTGGATGTTCCTGTCCGGTGTGGTGGTGTAGAGCTCCCCGGAGAGGAGCGACCGGACCGGTGCACCCATCACCTCAGCCGAGTCCCCGGTCGTCAGCTGCTCAAACGCTTTACCCTTACCAAGATAGCTCATGATATCGGTCGCGGTGACGATCCCGCAGAGGACATCGTCCACAACGACCGGGAAACGTCTGAACCTGTATTTCACCATATCCTCGCAGACTTTGCCGATCGGGGCATCAGGGTTGGTGACACGCACCGACGACTTCATGATGTCCTCCACCAGCCGATCCGAGTTCTCGGTGGTGAGCACCTTCATCACGTCACGCTCGGTCACGATCCCCCGCAGGTTCCCTTCGCCATCGATGATGGGGATCCCGCCGACGTCCTTGTTGATGATGGTGCTGACTGCATCNNTGATGCTCCCGGTGTGGGNCATGGTCACCAGATGGGGTGTCATGATCTCGCGCAGCCCCTCGTTGATNGCGGCAAGGAAGTTGCCNCTGTGTTTCACCTGTACGAGGTTGTACTTGTCGCCCCCGCCCATGAAGTTGATGATATCNCTGACGGTCACGATTCCCCTGAGGCGGTGAGTTCCGGCATCAACGACCGGCAACCGGCGAAATCCCTCNCGGGTCATGATCTCGACCGCCTGGATGATCGATGTGGTCTGNTGTGCCGTGATGACGTCCCGGGTAGCGATCGCCATGATCTCACCTTCATACTCGACGATCCTGGCCTTGAAGTCAACAGGTCCACGGTTGAGTTTGCCCGGCATCTTCAGAAACCTGTCAGCCGGTTTCTTCTCAGAGTTATTTGGTTTTGGTTGCACGGTATCTATCACTCCTCTGGTCTAAGAAAATCTTCTCATGGGGCAAGGCAGCCTGCAACGTCATGCCGGTCGATGACACCGACGATCCGCTTCCCCTCGTCAATGACCGGGAGGATGCTGATATCGTGATCGACCATCAGGCGCGCTGCCGTGGCCACCTGGTCATCGGGCGTCACGCTGACGACCGGTGTCGTCATCACCCGATCCACGGTGGTGTCTGCCACGTTCTTTACCGATATGCGGACGTTCCCGGCGCGCAGGAGGTCACGGCGGGAGATGATGCCGATGACCTCGCCTTTCTTTACCACCGGGAACGCTATAAATCCGCTGGAGATGATCAGGCTATATATTTTGTGTATGGGATCTCCCGGCGCGCAGGTGACGGGTTCTTTCGACATGACATCCCCGACCCTACCGGAGATCGTTCGACGGGAGATCAGGATCGGGAAGAGTTCGGAGAAGAGTACCCCCCCCTGCAGCGTGCCGTCTTCATCGACGACCGCGGCGCTATTGGTGTAGGCATCTATTATGGCACGAGCGACCTCGATGAGGGAGGTGTCAGGGNCCACCTGAGCTGCATCCCGAACAAACCCCTTGATGGTGATGTTCGATCGGGTATCCACCACCCGGAGGACGTCGGAGATATCGAGGTAGCCCATCAGTCGACCTCTGTCGTCAACAACGTAGAGCTCGCGAAAGACATCGTCACGGAGAACGCTACGTGCTTTCGTGATATGGTCGTTGTAACGCAGGACGGGAATCTTCACCATCAGGCTTGCGGCCGCTTTCATAACAACTGCTCCTCCTCCTGGCAGGCGGGGCAGAGCATAAGGTTATCGACCCGGGAGAGGTTGTCGGACATATCCCCACACCGATCACAGACGCCCATAGCGTACTCCTCCTCGCGGTTGATCTCGATGAGGTCAGCCAGCAACTCGTTCAACTCGGATGCAACGGTGAGGATATCCCGGACCGTCACGATCCCGATGACCAGCTGGTTCTCGACCACAGGAAGCCTGCGGACGCGATGCCTCACCATCATCGCTGATGCATCACCGACGAGTCTATCGACACCGATCGTGATCAGAGGGGTGCTCATGATCTCGCTGACGTGAATGTCGCTCGGCTTCANGTCTTTTGCCACGACNTTGCAGTTGATATCCTCCTCGGTGACGATCCCGATGGGCAGGTTGTTCTGTAACACAATACAGCTGCCGACCTCATCGCGGCACATCGTCTGGGCTGCCCGGGCGACAGTCTCCCCCACATCGATGGTTGTTGGGTGGCTCCGCATGACCTCCCTGATTGGAATGCGTGTCTCGAGATGGATGGTATCGTTATTGTTCATTATGGATTCTCCTGATNCGGTCGNTATAAGAGCCGTTCATCCTGGTCTAGGNGTATCTACGTTTCGACAGTATAAAAGAATTCTCTCGTCTCAAGGTTGCTATTTGTCTTCAAAAAGTGGAAAATTCGGCGGATGGACCATATAATTATATTTATTTAAGGGTTCCATACCTAACCTGGGTATAGAAGAAAGTGGTCTATCAGAGGGAGCCAGAGAGATGGAATTCTTAGTTCGTACAAAACAGAAGATCTCGCAATTCCTTAAAAAGCTCTTCAGGAAGCGGACCTGTCGGATCGGGATATACGGGCCGCCGAATGCGGGCAAGACAACGCTCGCAAACAGGATCGTGCGGGATTGGACCGGGGATGCGGTCGGGCCGGTCAGCGAGGTGCCGCATGAGACTCGCCGCGTGCGGCGCAAGGAAGACGTTACCATTACGGGGCAGAACGGCAACTCGATCACCTTTGATATCGTTGATACACCGGGCGTGACGACCAAGATCGACTATAAAGAGTTCATCGAGTACGGCGTGGAGAAGGAGGAGGCGGTCAGACGGGCACGGGAGGCGACCGAGGGGGTGGCCGAAGCGATGCACTGGCTCCGCGAGGATATCGATGGCGTCATCTACATGCTCGATTCCACACTGGATCCCTTCCAGCAGGTGAACATCATGATGGTGGGGATCATCGAGAGTAGAAAGCTCCCGATCCTGATCGTCGCTAACAAGAATGATCTGCCTGACGCCTCTCCGGCGCGGATCAAGAGTGCGTTTCCCCAACACCCTGTGGTTGCCGTATCGGGGCTTGAGGGGACGAACGTGGATGAGCTGTATGAGAAGATGACGCTCTATTTTGGGTGATGGGGATGATACAGGGTGTACAGATAGACCTGATTTCTGCGGAACGGCTTGAGCGGCTCACGGCGATGGAGAAGATCCGCCTGATCCTCGATGATGTCATGGAGGGGAATATCGTCGTCCTTGAGAAGGGCCTTGCGCCTGACGAACAGAGTAAACTCATCGAGATCACGATGAGGGAGATCACGCCCGATGGCTTCTCAGGCATCGAGATGGAGACCTATCCGGTCAAAGATATTCCGGATGGCTTTCTTTCGAGGCTCTTCGGCGGGAAGCGTTCGGAGACCCGATTGACCGTGATCGGACCGGCGAACCAGCTTAAGACGATCAAGAAGGAGAAGGATCTTATCAGTGCATGGGTCTCTTCCCGGTGAATTGCCATCCTGGTGATCATTGATGCCTCACAAGTGTACGCAATGCGGCAGGGAGTTCGAGGACGGTTCGACGACGATACTGAGGGGGTGCCCGAGTTGCGGCGGGAAGAAGTTCCTTTACATCCGTGAGGCCGAACGGCACGATGACGTGCTGGAGGAGAAGTCGATAGAGGAGATCGCCCTGGAGACCGGGGAGGATGTGCTTGAGGTCCGCGATGAGAGGAAGAGAGAGGAGATAGAAGTTTTTGAGCGGATCGAGAGTATCCGCATCCTTGCTCCCGGTTCATATGAACTGAATATCGAGAAGTTGGCGAAGTCAGAAGAGGTCGTCGTCGGGCTTGAGCGGGAGGGGAGATACATGGTGGATATTCTCTCTATGGCCCGGAAGAAGAAATGAGAGCCGTTTTATCGCGAATGGTGGGNGAAACAGGAATCTCCATCGCCTTTTCACGTGCCCCGGTCATAAAACTTATATGTTTTCATGACGCTTTCACTAGTAGAACATAACCCGACACTCATAGGTGCATGTCGGGCAATGGTTTCCTGTATGAGAGTGTGGTAGCTTCCATTAACCTTGTGTGCTGGCTTCTTGATAGAGTGCTCTCGTGCGGTCTGTTCCCGGCTGCTTCTAGCCATACCATGTGACGGGGAATATCTGCTAGAGAGAGAACCATGAATCCGATATATCTATCATCGCTCGATAAGGTCTCCGGCATCAGTCCGGAGGAACGTGCCCATCTCGCACAGGTTACAGATACTTTTGCATTCCGATCCAACGACTATTATCTCTCGCTGATAGACTGGGATGATCCAGAGGACCCGATACGAAGACTGATCATACCNACCCCTGAGGAGCTTGAGCCCTGGGGGCATATGGACCCGTCGTCAGAGCATCTCTATACCCCGGCGCCGGGGATGCAGCATAAGTACCGGGAGACGGCTCTGCTGCTGGTGAGTGATCAGTGCGGCGGGTTCTGCCGTTACTGCTTCCGCAAACGTCTCTTCATCGAGGATGCGCGTGAGGTGAATAAGGATATCTCGGGAGCGCTCGACTACATCCGAACGCATCCTGAGATCTCAAATGTCCTCCTCACCGGGGGGGATCCTCTGATCCTCAATACCGGTCGTCTGCGGGAGATCCTCGCCCGGCTCCGGGAGATTGAGCATGTCCGGATCATCAGGATCGGGACGAAGATGCCTGCGTACAATCCCTATCGGATCATCAACGATCCCGCCCTGCTCGACGCAATCAGGGAGTACAGTCTCGGTGAGAAGAGTATCTACATCATGGCACAGTTCAGCCATCCCCATGAGTTGACCGAGGTTGCGTGTCAGGGGGTGGCGCTCCTGCAGGATGCCGGGGCGGTCATCATGAACCAGACGCCCCTGATCCGGGGGATCAACGATGATCCAGTGGTGTTATCGAGACTCCTTGGGCGGCTTTCGTTCATCGGGGTCAACCCCTACTACGTCTTTCAGTGCCGGCCCACGATAGGGAACCGGCCGTTTGCTGTGCCGGTGGAGGAGTCATACCGGATATTTGAGCGGGCGCGGGCGACCTGCTCGGGGCTCTCGAAACAGGCCCGGTTTGTCATGTCACATGCCACCGGGAAGATCGAGGTGGTGGGGATGACCGGTGAGCATATCTTCTTTAAGTACAACCAGGCAGCTGATCCAAATGATCTCGGGCGGTTTATGGTCTACAGGGGCAACCCGGAGGCCTACTGGTTCGATGACTACACGGAGCTTGTGGGTGAGGGGAGGCTCTGGGGGAGCGACCCGGGCAGCGTCGCTGTAGAGACCGGGAGTCCTATAACTGGGTAGGCCGGGTGAGGGGCTTTCCCCAGGTGGGTGCGCGGGCGGATCAGATGTCCTCGATGATCCGGCGGTCCTCTACGCGGTCGAGCACCTCAAGGAATCGCCTCTTTCTCGCGTGGGTACGTCGCAGATCTTCGCGATACTTTTCCCACTCCTCGGGTGGCATGTGTGACTGTAGTCTCCTCAGGTAGCGCAGAGACGCTTCGTATGCCTGGACCTGGACCCTGGCGATGAACTTCTCCGCCTTCTTCTTCCAGATCGCTATCGCCCGCTCAAGGTGCGTATCGGCGATGGCGTCCGCGACCCGGTCTTCCAGGTTGGGCCCCAGGTAGCGGTCGATCTGATCCTCTTCCCACTGATCGTACCACCGGAGGATCTCGTCCGGCGCCTCTTCCGCGATCGCGATCTCGATGAGGGTATCGGTGACCGGGATCGCGATCTNCCATCGCGGTTTTCGACCTTTCATGCCCGTATCGGGGANAATCCCGGAGATTGTGTCCTCTCCGGTTATCAGGTAGTGCATCGCAGCGCCCCGGACCTCGTCGTAGACCCCGGCACGGTGTGCCGCCTCCTCCAGTTCCTCAAAGGNCCGGTAGGTCGGATCATAGAGGAACGCTTCAGCGTAGATGGCGGCTACGCCAGGCCAGTTGCCTTCCTGCTCCCAGGTGTCGCGCAGGATGGCCCGGAGCCGTTTGGCGATACCGGGAGCCGCTTCTCCCGTCTCCGCGATACCCCGATAGATCCACTCTAACGCCTCATCCCGCCGCCCCTCGTTGAGCAGGCGTATGACAACCGCAGGGTAGGCATCCGTCCTGCCGGCCTCTGAGATCTGAAGGGCAGTGGCCTCATCCTGCCGGCCCGCCCTATCGAGCGCCATCACGGCCATGGTTACGAGGCGCCTGNGCCGATACTTCGAGGTGAAGTTGTCGAAATCCCCTGCCGAGGGNGTCTCTTTCAATCGCTTCAGGAGCTGATCTGCAGCGANANCCCACTCTTCTTTCGGGAAGTCTTCTTCGAGCACCCTCCATGCATCCCTGCAGAGATCGTACTCATCTTCAAGTTCAGCCTCGATCACGTAGAGGATCTTCTTATGGCCGGGCCATGATGAGGCGGCGAGGGCAGAGAAGACCATGTCCATGCATGCTGCGATCTGGTCGAAGGTCTCGCCTTCGTCATTGACCGTCTCGATCTGGCGGGTCCCCTTCTGCAGGAGGACTTTTCCGGCCAGGGCGACCTCATCGACATGTCCCATCGAGATCAGGGCGCCCATCCTTTCCTGCACGGTAGAGTAGTCGGGGATGCCGTGGCCCCAGCACTCACCCCACGGTTCTTCATCGGCGATGGCGTCGATCTCAGAGAGCAGCGCCACGGCGAGCGGGCCGGCACCATCTTTTGCGATTGAGCGCCGGTCATCGATCGCTGTCCGCACGTCAGGGTTGTAGAGGGATAGGGTTTCGAGAAGGTTGATCAGCTCGTCCTTCGTCAATCCTTCAAGGTAGGAGCGCAAGGGTAGATCCGGGGATGGGGGAGCACTCTCCATGCTGAGCATCTGCAGCCTCGGGTCGCCTGCGGATGCGATCGGGGTGAGGCGGTTGTCCTTTACCGATTCGAGGTACTCAAGCACGACGGCGACGGCATGTTTGCACGACACTCCCACGGGGCAGGTGCACCAGGACTCGATGAACTCGTCGTCCATGGAGACGGCGGTTGCATACCGTCTGGTGCCGGTCACCCACGCGATCAGGTCTCCCCCGGGGAGGCGTGCAAGATCTTGCACCCGCCCCTCTTCCTGGTAGCGCCTGCCACGGGAGAGCGTCTTTGCGCCCGCCCATTCTTCGAGGTCCCCCCAGGTCAGTCTTGTGAAGGGTTCTTCTGCCAATTGATCCACGCATATCAGGAGGCACCCGGATCACGATGAATGTTCTGGCTGGCGGGGGAATATAGAACCCGCTCGTGAGCGATAGGGGTTTGCGCGGGAAGTGCCCGATGAGGGAGGGGTCGTAAGGCCAGGGGGGGCGTGGGGGGTATGGTCAAGCCCCGTTTGTCGTTCATTAGAACGGGTAGTTCTCGGGATTGGCGATGTATTCTTCGATGTTCTTGAAGGTGACTGTTGCATTGCCGTTGGTGACGATGAGCCCGTCGCGGGCGATGACGACCCCTTCCAGTGAATCCCCGTTGAAGGTCACCTTCCCGTTCGGGGCGAAGAAGATGCCGGTCACTTTGTTCCCACCTCCTGTGATCGAGATATCACCGTCGTTTGCGATGACGATGACATTATTTGCAGACCCGGATACGGAGATAGTGTCCTGGGAGAATATTTTCATATTGTCCTCCAAATCTCCGTCTGAGACATATCCTCTCTCCGTGTACCAGTCTTCTGACTTTGTAGAGGGTATCGCCAGATCCGGCATGGTGAAGCCCGGAACGGTATCCTGCTCGAAGCACTTGTTTAGGATCGCCAAGCCCATCGTCGACGGATGTGAGAATGTGCCGGTATAGTTTATGCATGTGTTCTCTGAAAGCGTGGGCGTCCAACCCAGTGTAAGATCTCCGTTAACATAGACGTTCCCATGGATCCTCGCATCTTTCAAGCGGAAATTGCCGTTGACGTAGACATCACCATAGATGTCTCGGCCCCCATTCCATAACTCAAGGCTCCCATTGATGTATATGCTTCCAGGCTCTGTCTCCGATCCGAGGCCGGCACTCCCACCGTCGAGAGTCACATCGCCATCGATATAGATGTTCGAGACGTGAATACCACTAGTGTCCAGTCAAGTTTAAAAAGTCGTAATATTAATATATTTTTAGATGCCTATTTTTGTCATGAAAAAGTACGTCGTGACTCTTACCCGTGAAGAG
>JGI24707J26582_10003937_pt1 | contig 10484 bp, 11 predicted proteins | sample BioPla1DNA1_FD_26582 | JGI IMG/M metagenome (IMG submission 26582) | reverse complement strand
AAAATGCTAAACTGGTATAACACTTTACTAGCAAATGGCATTACTACTTTCAAAGAAGTTGAAGAAGAAACAATAGAAGAGGAAAAATAGATCCTGAATCTATTTCATTTATAGGGTACAGCAAATCAATAGTTGATTCGCTGTACCTTTTTTTGTATTTATCTTAACGGCTTATTAATACCTCCATCTACCCTATTTGATTTTATATATCTTTTGTTTCAAAATTGGCTCTCAAGATATACTCATCACTTCTAAGTTCTACCTATTTAATACTCCTAAAGCCTTAATATCATGCAGATTAAGACCCTACTCGTTAAACATTGTTAAAGACACTCAGATTCATTAAACGTTTCTACTTTAAGGCAGTCATAAGAGTAGTTGCAACCAGAACATTGTTTATTATAAAAATAAGAATTATGAAAAGAAAAATAAGCTTACTATTAATGATTTGTATTATCGGCTCTACTTTCGCCGTAGCTCAACGTAAAAATAACAGAACTCCTAGAAGAGATCGAATAGCGCGCACCCTATCTCCTGAAGATCGTGCAAAACATATGACAGACCGTATGACCTTTGATTATGTTTTAACTGAGAAACAAGCTGCTGAGGTATTAAAGTTAAATCAAGATTGGGTAAAAAAGGCAGGAGAACAAGCTGAGAAGTTTAACCTCCCAAGGGCTAAAAATGACACAACAGCTACAGTTCGCCGTTTCTCATCTTTAACTAATGCAGAACGTGATGAATTCCAAAATGCTAGAGTGAAGCTAATTAATGATTATGATGCTCAATTAAAAAAGATTCTCACAAAAGAACAATTTGCTAAGCATGAAAAGAGATTTGATGTTCGCTACAAAGGGAGAAATGAGTATCGTCATCCAAGACGAAATATGCAAGCTAGAAATCAGAGAGACTGCCCTCTACGCAAATAACAAATGGGCATTAATGGAAAAAGGATGTTTTTAGGTTTTACGTCAATTATTTCATAACATTTTTCATAGTGTAAAAGCCCTTTAGAATTGTATCAATATTCTAAAGGGCTTTTTCTTCTTTTATAGATGACTGNCTATAACTTATTTAAAAAGAAATCTCCTTTCCCTGGGGGACCTAGCAGCTTATAAAATAAGAATACTAAGAAGGAAAGGAGATTATAATTATCTGATAAGACTAAGATAATTAGTCTGTTCTAATTAAACAATTTATGCGATAGGAATTTTATCAATTCTTCTTTGATGACGGCCTCCTTCAAATTCAGAAGAGAAAAATACTTCTAGCATTTCTTCAGCTTCATTGATAGAGATAAAACGTCCAGGAAGAGACAGTACATTAGCATTGTTATGTGTCTTTGCTAATTTCGCTATCTCTTTATTCCAACAGAGTGCCGCACGAATACCTGCGTGCTTGTTTAAAGTCATACTGATTCCATTTCCACTTCCGCAAATAGAAATTCCTACTTCAAACTCACCTTTTTCAATAGCTTCAGCCATAGGATGTGCCACATCAGTATAATCCATACTTTCTTGACTAAATGCACCAAAGTCTTTGTATGCCCATCCTTTTTTCTCTATCCAAAGTTTTACGAATTGCTTGATTTCATACCCTGCATGATCAGAGCATATTCCTATAGTTTTCATTTTAATATATTTAATCACTATTCTAACCCTAAATTAGTAATTTATTATCTAGGGTTAATCTTTTTATTTAGCCTAATATTGCTTTTACTTGTTCATATACATTTTCAGCAGTAAATCCTAGTTTCTCATCTAATACCTGATAAGGTGCAGAGAAACCAAACGATTCCATACCAAAAATAATACCGTCGGTACCTACTAAACCTAGTAGAGTTACAGGAAGACCTGCCGTTAATCCAAAACGTTTTACTCCCATTGGAATCACCTCATTTTGATACGATTTAGGTTGAGTGCGGAATACTCCTTCTGATGGTGCCGATACAATACGTACTTTAACCCCATCTTTTCTTAATAAATCGGCTCCAGCTACTAAAGTAGAGACTTCAGACCCCGAAGCAATCATCACAACATCAGGATTGTTATCCGATCCAGCTACTACATAAGCCCCTTTTTCAACTTGTGAATAATCATTACCCACAGGCAGATTTTTAATGTTTTGTCTAGAGAAAATAAGTCCTGTAGGAGTATCCGTGTTCTCCATTGCCATACGCCAAGCTACTGTTGTTTCTTCAACATCAGCTGGACGGAGGACTAACATAGAGTTTTTGCCGCTGTGATTTTGCAACTTCTCCATTAAACGAATTTGAGCTTCTTGCTCTACAGGCTCATGCGTAGGTCCATCCTCTCCCACTCTAAAGGCATCATGTGTCCAAATAAACTTCACAGGTTGCTCCATTAATGCTGCCATACGAATTGCAGGTTTCATATAATCAGAAAACACAAAGAAAGTAGCACAAGCAGCAATTACACCACCATGCAATGACATACCTATACATAAGCAAGCCATTGTTAATTCAGATACCCCAGCTTGTAAAAATGCCCCTGAGAAATCTCCTTTTTCAAACGCTTTGGTTTTCTTTAAGAACCCATCCGTTTTGTCGGAGTTCGATAAATCTGCTGAAGAGACAATCATATTCTCTACTTGCTCAGCTAAGTGACCCAGTACGGTAGCTGATGCATTACGAGTTGCAGCATCTGCTTTTTGCTCTATAGCACCCCAATCTACCTGAGGAGTTTTATTTGAAAAGAAAAATGCTAATTTCTCAGCTAACTCTTTATTTTCTTTAGCCCACTCTTCTTTTTCTGCTTTACGTTGAGCTACAATCAAACGAAGCTCCTCTTGACGTGCATCGTATAACTCTTGTACCTCTGGAAATATTTTGAAGGGATCAGTAGGATCACCTCCTAAATTTTTAATGGTATTTACATAGGCATCGCCACCTAGCGGAGAACCATGGGTTTCAAAAGTGTTTTCATAACTTGATCCATCAGCTCTACGTGCCCCTTTACCCATTGTAGTTTTACCTATAATAAGTGTTGGTTTACCATCCACTTCTTTAGCTTCTCTTATTGCATCAGCAATATCATCTGCGTCATTACCATTTATAGTTATAACGTGCCAATGCCAAGCTTTATATTTCATCTCTACATCTTCACTGGTAACATCATTTGTTGTAGTAGAGAGTTGAATATCATTCGAATCGTAAAACATGATTAGGTTATCTAAACCTAAATGACCAGCAATACGTCCTGCTCCTTGAGATATTTCTTCTTGAATACCTCCATCAGAAATAAAAGCATAAATCGTTTGATTCATTACTTTTCCAAAACGAGCTTTCAAAAATTTTGCAGCTATTGCTGCTCCAACCGCAAAAGTATGTCCCTGTCCTAAGGGGCCAGATGTGTTTTCTACTCCACGTACTATATCTACTTCTGGATGACCTGGTGTAGGACTTCCCCACTGACGGAACGATTTCAACTCATCTATAGTATATTTTCCTGATAAAGCTAAAACTGAATAAAGCATGGTTGACATATGTCCAGGATCAAGATAGAAGCGATCTCTTCCTTCCCATTCAGGGTTTTCTGGATCATAGACTAAAAATTTAGAGTAGAGTACATTGATAAAATCAGCTCCTCCCATAGCTCCTCCTGGATGTCCTGACTTTGCCTTCTCAACCATTGATGCAGCTAAAATACGAATATTATCGGCTGCCTTATTCATAGTTTCTTTATTCATAGTTTTATTTTTTAATTGGATATACAAATATAATTTTATAATTCTTAGGAAACTAAAATATACCCTTATTATTCTTATTTTTCAAACACACAGTAGCGAATATTGTTCTGCAACTCATTATCTTTCTTGTCATAACGCATAATCGCTACTGAATAGAAATTAGTTTTTTTAATGTGGATTATATTAAAAGACTTTAAAAATTAGCACTCCCCTGTGTATAAATATAGTTTTTTTATGCTATCTTAGGTAAAAAACAATAAAATAGATGTTTTAGTAACGATGTAACCTTTCAAATACATTTTCTTATCCTTAATAGTTTTAATTACATCCTATAGTAGTGATTTAACTTAAAAGAATGCAGAAAAAATATTTAAAGATTCCACTTTAAAAAATTCTATATTTGTAGCAACTAGTAACAATCATTATGAAGATTAGCTTTTTGAATAAAGAGAAAACAACAGCAGAGTTACCTTTTCTTATTCTACGGTCAGTTAACGAATGTAGCAAAGTTTTACTATGGAAAAACAAACCTTGATATATCATTATCCTTACTGAGCTTATTTTATAAAAATAAAAAGAGAGATAATTCATTGGGTACTAAAACAACTTAAACATGAGGATACTACGGAACTAAAAATATCAATTTGGGACAATAACTCGATAGTAAACGATGTTACTCCCAACTCTTTCGTTTAGTAATATTTTCTTTTCAATTACATTTCATTGATTAACAAGGCTCAGAATCCAGCACGATTTTGAGTCTTGTTTTGATACCTCATTCAATAACGTTTAGTTCTCTTTCTTTTATTGATAAAAGTGAATCCACTCTTTTTCAGAATTGGCATAACTACGTAGAAGTTCTAAAGTAAAATCCACAGCCTCTTTTAATCCTTCGCTTCCTGAATATGAATTGATAAGAACTAGCAGTCGTTTAGTGTTTAGGCTAAGTTTAGAACGTTCATGATCGCTTGTGGGTGTCCCTATTCCTCCTTTTGCATCTCGATAGAGAGGTAAAAACTCCACATTCATGATTCCTCGACCTATTGCTTCAAAGGGCTCTTTGTGTTTTCCTACCCCAAGTTCAATTTTATCTCCTACAATGCAATCTGCATCAAATCCTCCAATAGAATATCCCGATTGAAGTGAGACTAAATTAATAAGATCGACTAAAGTAGAGATTTGGTATAAAGGAATATCTCGTAATAAACGACGTCTCAATGCTTCGGAAGAAGGACGATAACGATTGGGGTCTTTTCCTAATGTTTTATAAGCCTCTCGAGTGGCTTCAATAGCGGGTTGAAGCTTCACCTCATCAATCGTTCGCTTTTCCTTAAGTTCTTCAGTAAAAGCATCGATTCGCTCCCACAACTCTTTACTCTTTTTTGTGTTCTCAACTGATGCCAAGATGGCTGCTCCACGAAAATCAGGACAAGCATTTCTTAACTCATCTGATACCGTTATAGTAAACATAGTATATGTGTTTAGTTTATATTTACATCAAACTCAGTCATGTAAATAGGTTAGACTTATTGGTGTTTATTTATCGTTAAACAAAGAAGTATCATGAAGATAAATTCCTGATGTTATACGACCCGATTGTATTCCTAATCTCCTAGCAGAGAAAAAGGATTTATAATCTGTATAAGTACATAAATTTGCTAATTCTATTTGCTGCTTAGAGACTCCCAGTTTATATAGTGATTGTATAATACACTTCCATAAATCGAGGTGATACTTCTCACCTTTTGATTCTGTTGGTGGTTTGTAATACGAAAAAGAGTCCACATTAAATTGCTCTCTCCGAAAGGCTTCATACACTTCTACTCCCACCTCAAAAGCATCTTGTGATATTGATGGACCTATAGCCACCCTCAAGTGAGCTGGATTTGTACCGTACACTGTTCTCATTCGATGGACTACTTTTTCTACTATACGTAATAAGGCTCCTCTCCATCCCGAATGAATGGCTGCAATGGCTTTATTTTCTACGTCATAGAGTAGTATAGGCACACAGTCGGCAGTAGCAATCGTTATACAACAAGCAGGAACATTTGTAATTAGGGCATCTATCCCCTGAAGTGACTTCTTTTGTTCTAGTTGAGGTAAAGACAAAAAAGCAGAATCAATAACTCCTATTTGATCTTGATGGGTTTGGTAAGGTTGCAAAAACCACTTCGGTTTACTAGGCAACAGATGAAATAATAGTTCTTTATTTCTATCTACAGCTTCTATCTCATCACCGCAGTAAGGTGAAAGATTAAAGCTCTCATACCCTTTTTTAGTACTAAAACCTCCTTGACGATGGGTTACAAAATGTGTAATCGATGATTCTTGTTGAAAAAGTTCATAACCCCACAATTGATGATCAGGTGTCAAAGAAATCATGCAATTTACTCCTCCTTGTTTTCTTCTTGCGCGTTTTCCTCACTTTCTTCTGGACTCATTTTACTATCAGAGGCATCATTGGGTAATTCAGTAATAATAAAATCCCCTTTCACCTCTTGTTCTTCTTGAGCCGAAAGTAAATTACTCTCCTTGTTCAATTCTGTCCACAACAGATCTTTAAGTTCTTGAATTCCATACCCTGTAACTGCAGAGATAAAAACATAAGGGATTTGTGGTAAGCGAGAGGCTCTAATTAGCTCCATTAACTCTTCATCTAACAAATCGCTTTTAGTGATAGCTAATACACGTTGTTTATCTAATATTTCAGGATTGTATTGTTCTAGTTCATTTAAAAGAATACGATACTCTTTCTTTATATCCTGACTGTCTGCGGGAATCATAAACAAAAGCAAAGAGTTACGTTCAATATGACGTAGAAAGCGAAGTCCTAAACCTCTCCCCTCACTCGCTCCCTCAATAATACCTGGAATATCTGCTACCACAAAAGAACGACCATCACGGTGTTCAACCATACCTAGATTAGGTTCTAAGGTAGTAAAAGGGTAATCTGCTATTTCGGGACGTGCTGCCGAAATGGCTGATACTAACGTAGATTTACCTGCATTAGGGAAACCAACTAATCCAACATCGGCTAACAGTTTCAATTCCAAAATTACAGTCATTTCTTTATACGGCTCCCCAGGTTGGGCAAAACGAGGTGCTTGACGCGTAGGAGTTCTAAAGTGCCAGTTTCCTAGTCCACCACGTCCTCCTTCTAACAACACACGCTCTTCTCCATGCTCAGTAATTTCAAAAAGAAGCTCATTAGTCTCCTCATTTCTAACTACCGTACCACAGGGTACATCAATAATTTTATCTTCACCACTCTTACCCGTGCTTCGACTTTTACCACCCGATTCGCCGTGATCAGCTCGAATATGTCTATTATATTTTAAATGTACTAAGGTCCAATAATTTCGATTTCCTCGAAGAATTATATGACCTCCACGTCCTCCATCACCTCCATCAGGACCTCCTTTAGGAACGTATTTCTCACGTCGCATATTACGAGAGCCCGCACCGCCTTGACCGGAGCGACAATAGATTTTGACATAGTCAACAAAATTCGATTTGGATTCATTCATTGGCATAGCTCAGTACACTTAAAATATTAATATCTTTTATTCAATTAAAATAATCAGTCACTCCATTAAAGAGTAACAGTATAGGATAGGACTCTTTATTTAACAGAGTTTATAGCTTGACTGATATCTTCAAAAATCTCTTCCATAGAACCCACTCCATCAATTTTATGGTATAATTTCTCTTCTTTATACCAATCAATTAAAGGGGCTGTTTGTGTATTATAAACCACTAAACGTTTTTGAATTGTCTCCTCATTATCATCTGCACGACCCGTAGCCAAACCACGTTTCAATAAACGATCGATTAACTCTTCTTCTGGCACTTTAAGGTCTAACATTATAGAAACTTTTTGGCTTCTATCGGCTAACATTTTTTTCAAAGCATCCGCTTGAGCAATAGTGCGAGGAAAACCATCGAAAATAACTCCTTTACTCTCTTTGAAACTATCAAAAACACTAGCTAGAATATCTATCATTAACTCATCAGGAATCAACTGACCTTGATCGATATATCCTTTAGCAGTTTTTCCTAACTCTGTATTGTTTTTAATCTCAGCACGTAAAACATCACCTGTTGAAATGTGATTTAATCCATATTTTTCTGAGATACGCTCGCTTTGAGTTCCTTTACCCGAACCAGGAGCACCAAAAATTACAACGTTTAACATGTTATCTTATTTGTTTATGTGTTATATAAAACGATATTCTAAAATTATTCAATCACAGTGTATATATCGCCTAAATTCCTTCCATATCCCTCGTAGTCAAGACCATATCCAACAATAAAGTCATTAGGAATTTCAAAGGCAACATAATTCACATCGAGTTCCACTTGAAGTTTATCAGGTTTAAGTAACAGGGTAGCAATATAAATTTCTTTAGGCATACGAGTACCAACCGACTCTAATAGTCGTTGCATAGTAAGACCTGTATCCACAATGTCTTCTACAATCACAACAGTACGATCAGATAAATCTTCGTTAATACCTATCACCTCTTTTATTTGTCCAGTAGATGCTACTCCTTGATACGAAGCCAACTTAACAAATGATATTTCGCATGGAATAGTTATATGCTTCATTAAATCAGCAGTAAACATAAAAGAGCCATTTAATACACTCATGAAGATGGGGTTTTTCCCTTCTAAATCACGATTGATCTCCTGAGCTACACGCTCTACTTGTTCTTGTATTTTATTCGCTGGAATAGAAATAGTGAAATCTCTATCTAATATCTGCACCTGTTTCATACGTCCTATTTTTATATATAAATGCAAAAATACAAATTATTCTTTTCTGTACGAGTATAAAACAAGTATTTCTATCTACAAGCTTATCCACCCAACCCAAATATACATTAACCAGCTGTTTTTTGAATCAGCAGTAAGATAGATAATATCTTTTATTTTTAATCAATATCAAACATCACCATACTATTTTATTAGTTTTGTAGTAACCAGCTTATATAAAAACTACAAATAACCTATTATGACTATTGACAATATATTAGATAACATTTATACTCTACCTCAAAGTGATAAAGAGGTATTAAAAAACTATATTCTTGAAGTTAACTACACAAAAGGGCATTTACTGATGCAAGCAAATAAAGTTGAAAACAATATTTATTTTATTAAAAAAGGAATTGTTAGAGCTTACAAAGAAACTATAGATCATGAAGTTACTTTTTGGTTTGGCACAGAAGGTGATCCCGTAGTTTCTATGAAAAGCTATATTAGAGGTCAAAGAGGATACGAAACCATTGAATTGTTNGAAAAAAGCACATTTTATAAGTTAAGAACTCATCGGTTACAGGAATTATTTCAAACCCATATNCATTTAGCTAATTGGGGAAGAAAATTTGCAGAATNCTCTTTAATTAAAGCAGAAGAGCGTTTAATTACNCTTCAATTCAAAACAGCTTTGGAACNCTACCAATCTTTACTAAAAAATCAACCGAACCTTCTNCAACGTGTTCCATTAAAACATATAGCTTCATATTTAGGTATTACACAAGTTAGTTTAAGTCGTATTAGGGGACAGATTGAATAACTTCAATTGAGTCTTTTTTATCATTTGTTAAAAATATCTTAGGCTTCTTTTCATAGCTTTGTATAAAAAATTATGAATTGGATTATTTTAATGATTGCGGGTTTATTTGAAGTTGCATTTACTTTTTGCTTAGGTAAAGCCAAAGAAACCTCTGGAAACGAAGCTTATATATGGTATTTTAGTTTTTTTATAGCAGTTACCATTAGTATGTTATTACTAATGAAAGCCACCCAATCTTTACCTTTAGGAACAGCTTATGCTATTTGGACTGGCATTGGAGCTGTAGGTAGTGTACTAATAGGTATCTTTATATTTAAAGAACCAGCTACTTTTACGAGACTTTTTTTTATATGTACATTAATCATATCAGTAATAGGGTTAAAACTATCCACTCCTTAAATTAAGGATGAGTCTTATTAACCCTTATCACACCCTCTTTAAAACACCAAAGACCGAAAACAGTTATCTCAAGGAATAACGCTTTCGGTCTTGATGCTATATTAAGTAAATTATGAAGAGTGTGAAAGCCCTTCTGTTCCTTTTATAAAGGAACAGAAGGAGTGATTTATTTTAATTTATATTGATTTAACTATCCATTTTTAGTTTACTATAAATAAAAGTAATTAAGCCATTTTTTGTACTGCATTAATAAGGCAAAAGATGCATACATCAATAATAACGAAGTATGATAAGGCTACCAACAATAAAATAATTGTGGTATTGCGATTCCATTTATTCTCATCTTTCTCTTTAATAGCTTTTGCAATGTGAAATACTGTAGGAATTAATCCTAAAATAAATAAAGTTCCTGTAATTACTAATGCTGTTTTCATTTTTTAGAGTCTTGTTAGAGTTGTTAATAGGATGTCTCTCTCTTTTGTTAATCTGAGATAGTGATCATTTCTCTCCTCTTTTCTGAAAATCCTCTGTGTAGTGCTCTATCGTTTTAACTTTCTAGACTTCTTACAACCACATAATTTCTGTAAGAAGATGTTAGGTAGAGTAACCTAAGATTGGTGTCCATCAATGGGGACAGAGAATCACTATTTCAACTGCTTAAACTCAAAATATAATTCAATTATCTAATGCTGTAAATCATAAGCGTCCACTAAAAAACGCAAAGAGTTCTTTGAAATGATTGAATATTAGTCTTATACAACGATTATTCGAGCGAACGGACTTGATTCTATTACTT
>JGI24707J26582_10003936_pt1 | contig 10484 bp, 6 predicted proteins | sample BioPla1DNA1_FD_26582 | JGI IMG/M metagenome (IMG submission 26582) | reverse complement strand
TGGAGAAAACCGATGATATGTATGAAATGAAAGAAGCCACACTATATTCTGCTTTCCGAAGGTTGGAAAAGGCCGAATTAATCATTTCATACTGGGGCGATGAAACCGTAGGAGCTAGGCGAAGATATTATTCCATAACAGAGAAAGGCCGGAAAGCATACGAAAAATATAAAAAAGAGTGGGAAACCACCAAATCTATCATTGATCGATTATTAAATATTGGAGGGAAATCGAATGAACAGTAAAATGAGAAATCATATAGAGGCGCTTTTTGAAAAAGCACCCAAAACGAGAAAAGCCTTCGAACTAAAAGAAGAATTGCTAGCCAATTCTGAAGAACGATATCAGGATCTGATTTCCAATGGGGTTACTCCTGAGGATGCTTATAAAAACGTAATTAGCTCTATTGGAAATGTATCGGAACTGTTCCAAGATCTTTCCGATACTGAGCCAGCAATAAATTTAGGTGTCCATCAGAAGAAAGTAGCCATAATTAAAACCATATCCATCGGTTTATATATTCTCGGTGTTGTTGTGTTTTTCTCTTTCGCACTTTTGGGAGACATTTTACACACTAACATTGACTTTTCACTATTAGGACTAATTCTTATGCTTTTCATTGATATCATCCCAACTTGTTTACTGGTATATATTGCAAATATTTCCCCAAAATATAGTAAAGCAGAAGATACCATTGTAGAGGAATTTAAGGAATGGAAAAGTGATTCCATGAAGCTAAAATCCGTGAAACAAGCCACTTACTCTGTACTATGGACATTGACCGTGTTTCTATATTTCCTCATAAGCTTTATCACATTTGCCTGGTATGCCACTTGGATGATATTTCTCATCGCCATCTGTGCTCAGGCCATTATCGAATTATGTTTTCGAATGAAAGAACTAAAATAAAGAAAGGAGCGAACACCCCTCTCTGTTCTAAGAAAAGGGACTCGGACTAAGTATGAAAAAAATGAATACCTATGCTATTTTATTTCTATCAATTCTTATGCTATTTCTTATCGTTTTTATGATTTATGCGATTAATCGGGGCGGAATCCATTTTTCATCCCGGAATATCAATGCTAAACTTGTTAATACACAGCATGTGAATCTGGATGACATTAACCAGGTGATAATAAAATATAAATCCGATGATATCATCTTTTACACACATAACAAAAATGAATTAGTAATAGAAGAATATATGAACTATCGCCCTAGTGAGGATCAATTAGCTACCATTAATAAAAGCAATGATACACTAAAAATTCAAGGCGGTGATAGACGTTCTGTCTTTCCTTTCTTTAATACAATACGATACGTTGAAATATATTTGCCTACTGATTATACAAAGTCCCTATCGGTTACAACAAGCAGTGGTAATATAGACTCCGAATACAGTCTAACTCTTACGAATTTTACTATTGAATGTCGCAGTGGCAACATTAAATTAAATGAAATATATGCTGATGCATTGGAAATATCGACTACCAGTGGAAATGTNAACCTTTCTAGGGGAGAAATAAATAAGGAGTTTTTCCTTACAGCCACCAGTGGAGACATTCGAGTGAATGAGCTAAGGGCTGAAACAATTAATGCCTCTACAACCAGTGGAAACATAACATTTCACAAGGCAGAAGGCCAAAGAGACTGTTCTTCCTCCAGTGGAAATATAAAAATATATGGAGGAAAGGGAGATACTGATGCCAGAAGCAGTTCTGGAAATATTAAAATTGAAAACTGTACTGGAAAAATGAATGTTCTAGCATCCAGTGGCAATATCGATATTATAGCCCTCTCTGGCTACGGAAATTTCCAGACTACCTCTGGTAATATTGACTTAGATTTCTTAGGTGATTCCAATTCATTACAAAATGATCTTCATATGGTGGCTGCCTCTGGTAATATTAACCTACTACTTCCATCCAATCTAGACTTTGACTTTGAGGCAAAAAGTAGTAACGGTTATATTCATACCTATTTTGACGATATGCTAAGTTTTAATAAGAGAGGAAACGAAGCCAAGGGAAGGATTGGTAATCATCCAAAGCTAAGTATCCGCTTAGAAACTTCTAGTGGAAATATACGAATTAAGAATAGATAAAATTTTATATTTATAAGGGGCTGTCACATCAGCACTAAATGTGCGGCGCCCTTTTTACATTAGTGATGTTTATCACATATTAAATTTACAAAAATAGCATGTGACTATCAATTCAACAAAGACACGTTCTCACTCGGTTGCCGCACATAGCGATACATAAGGTTGTGACATAAAATATATAATCCCAAACCTCGAAAAGTAAGGGATTTATGGTAAAATAGCAAGATATAGGAAGAATTGAAAACATGGATTAAGATAAAGAGGAAGATGCTTATATTTGTCGTAATGGGAAAATTTAAGGTTGAATATATCAAATACTCCAAATCAAAAACAGGGTACGTGAGCGAAAAAATAATATATAAATGTAGTGCTTGTAGCGGATGTTCCTACAAGAATGATTGCATCAAGGGAAATAATTGCAAAACACCTAAGAACGAAATAAGGTTCTTCCGGTGGCAAAAAAGTTTATAAAATAAAGGGAAGAAGCTCAAAAGTGCATAGATTTTAAATTCTCTAAAAAATTTCGAAGGCCTGTATTCAGGTCTATTAAAGTACTACATTTTTTATAAATACAACTTAAAACTAGCATAAATAGATAAAGAAAGACTATTTTTAGGAAAAAAGGAAGCTGCCGCTCCATGATTTTTCAATCGTTAAAGCGACAGCCCCTTTATCATCATTGATAGATCTTCCTTTATTCCCAGGTTAGCCCTTTAATATATATTGTTTGATTTATATTGGAACCTAAAGGTATCATAAGCTTTATTCCCTATTAAATCCCTTACAAAACATTCATAATATCCAGTTCCTTCCTTTACATTTCTTAATACTACAAGGGTATCTCCTTCATTAAAAGAAACTAGATCCACATTTTCATGTAACACTTTACCAGAATATGAAACCAGATTCTTGTTTCCTGTCTTATCCTTTACCAATCCAGCGGTACCAAAACACTCAACCATATTTCCTAGGATGTCACTATAGGTGCTTGTTTCCGTAAGTTTCGTACAAGTTGGCAGGTAAATTAACTGACCTCCCCTATTCTGGTCTAATTCCACTGCAAGTAGTTGATCACTGATAGATACCACTGCGTATTCATCAATACCTTCGACCACATATTTGTACTTCCCATCTAAGGAGTAAATCTCATAGGTATTACCCTTCTTACAGATCCACCCCATAGCTTCTATGGTCATGCCTTCATTTACAGGATCTCTATATAGCAATTCAACGTAATCATATCCTTCAACAATTACTGTCCCATCAATATGAATCAAACCCCATAATGACCCAAGAATAGGATCACTAGTTGAGTAACGAAATACCTCGGTTGGGTAGTTTTTGGGGTTTCTGTAATAGGATGGATAACTATACCGCTTCTCATAATTCGTCGTAACAGCTTCTATTTTACTAAAATCCAATTCTTCAATTAGATGACTATTTCCAGAATAGGTAATCGTATTGTTATTATCCTCATTTTTTTGCATAATCTCTTCTACTTGACTACTAGTTAAAGAGTTGCCCTCATCATCCATATAGGAGAGTTGTCCTTGTGCATCCATTAATTGAAAATAATATCTATTAATTCCCTCATTATCAACCTTGGAAAAACAGTTAATACTATTCCAATTATTTTCAATTAGAATCTTTTTATTCTCAATATCAAAAATCCCCTCTGCCTCGACACGTTCATAGGTTGCATCAAGACCCTTATAAAGAACGTATCTTGAATCCATTGTCCAGCCAATTTTATATTTTGGCTCCAGTATAAGATTTAAATCCGTATCTGCAAAACCATATCTGAATTGATCATGGGTATTTGCTTCAACTCGAAAAATAGTATCACTAATGTTTGTTATCATCCTAATTTGATGTTCCTTTACCCAATCAGGTGTTATGTCCTTACCATTCAGATCTAATAAAACCGCCATATCATCCTGAATGCTTGTTATAAATGAATTACAAATCACTTCTATGTATGGTCCATATACTGGATAGGATACAGCCTCTTGCTGACCATCCGCTTCCTCGAATGGTTCTGTAACTTCATCTGTATTCTCAGGCATGGTTCGATAAAATATCACATCCTCAGATTTAATAATCAGCTCTTCGGCAGTTAGTGTGTAACCATGTCTTGTCCCAGTTGCCAATCCCATAACCGTACCTATATCTGATTCCTGATCATATAGATAAATATAGTCTTGATCTGCTTTGTAATACTTTACCTCTGAGCTCCCCCCTGCATCATAAAACTCCAGCTTATGATTTTCATAAAAAACCATACTGTTCCCCTGATCGTCATACCATGTCCCTAACAACATATTTTCAATGGTATTATCTTTTGTTTGACTGCTATCCGCCTGTTGATTGGTATTGTTAACAGGTGCTTGGTTTATAGTATTCCCCTTGCCACATCCAGTAAATGTCGCAATACTCATAAGAAATACGGTTGCTACCATAAAACGTCTCATTTGCGTGCCTCCTATAGTAATGGTTGTTTAAGGATATTATACCAATCGTTTACATAAAATCCAAAACATAAATTTACATAATTCGACGAAAAAGCACCAATTAAAATATTTTATTTTTTGGTTTTTTTTGTAAATTGTCCACAGCACAATGTTAATATTGTGGATATATGGTGTTTCTTAATCCCCAATTTCCATATGATTCCCAATTTTATCCACATTTCTTAAAGAAATCTTACAAAGTGACTTTATTTTTTGGAAGATTAGCTACTTGCTTGTCAAAAGTTCTTTAACTTTCCTAGCATGAAACTTGCGTAAATATAGGGCTGAACACTATGTTTTACATTGCATATACTTTTATGAGGTGATAAACATGGGTGAATGTGAACTCATTGCTTTTATATCTACAATAGCTTGTACCTTGTCAAAATGTTGTTCAACGGAAGAATTAACGCTTTTAGCTGCTATTTTTACTCAATTAGGTGATTCATTAGCAACCATACTTACCAAAAGAGAGTTAAGTGATCAAAGCTCTAATGTAAAAACAATTACAGATAGCGAGGTATCCTCGGAGCACAAGGATTATAAAGAATAAATAACATCAATAAATACAATTATTTATAGCATTTCGGTTTTGCTTTTTGCTTTAACCGGAGTGCTTACCTTCTTCTTATCTTTAGATTTCCCTCCTAGGCTTCTTCCGCTATTTCAATTCAATTAGATTTCGTTGCTTATTTAATAATTAGATAAATGAAAGATATTTTTGGATTTGAATGTCTGACGCTTATATTGGCATATAATAAGGATACTTATTTCATTAAAGATAATGAAAATATTAAAATACATAATTTTGCTGCATGCATAAAAGGATAAAAAGTAGCTTGGCGTATCTCCTAATTTCATCAAAGTCAAAGGATATGATATCCTTTCTGATAGAATCATAGATGCGTATGCCAAATTTATATTGATGTCCCTTTAGTTTGGCTGAGTAATAAATAAGTAGAAGCAATGTTTAAAATCATTTAAAAAAACCATGATTAGACCATGGCCACCGTTTTGGCTATATGACCAAAAAAATAAGATTTCAGCGAATTATAAAATCACTGAAATCCTTGATTCTCTACTGCAGTCGACGGGACTTGAACCCGTACCCAGTTTAACCCGGACTAGATCCTTAGTCTAGCGCGTATGCCAATTCCGCCACGACTGCATAACTATGTTCGTAACCCATAACGAACAATAGTCATTATAACATTCTCAAATGAGAATTGCAAGATTTTTTTGTACAATTTCACTTACTTATTCTTCCAAAGTTCTCCCGCTTTCACCATCTTTCTTTTTCTTTTGAAAGGAATCAAATAAGTTCCTCATCGCCGGATTACTAATTTGATTCCCGAAATAGTCAAACCTAGAACCGTGGCATGGACAATCCCATGTTAACTCATTCTGATTCCACTCTAAGCTACATCCCAGGTGAGGACATTTTGTTGAAACAAAATAATATTTATCCTCATAATCTCGGTAAACTCCTACCCTCTGGCCTTTATATTTTATGACCCCTGCTTTTCCTCTCTTAATCTCCCGTAAGCGGTCATGGGGGATCTGTAAATGTTCTTTTAGTAGGCTTTTCGTAGCCATACCGGTATCTTTTAGTAACTTATTGGTACCAGAGAACATTAATCTCCTTGGATAAAAAACCGTCTGATAAGGATTCTTTCGTCCTATGATTTTATCACTTATAATTGAAGCTGCTACCATGGAACTAGTCATTCCCCATTTATTAAATCCAGTCGCCACATATATTTTTCCGTGCTTTGCAGAATATTTTCCGATATAAGGAATTGAATCTGGTGTTATACAATCTTGGTTGGACCAAATGTATTTTATTTTAGCATCGGGGTACCATTTTTTAGCTGCTGCCTCAATTTTAGCATAGGCATCCAGTGGTTTATATTTTCCTGTCCGATGATTACCAATACCTAAGATTAGAAGGTCTTTGTAATTACGGAAGGTATAACCATCGGGATCAGCATCTAGGTACATTCCATCCAACTTAGGCTTCTTTTCTGTTTGCCAGCCTTCCAAAGCACTCAGATAAAAACGCTCCTGATGCAGTTTAAGAAAATAGTATCCTGGTACATTCATAAATGGATAATGGGTTGTCACCACTATAGAACCCGCTTTTACGCTTCCCCGATCCGTTAAGATCACTCCATCACTGCGCACTTCAGTAACTCTTGTATTTTCATATATCGTTATTTGATTTGCTACTGCATCAAGAAATTTTAGTGGATGAAATTGTGCCTGATTGTCAAAACGAATAGCTGCTTTCACAGGAAATGGTAGGGTAGTATCTCTCGTAAATCTCGCTGGAAGAGCAAGTTTTTTAGCCGCTTCTACTTCCTGCATAATCTTTAATTCATTATCTAGGGTATAAATATAATTGGGAAGCACTTCATAATCACAATCAATTTGAAGGTCTTGGATAATATCCTGGTATTGATCAATTGCTCGCTGATTGGAGGTTGCATATTGCCAAGCTCTCTCCTCTCCTTTATAGCTAAGGAGTTTGCTATAAATCAGACCATGTTGCGATGTAATTTTTGCAGTTGTATTCTTTGTAATACCATGGCCTGCTGTCCTACATTCAAGCACTACCACAGAGAGCCCTCTTTTCTGTAAAAGGTAAGCCGTCAAAACCCCAGCCAAGCCGGCTCCTATCACTACTACCTCTGCCTTAATATGACTTGTTAAAGAAGGCCTATCCCTTCTTTCTTTTAAATTTTTATTATCATTATCTTTCCTATATTGATTTTGAATCCATAAAGATTCACCACGTTCTTTGCCACATTCCTTAAGCGTACCGTTCTCTTTCCATAATGTCGCCATAGTATCACCTCAAGGCTATACTTACCAAAATCATAAATATTATACACGGATACAATTTTCATCTATATCCCATATAAGTATTCATGATACTGCCAGTTAAAATCCCTGGAAATGAAAAACCTTTCATTAGTTCGGCATGATTGATTAGTTGGTAGCTAGGAAATGATATTGATTTGGTAAATAAATCGATGTTGAAGTAGTAAGTAGACAGATATTGAAATTTATTTTATGAAATGGTTATTGCTAGATAATTAAGAAGATGACTTTCATTTTAATTATATAAAATTTATTTTAGAAATGATAAATAACATATTATTTTAATTATGATATATCATTTTTTAAGAAATAAAAAACTCCCCGAGTAGGGCTCGAACCTACAACCCCACGGTTAACAGCCGTGTGCTCTACCATTGAGCTATCGAGGAATACGAGATTATTTTAATACGTTAATTCAAATATGTCAATATCCATATTTATTATTTTTATACATTTATTATACAATTTCATCTCAATAATCTTACCCCTATACCAAAGTCATTAGCCATTAATACTATTCTTTAATTTATACTTATCTTTTTATAAAATTTTAGCCCTGTATAGCAATATTTATGTTTTAACCCGTTTATTTACTGTTCTAAAATTCCAATTCGTTGTAATTTTATCTTGAAAATAGAATTTCTGTGTGATATAATCTAATTCGTTCCAAATTCGGATCGATATACTTGTAAAAATTAATATTTCAATTGCAGTTGTGGCGGAATTGGCATACGCGCTAGATTCAGGTTCTAGTGGTCGCAAGACCGTGAGGGTTCAAGTCCCTTCAACTGCAGTAGCTAGAATCAAAGGAAGGCTTTCAAGGTTAATTAACCTAGGAAGCCTTTTTGTCATAGTAATGAAACTGAACTCATTTCTTAATGTTTACATCTCTAAAATAGAAATGAAATTATGAACTCATATTCGCTATTCGTTATAACCTAGATATTTTTAAACCTCTAAAATTATATACTCCAAACACCCATCTCCCTGGCTTCCACAAACTTCTATTATAATTGACAATATCACATAAAATGGTATGTTTTATATGAGTAACCAATATTTTTTATTTTAAATTTTGCAGCTCTGAATCTAATAATTCTATTCTTTATGAATGAAAACCATAGTAGAAACTATACAAACAATAACAAGGATTTTAATAGTTTAGATAAATTCATTTATTAAAATTTGAGTAATTGTTAAGGCTTTAAAATTTTTAAAGTTGCTTAAAAAACATGAGAGGAGAACAATAAGATGCTAAAGAAAAAACTTCTTTTTACCATTTTCATTACATTGCTAATATTTTCATTTATTGGTTGTAAAAAGGAAGATATCAACAATGAATTAACAAATAATAACAACCAAGATACAAATATAGAAGATATTGGTGATGAAGATACAAGTGGAGACAGCGCCTTAGTAGAAGGAACAAAGGAGTCTCCACAAGATAATAATGAAGATGAACCTGAGAATAAAGAGGGCGAAAAGGAAGAAGTACAAGAAGAACTACAAGAGCAATTAAATCAAGAAAAAAATGAAACCGAAAGTATCGTAACCCAAACACCTAGCGAAGAAGATAATACGCAGGATAATACCAATCCAGCCGACAATCTATCGAAGGAAAATGTTAAGAATAATTCGGATTCACAAGACTCCAATGAAAGTATTGATATGGACAATATAGACTCAGATGAAGAACCGGATCAAAATCCAAAACCTACCCCCACAATAAAACCTACACCGAAACCAACATTATCTCCTACTCCAACTCCTGTGCTTGCTTCAGAAACTACTTCATACCCATATCTACTATTGGTTCAAAACTATGATGAGACCTGGACAGCATATGAGAATAAAATAGATGATAAATTGATGTTAGAAGTGTCTGAAATAACTTCCATCATGGATTTGAATTATGAAGATCGAGGAAGCAATGTATTTCGTATAAAAAGAGGACGAAATTATGCTGAATTTAAAATTGGGAGAAAGAGAGTTGATGCTGATTATCAGTACAATTACTATGAGGTTTACGCAAAAAATGCACCAATTAAAAAAGATGGAAAGTTGTACGTGTATTATGAGCCACTAGGTCTTTTGGGCAAATTAAAATTTTATGATGGATCCCAAGCAAAAGATTATAAAGATTATGAAGGAGTCGTATGCTTCAGTAAAATTCATAGTATAGAAGGTCTTCCAGAGAAATATTTGGTTTATGACTCTGAGGGGAAGCCCTGGTTTCCTAATGCAAAAAAACCTACCCCTGTCCCTATTCCTACAATTGTACCGAGCAATGTTGATTCAAAACCTGCTAATTATCTTGTTTTAAATAATGGTATTGTAAGAGATTATTTTGATAAACCCGAGGATGGGTATGAAAGTTATAAGGGTCTTGTTGAGACCGTTGATGATTATGTAATGATTAATGCTAATATATTCATTGAATCTTTAGACAGCTCAACAGCGAGGTTTTTTGCAACAAACTTCACATACCATAACATTGACGAAAAATTCTTTTCTATCATCGTAAACTATAATGAAAAAGATGAAAGTACGTTAATATTTGAAAGAGATAGTACAAGATACAAGCAAGTATTTAAATATTCTGATGAAGTTATTATACATACTGCTAGAATTGCACCTTATGTAAGTAAAAACAATGGTTTTGACTTCATTGATCCAGAAGTATTAAGACCCTTGTTTACCAAAGGCCAATATGAATACAAATGCTATCATGCCAATGACACGAAAAACTATACAAAAAAGGGTTATGGTGATTATGAAGGAGTATTAGTATTTGATAGCTATGTAGGCAAAGCTACTTTACCCAAAAAAGAACAAATTTATAGGAATTATGATTTATCAAACTTATCGAAATTTGAACTAGATAAACTACCATCTACCATGGTCAATGGAGTAAAGATTTATGGAACAGATAAATTCTTAAAGCCCAGTGAACAGGGTATCGGATATAGTGACTGGGGATATTACGA
>JGI24707J26582_10003933_pt1 | contig 10489 bp, 10 predicted proteins | sample BioPla1DNA1_FD_26582 | JGI IMG/M metagenome (IMG submission 26582) | reverse complement strand
ACCTATTGTTTGTTTTCTCTTATTAATAGGATTTTCTTTATTATTAGTAGGCTGTAATACTAAAGATTCTAAGCCAGAAAAGGTTAAGGAAATAGAATTTACAGTGGTTGAAGATGCAGATGTACCTGAAAAATTAATGGAAATTATTAATGAAAGAAAAAGTAAACCATTTAAGATAACCTATACAGATGAAGATAAAGAATATCTCTATATTATTGTAGGCTATGGTGAACAACCAACAGGAGGTTACAGTATATCAATTGATGAACTCTATTTAGCTGACAATGTTATTTATTTAGATACAAACTTAATTGGACCTTCCCAAGAGGAATTTGTTTCAAATGCTGTTACATATCCCTATGTTGTGATCAAAACTGAGTATATGGATAAAAGAGTTTTATTTGATTAATAATTAGAGCAACTATGATTTATTTATAAACATAGTTGCTTTTTTATTTGTAAAAATTTAAACTATGGTAATCTTCAACAAAGCAAAGCGCCAAAGGACAATCCTTTATGTGCAAAACACCAAGCATACTTGTGTTTATTTGTTTGTTATTTTCCAAATAGAATAAGAATATTTTATAAAACTTCCTTGTATTGTTCACAATTATTCACAAAATATATCAAATTAATTCAAATTGTCAGAAAATTCATTGACACGCTAGGGAGAGTGTGATACAATGAATATAACATGTGATTCATGTACAATTCTTTAGGAGGCTGTTATGATGATGATGAGAAAAAGTGATGTAAACAATGTGCGTAGAGAAGTTACGGATAACATCGGTAGAAGAGTCAAGATAAAAGCTAACAAAGGCAGACGTAAGATTTCTATAGCAGAAGGAGTTATAACAGAGACATATCCAAGTATATTTTTAATTGAGACAGAGGATGACAAGAATAATGTAAGAACAATGTCATTTAGTTATAAGGACGTATTAACAAAAGATGTAAAGATGATGCTTTGTTAAAATATATATATAGATAATTAGGATGATTATGCTTCAATTTATAAGTAAATTGGAGCATTTTTTTACTCCAAATCTTTAATCATAAAATATACATATTACGAATATTATATGATATAAGATAAGGAGGGATTTTTGTGGAGCTAGTAAAAAAGAATATCCATATGAATAAATTGAAATGTAAAAGTGATCTACAGATTACTTTAGACGATGATTTTAATGTTCCAGATGTAAAACCGGATATTTATAAGATTATTAAAGAGCAAGGAGAAGTAAGAATACATGACTTGAAAATCTCCAATGGTAAAATACTAGTTCAAGGAGCATTAGTATTTAATGTGCTATATTTAAGCGATGAGTCAGACAGGCCAATATACAACATTTCTAGCCAAATACCTATAGAAGAAGTCATCCACTTAGATGGAGTTGAAGTTGGAGATGATGCAAGTATTAGTGTAGAAATAGAAGACTTGTCATCTAGCTTAATAAACTCTCGAAAATTTAATATTAAGTCCATTGTTACCATTACAGTTTTTATTGACGAACTATATGATGAAGCAACTGCAGTTTCAGTAGCCCTAGATGATAGTGTAGAGTATATTACTACTGAACTTACAGTTACAAACATAGCAATTAATAAGAGGGATACATATCGCTTTAAAGACGAAATCCATTTACCTTCAAATAAGGGTAACATACAAGAAGTTCTTTATAGCGAAGTAGAGCTTAGGAATCCAGAGGCTCGTTTACTTGAAGATAAGTTTACTATTAAGGGTGAAATTCTAGTATTCATACTTTATGCTGGAGAAAATGAGGAAACTCCTATAGAGTATTACGAAAGTGAATTGCCTTTCTCATCGACGATTGACCTAAATGGTTGTAGGGACGATATGATTGATGATATAAGCTTTGAACTAGGTAGTAAGAGTATTCAAGTTCTTGCTGATGATGATGGTGAAGATAGAATACTTGATGTTGAAGTTGTAATTGATATGGGAATTAAGGTTTATCAGGATGAGAACCTAGAGCTTTTATATGACCTTTATTCTACATCTAAGGATATCAAACCTGTTTGGAAGGAAACATATTTTGAGAATTTACTAGTTAAGAATAATAGTAAGGCAAGGCTTAATGATAGGGTAAAAATAAATAAGAATCAACCAAGTATATTGCAAATATGTCATGGGGTTGGTAAGGCTAAGATAGATGATGTTTTTATAGTAGAAGATGGCTTAGAAGTTAATGGCGTAATAGAAGTTCAAATTATGTATATAAGCTCAGATGACCAGATCCCACTAAATACTATAAAGAGTATGATTCCTTTTACCCAACTAGTAGAGGTAAGAGATATTAAGGAAGATATAATTTATGATGTAAATGCACGGTTAGAACAACTAAGTGTTATGATGCTTGATAGTGAAGAAATAGAAGTAAAAGCTGGTATAGCTATAAATACAATCGCCTTTGACAAAATAAATACTAGGGTTATAAGTGATGTAGAAGTAGCTAAACTAGATAAGAAAGAAGTACAGAGCATGCCAAGTGTAGTAGGTTATATAGTTAAACCAAATGAAACCCTATGGGATATAGCAAAGAAATTTAGAACTACAAGACTTGAACTAATAGAATTAAATAGACTAGAAGATGAGAATGTAAGAAGTGGGGATAAGATTTTAATTACCAAACACATGGAGCAATTGATTTAATATAAATTGGGTAGCTAGAAATCTATATACCTAAAGGTAATATTAGATTCCTTGCTACCCACTATTTTATTCCTTGCTATATACTGGTCCTTTGGGTTTAGTTAGATAAACATGGTATTTAAAATTAGATACCTTGAAGTGATAAAAGGCATCTTTTGCTAGCTTTTTATTATCAAAGATCCCAAATACTGTTGGACCGCTACCACTCATTAATGAAGTAATGGCACCATGTTTAAGCATTTCTTTTTTTATATCATCTATTACCTTATATTTGTCTATGGTTACAGATTCTAACACGTTAGCGAAGTGCCTTGTGGTTTCATATAAGTCTTTTTGATTAATACCCCTAATAATCCCATCAATATCAGGCCTTGTTGATACCTTACTTAAGTCTAGACTAGTATATATTTTCTTAGTTGATACATTAATGTTTGGTTTAACAATAAGAATATGGCAGTTAGGTAAGGGAGGGAGAGGGGTAAGTTTCTCGCCAATGCCTTCTGATAAGGCTGTTCCACCCATTAGACAGTAGGGAACGTCTGCACCTAGTGTTACTCCAATATCCATAAGTTCCTCAAGGGTAAGATTTAAGTTAAACAACTTATTCATACCAATTAATGCAGCAGCCGCATCTGTGCTACCACCGGCCATTCCAGCAGCGACTGGAATCCTTTTACTTAAGTTTATGTAAATACCTTCATTAATTTGGTATTTCTTTTTCATTAGGTCAACTGCCCTGTACACAATATTGCTATCATTAGTTGGAAGAAAGACAAGGTTAGTTTTTATTTTGATTTTAGGGGTATTTATAACATTCATTGTAAGTTTATCATGTAGCCCAATGGTCTGCATAATCATTCTTACTTCATGATAACCATCAGGACGCTTACCTAAAACGTCTAATCCAAGATTAACTTTAGCGTATGCATTTAGTTGAATTGATTTCATCATATGTATTCAAATCCTTTTTAATAAATCGACTTTTAAGGTTTCATATTATGATTATAACAGGAATGTCGATAAATTCAATTAAGCTAACAAGATTATAAGCAAAATATTTCGCTAGTCAAGATTAAAGATATCATTTAAAAAGGTGAATATTTTGAATTTAGGCCTTACTTTGATAGTATCTTGGTCTTCTAGAATCGCCTTATCTTCAATTAGTATTTCATCGTATTCTTCATCTGTTAGAACCTCTTTAAGGTATTCTTTAGAAGAATCAGGGACAAGACTGTAGGTGCTATCTACAAAACATAGGGGAGGAAACATTATACACCACCAGTTCTTTCCGCTAGAGTTACCAAGCTTAATCCTAACAGATTCATATTCACCAGGGGGAAGGGCAATGTCTCCATAAACCCTTAAAGGAAAGTAGACATTTTCTATGGATGCTGTAGCATAGTAAGAAAAGTTATTCTTAGATATGGTTTCATTAGCTAACCTTTCCATAGTAGGTAGGTTATCCTTTAACACCATGCGGGCTTCGTCTACTGAATTTACCCCATCTAGTAAGGGTTCTAAGTAATTAGTAATATTGTCCCTTACTTTTAGTTTTAATTCTTGGTCTTCTTTAGAATCACTGTTTGCTATTACATGAAAGCGTATAATTTCAGAGGCAATACCCTCTTGGAGTTTGTTAGAGTATTCTTTACTAATACAGGCTACCATAAAAGCTGATATTGATATACATATTAGACCTAGGATAATTATTGGTAAATGTTTTAATTGTTTTACTTTTTGTTTTAACATATGTAGATAGGTAAATTTTTCCTTCATTATAGGCTACCTCCTAAGTTTGTTTTGCCAACTATGATAAATACTTGTTCTATATTGGTAAGTATTACCTTTTATTTTGCTGCTAAACATAAAAGAAGATATTATTTTACTAGGGGAACTTGCTATTGAATGTTTGCATAATTAATAGTAAAATGAACTATAATGTATAAATATTTTAAAACTAGCTATAAGAGCTAATGTATTTTCACTATTTAGGACTTATAAGTTAAGAAATTATGAAATAATAAGATAAAATATATATATTGGTATAAAATTAAAAAGCAAGGAAGGGTTATTATGAGTAAGAAAATAGTTGCGGTATTATTTGGCGGACAATCATCTGAACATGAAGTTTCATGTATTTCAGCATCAACAATTATCCAAAATATAAATAGAGACTTATATGATGTTATAATCATAGGAATAACAAAAGAGGGAAAATGGCTTGAAGTATACTCTGTAGATGACATACTCTCAGGTGATTGGACAAAGGGTACAACCAAGGCTATTATTTCACCTGATGCGACTCAAAAGTCAGTTTTATTAATAAAAGATAACACTGTAGTTAAGAAACCAATAGATGTGGTTTTCCCAGTACTTCATGGTTTATATGGAGAAGATGGAACAATACAAGGTCTACTAGAGTTAGCAGGTATTCCCTATGTAGGATGTGGTGTTGTTGCATCAGGCATATCAATGGATAAGCTATTTACAAAGATAATAGTGAAGAATCTAGGAATAGACCAAGCTAAGTATGTTCCTGTTCATAAGAAGGACTTATTTAATAGGGATAAATCATTTAATGAAGAGATTATTAAATTAATTGAAGCTAGCCTAAAATACCCAATGTTTGTAAAACCAGCTAATGCAGGTTCATCTTGTGGTATTTCAAAGGTAAACAATAAGAGTGAGTTAATTGATGGTCTAATAGAAGCATCAAATCATGATAAGAAGATTCTTGTTGAAGAAGGAATAGTAGGTAGAGAAATTGAATGTGCAGTACTAGGAGGAAAAGAACCTAGGGCTTCTGGAGTAGGTGAAATAATTGCAGCTGCAGAATTTTATGACTATGACGCTAAGTATAACAATAGTGACTCTAGAACGATAATATCTCCAGCTTTAGATAGAGAAATAGTAGAAACTGTTAGACAATATGCTATTAAGATTTTTAATGCAGTAGATGGATATGGTTTAGCAAGAGTAGACTTCTTTGTTGAAAAAGATACGAACAGGGTTGTATTTAATGAGATTAATACAATGCCTGGATTTACAAGTATTAGTATGTATCCTATGTTATGGGAAGCAAGAGGGATAGGCAAGCCTCAACTAGTAGAGAAATTAATACAGCTAGCACTAAACAAAGACGAGGATTAGGGGTGAGTATAGATGGATACTATGAATCCTATAGGAGTCTTTGATTCAGGAGTTGGAGGACTTACAGTTGCCAGCGAAATTATGAAGCAATTGCCTAATGAGAGGATTATATACTTTGGGGATACTGCAAGAGTACCTTATGGTAACAAGTCTCAGAAAACTATAATAAAATATTCAAAACAAATTGTTAACTTTTTATTAGAAAAGAAGGTTAAGGCAATAGTAATAGCATGTAATACAGCTAGTGCACTCGCCTTAGATGAAATAAAGGCCCAAGTTTCAGTTCCAGTAATAGGCGTAGTAGAACCAGGCGCAAAGGCAGCCGCGTCAGTGACAAAGAATAATAATATTGGAATTATAGGAACTAAGGGCACTATAAGTAGTGGTATATATCAACACCTATTAAGCAAATCCAATCCTGAGGTAAGTGTTTATGGTAAGGCATGCCCTCTGTTTGTTCCATTAGTAGAAGAGGGTTGGATTAATGACCCCATTACATTTGATGTTGCAAGAAGATATCTTGATGACTTTATGGAGCTTGATATTGATACCCTAGTTTTAGGTTGTACACATTATCCCTTACTAAGGGAAACTATAGATGCAGTATTGGAAAAGAGGGTTAACTTGGTTAACCCTGCTTTTGAGACTGCAAAAACACTAGGACAAGTTCTAGTAAGTAAGGGGCTTTTTAGCCATAAACTATCGGTTAATCATGAATTTTATGTTAGTGATGGGGTTGACCACTTTAATGCCTTTGCAAATGGTATATTGCCCCACTATTTAAAAGATGCCAAAGAGATTAATATAGATGATTATTCGGATGTAATAAGTGGAGAGATGATATGACAAAAGATGTAATAATAACTATGAGTGGTATTAGGCTAGATGGTAGTGATGAGCAAGATATTGAACTAATTACTCCTGGCCAGTATTATAAAAAGGGTGGCAAGGACTATATCTTATATGAGGAATATTTAAAAGAACTAGATGAAACAGCCAAGTGTAATATTATTATAGATGAAGACAAAGTAAATATAATAAAGTATGGTCCTGCTAATGTAAACATGATATTTGATAAGTATAAAAGGAACTCATCATATTACCAAACCCCATATGGAAGTTTACTTATGGGATTTAATACTACAGATTTAAAGATTGAAAAAGAAGAAGAAGAAATGAGAATCTTTATAAAATACAATATAGATATAAATTATCAACATGTGTCAGAGAATGATATTAGTATAAAAATTCAATCAAAACATAAATAAAAAGAACCGTCCAATATATTAATATATGGACGGTTTTAATTATTTCTTTTTCTTTTTAGTATTCTTACTATCTTCTTCTTGTTTAACGAAATCGTTGGCTTTTTTTCTAATTTTCTGAGCAAAGGATAGTTTCTCAGGCTTTTCTAAGTTCGAGCGAAGTCCTTTAATATCTATAATATAAAGCCCATTAATTTCAGCTTTTACTTCTTTCTTAGTTGGAACAAGATCAAAGATTTGATCATTACAAATGAAATTACGGATTTGAGGACCAACTTTAGCTTTTACAATTGGAACCTTAGATCTTCTTAGATATTTAGGTGTTTGGTCTATTACCATCTGTGGAAGACCTGCCTCGGTAATTTTCATTTTCTTCTTATCAATGATTAACATTGATGTAACTTGTGATGTCGCCCTGATTTCCTTTTCAGACTCAGCAGCCTTCTTTTGCATCTTGTTACCCCAAATTGCTAGTGCAATGAAAGCAACAATAACTATAGCTAATACTACTAGAAGAACTATTGTAGCCGTATTCATTTATGTACCTCCTTCAATAGGTAATCCATTGAAATATTTTATCATTAAACACTTTAAAATTCAAGACTCCCTTTGTTTTTATCTAGGGTTTCTTTAATTATACTTCTAACATACTTCCCAAGTTGCTTTTGGTCTTCTTTATCTAATTCCTTTGGGTATACAGGTTTACAATATTCTACTATTATATGTCCCTTCTTAACCCAAGGCACATGTTGTTCAAAAATATTATCTGCATTATTAATTGAGACTGGAATAATTGGACAGCCGGTCTTTTGGGCCATTTTTAGACTACCTTCTTTAAAGGGAAGCATCTCTTCTTCAAGATTTCTTGTACCTTCAGGTGCTATAAAGATAGAATAACCATTCTTTATCATTTCGATACCTTTTAGGATAACATTAAGTCCTTGTCTAATATCCTCACGGTCTAAAAATAGGCAATTTATAAACACCATCCATATATTAATGAAGGGAAAGTACTTTAGCTCTTTCTTGGCTATAAAGGCTGCCTTCTTAGACATGGATGCGTAACAAGTCAATATATCATAATAACTCCTGTGATTAAAAACAAATAATACAGCTTCATCCTTAGGTATATTATCTAGACCAATTACAGTTAATTTAACACCAGATAAGAATAATATGGCTTTAGAAACAAAAGATATAACCTTTTGTGACCATATGGCTCTCTTTTCAAGGCTAAATAAACCAATTATAAGTGCAACAAGATAAAGGGGTATACTTATAATAAAAAAAGCTAGTAAAAACAATGAAACTAATAAGGTTCTCATACTGGCCTCCTATCGCGTTTTCGCTAAGCTTAATTATATCATATTATTTGTACATTTAAAATATTATGTTATAATTAAATAAATTATCGATACTTGTAGATAAATAAATAATAAGAGTTATTAGAATTTATTAGAGTACAAAGGAGAATTATATTATATGACAGAAGGAAATTTAACCTTGCTAACGGATTTTTATGAATTAACGATGGCACAGGGGTATTTTAAAAATAAAGGAAATAACAAGGTAATATTTGACGCCTTTTTTAGAGAAAACCCTTCTGGGAGCGGATATTCAATATGTGCGGGCCTAGACCAAGTAATTTCTTTTGTAAAAAACCTTCATTTTTCAAAAGATGATATCGATTATTTAAAAAGTCTAAAAGTATTTGATGAAGACTTTTTAGAATATCTATCTAACTTTAGGTTTACAGGTGATATTTATGCAATCCCTGAGGGGAGTGTAATTTTTCCTATGACCCCCCTAGTTAAGGTTATAGCACCAATGATAGAAGCACAACTGATTGAAACCGCCATACTTAATATTATTAACCATCAAAGTTTAATAGCTACTAAGGCGGCACGTGTATGCTATGCGGCTGGAGAAGATGGAGTAATGGAGTTTGGCCTAAGGCGTGCACAAGGGCCTGATGCGGGAACATTAGGAGCTAGAGCAGCAGTTATAGGTGGTTGTATTGGTACAAGTAATGTCCTAGCAGCTAAGGAGTTCGGATTGCCACCTATGGGAACCCATGCCCATAGCTGGATTATGAGTTTTGGTGATGAACTTACAGCTTTTCGTAAGTATGCGGAACTTTATCCAGAAGGAACTACCCTACTTGTAGATACTTATGATACCCTACGCTCAGGAGTACCTAATGCAATTAAGGTATTTAAGGAAATGCGTGATGCGGGTAAACTAACTGGTAGATATGGTATACGTCTAGATAGTGGAGACCTTGCCTACCTATCCAAAAAGGCTAGAAAGATGCTAGATGAGGCAGGATTTAAGGATGCAAAGATTACTGCATCAAGTGATTTAGATGAATACACTATTCAGTCCTTAAAAACTCAAGGGGCTAAGGTAGACTCTTGGGGAGTAGGAACTAATCTAATTACTTCTAAAGATGCACCATCATTTGGCGGAGTTTATAAGCTAGCTGCAATAGAAGAGAATGGTAAGTTTGTTCCTAAGATGAAGATATCTGAGAATGCCTTTAAGGTTACAAATCCAGGTAACAAGGTAGTCTACCGTGTTTATGAAAAGGATAGTGGAAAGGTTAAGGCAGATTTAATAGCCCTAGAACATGAAGTATTTTCTGAGGATGAAACCTTGCTATTATTTGACCCAGTTGCTACTTGGAAGAAAACATACTTAAAGCCTGGTTCATATACCTTAAGACAAATGCTAGCGCCTATCTTTATTAATGGAGAGTGTGTTTACGAATCTCCTTCTGTTATGGACATTAGGGATTATTGTACTAGAGAAAAGGATTCCTTATGGGATGAAACTAAACGTTTCCTTAACCCACATGAAGTTTATGTAGACTTATCTGAGGAACTATATAACCTAAAACATAACCTAATAGATGAAATTCATAGCAAGTATTATAAATAATTTGTATTAATATATAGGCTATAGGAGAAGTTGATAGATATCAGGTCTCTTATAGCCATTTTTAATTTTAAGGTAAATGAAGATTCTTTCTTGTTTTATAAAGGGAACAATCTGAAAGTATAGTCGTCTAATTAGTAAGGGTATATATAAGGCTAGTTTAATTTTTAATAACATAAATAATAAGCTTATTATTTATAAGTATGGTAGTAATAATAATATGAGGAGGGATTTTATGAAAAGAAGATATTTGCTTAAAATATTTAGCATAATTTTTATTTTAGGACTCTTAGTTGGATGTAGTAACGCTAATGGTCAAAAAGATGATGGACAGGATAAGGAAATAGATAAAGAACATACTATAGGGGTTAAAAAAGATGATGATAGTAGTAAACTAGGAGTTATGAGTGAACCTAATAGTGAGGAAGAAGTTAAGAAGTTTGATATTGGAAAATTAGAA
>JGI24707J26582_10003927_pt1 | contig 10492 bp, 8 predicted proteins | sample BioPla1DNA1_FD_26582 | JGI IMG/M metagenome (IMG submission 26582) | reverse complement strand
TATATATATTGTTCGGTTATATCTGCTATTGGAATGTCATATATATTAATTTTATTTTTATCTATCAAATGAAGCAGGAGGTCCAAAGGACCTTCAAATGCTTCTAACTTTATATTTAAACTCATATAATACCCTTGCCTTTCTACCAATCTCCCCACTGGTTCTATTAAATATTTCTATTATTTTCCCTTATCAATTTTATTGATACTATTTCTGGGCGATTAAAGATTCGCAGCATAATAGAATGGGATCCAAGTCCTCTAGATACAATCATATTTTTTCCATCCTGGCTAAACAATCCAGCATCATATTTGGGAAATAATTTAACTTGGGGAGAAATAACCCCACCGATCCACGGTAATCTAACTAATCCACCATGGAGATGACCGGATACTACTAAATCGGCCCCCCATTCCATATAATTGTCAAAATAATCTGGGGTATGGGCCAGTAGAATTTTATAATCCCTATCTATATCCTTAGGTAGTAAGTTCTTTAGATAATCCTTATCCATAACCATATCAGTAAAGCGGCTAAAATAAGAAGAATCAATGGTTAATCCTATAATTCGTATATCCCCTTGTTTAACCTCATAATTCAACTGCTTCTTGTCATGACTTCTATGGTTATCCTTATTGTATATATTACTTTTATTATTGGCTTTAAATTTAGCACTTAAGGGGATGCTATCATTTTTCAAAAAGATTATACCCCGCTTTTCTAACTCTGCCTTATATTCTAACCATGAACTATCACAACTCAGCTCCAAAGCCTGTTCATGATTCCCATATCCATAATACACTGGGTATTTACTTGAGAGCTTCTCCAACAAAGAAAAAGCTACACTGGGATAAGACCTCTTATCCTTCACAATCATATCTCCGGCTACTAGGATAAAATCCGGTGATAGTCGTTCAATTTTGCGGATAAGCCTAATATTATTTATACCATAAGAGCAATTATGAAGATCTGCCAGTACTATAAAGGAAGTGCCGTCATATTTTTTAGGAAGATTATTAGAAGATATCTTGTATCTTGTTACCTGTAAAAATCTTTGTTCAATTATAGAATATATTATCATAAAAACTGCTAAAAATCCTGCACCATATATAAAATACATAATATCTCCCTTCATAACACTAGCAATATATATGCAAATCTAGGATAGATAACAGATTTATACTATACTAAAACATCCATATGTGTCAATAGCAATTCAGGGACATTAAGAGCCCTGAAATTATTATAAAAAAGAATAGGGCCGTCGCAATAATACTTGGTCTACCCCCATATATTGCTATGCCCCACTCTTATCAATATTAAACATAGGAAACTATTCTTTATTACTAAGGAAAAATCTCTTTAATACCTTACTAAAACAATTGTTAAATCGGGCTTTATCCACATTTTGTGCTGCCAATATATCTATAGAGCCGATTTTTTCTCCATCAAAATAATACTCAATTTCCCCTATTTTATCGTTTTCTACAACCGGTGCCTCCACCTCTTCGTATAGGATAATCCTCTTCTCTATATCATCGGATGTCATACCTTTGGAACAAAGATAGGAAAATGTTCCTCCTGGTTTTCCTTCTACCATATCCTGAACACCTTTTATAACCCTAACTGGTAAAAGCTCAGTATTTTCATTATCATCAGCATAAATACTATAGTTGGCGAAACCATAATTAAGAAGCTTAGTAGCCTCATTAAATCTAGTTTTAGTATCCGGTGCTGCCATTATAACCGCAATCAGGTCCATATTATTCCTTCTGGCTGTGGCAGATAGACAGTACTTAGCCAGCCCCGTTGATCCAGTCTTAAGTCCTGTAATCCCATCATAAAAACGAACTAATTTATTGGTATTAGATAAGCCAAATTCTGTCTGACCTCTTCTAGTTGTATGTATAATAGTGTCCATCCATATGGTGGCATAATTACTTACCTGAGGAAATCGGGTAATCAGCTCCCTTGACATTATAGCAATATCATAGGCCGAGGAATAGTGACCGTCGGCATCAAGACCACAGGAATTTACAAAGTTAGTGTTAATCATCCCCAGTTCCTTGGCTCTTNTATTCATTCTAGCTACAAACTCTTCCTCAGAACCTGCTATATGTTCGGCCATGGCTACACTAGCATCATTGGCACTGGCTACAGCAATACATTTTATCATAGTATCAACAGTTTGTTTCTCATTGGGCTCCAAATATACCTGAGAACCTCCCATAGATGCAGCATGTTCACTTACCGTAACATCATCGGTAAGTTTTATCTGGCCTGCATCCAATGCTTCAAAAATCAACAATAAAGTCATAATCTTGGTAATACTGGCTGGTTTAAGTTGTTCATCCTTATTTTTCTCAAAAATAATTGTCCCAGTAGAACCTTCCATAAGTATAGCTGAAGGAGAATTTAGTTCCAATCTAGTATCCGCCATGGCCGTAACCATGATTACTTCATCCTCCAAATCAGGAGAGGTATTTTGGGTTTTTGCTAAACTAGTATCTGTAAAAAGTAAGGTGATGACAATAGAACACAAAAGAATAAGAGAGGTTATTTTTTTCATACTAACACCATGCCTTTCGTCACAGTATGCACTATTATTAATATTTTAATCCATGCCATCAGATTTTAGACCTATCCTATAAGAATTTGTCTATAAAATTTAAGAGGCCAATCATAATACTATATTACTTCAACAACACATTTTACTACCTTCCCTTTAACTTCTGCAGTTATGGTTGTTTTTCCTTTGGTTTTTGCAGTAACTTTACCAAAACCACTTACCTGGGCTATCTCCTTATTGCTGCTAGCCCATTTTGGAACAGCCATAATACCTTTTACCCTAAGGCGGTAAGTATCTCCTTCATTTAAACTTATATGATTCTTGTTTATTTCAATAACCCTTACCCGACATTTAAGTATCTTATTATCTACCTTAGCTTTTATAAATGTTTTACCAGGTTGATAGGCAGTAACCTTTCCAAAAATATTAACACCAGCCACTCTAAAGTTGCTCGATGAAAAGGAAACCCTTTTATTAATTCCATAAACAAATAATCTGANCTCTTCTCCCCTCACTAAGACAAGATCTTGTTTATTTAAATGAAGGGAAAATGGTAGATATGGCCTTTTTAAATAAAAAATAGAGCTATTATGTAGAAGTAACCTTATTATTAAAAGTAAGGCTATGACTATGATAAAAACTTTCAAGATTTTAGGTTTCATTATATCACCTTTCCCTAATCAAATATCAAAAAACCTATAATTATTACTATAATATGTATAATCCTATAATAAAAAACTATTATTTATAAATTAAAGAATAAGGGGAATTACTAAGGAAATAGGACAGATTATTCATATTTATACATTAATCAAATTTAACAGCTGGGAAATTTGTGCATAAATATAATTGACTTAACCTCGTAAAAAGGATACAATTAACCAACACAGAAAGGGGCTTGATATAATGAGTTTTAAATTTGTTAAAGAAGTTATCTCACCGGAAGAGTTGAAATCCACTTATCCTATGTCAAAGGATAATATCCTTATTAAGAAGGAAAGAGATCAGCAGATTAAAGATGTTATAACCGGTGATTCTGATAAGCTATTGGTTATTATAGGACCTTGTTCAGCTGACAATGAAGATGCCGTATGCGACTATATCTCAAGACTTGCTAAGGTTCAGGAAAAGGTTAAGGACAAATTAATACTTATCCCTAGAATCTATACAAACAAACCTAGAACTACTGGAGAAGGTTACAAGGGAATAGTTCATCAGCCAGATCCTGAAAAAGAACCAGATTTACAAGAAGGGCTTATTGCCATGAGAAAAATGCATCTTAGGGCCATTTCTGAATCAGGCTTGACCGCTGCCGATGAGATGCTATATCCAGAAAACTGGCCTTATGTAGAAGATATTTTATCCTATGTAGCTGTTGGAGCTAGATCTGTTGAGGACCAGCAGCACCGACTAACCATAAGTGGTATGGACATTCCTGCTGGAATGAAAAATCCAACCAGCGGAGACTTTTCCGTTATGTTAAATTCAGTTGTTGCTGCCCAAGCCAGTCATACTTTCCTATATCGCCAATGGGAAGTTGAAACTACTGGAAACCCTCTGACCCATACAGTTCTACGGGGCGCAGTGAACAAGCATGGACAATCTATACCTAATTATCACTACGAGGATTTACTTCGTCTCTTAACTATGTATAAGGAGAGAGATTTAAAAAATCAAGCTTGCATAATTGATTCAAACCATGCTAATTCCAATAAGCAATATCATGAGCAGCCTAGGATTGTTAAAGAAGTACTCCATAGCCGTAAGATATCACCTGATATAGCTAAATTAGTCAAAGGCTTTATGATAGAAAGTTATATTGAAAGCGGTTCACAGAAAGTAAATGAACGTATATATGGTAAATCCATTACTGATCCATGCCTTGGTTGGCCAGAATCAGAAAGATTAATATATACTATTGCTGATAGTATTTAAAGAATGGTTTAAATTAGACAATAGTAGAACAAAGCGTTTCGTAAGCGAAACGCTTTGTTCTTATAGAATATGTTATTATAGAAAATGACTTAAGGCTTTCTTTAACAAAGAAGAACCCAAATATGCTTCTAAAAAACTCCCAATAATCAGAGCTATAAATAGTATTAATATAATCATTAAATATTGTTTGATAATCGGCTTTATACTACCCATACTGTACCTTCTTTCCCGATAAACAGTACTACAAAGGTCGTAACCCTTATATAGGCACAACAAGGCAAGAGGTAGGTATACAAGCCCATGGGGAAATATATAGGCCAAAACCAATAGTATTCCTTTGGTACCATACTCCATGGATAATACTGATAAGAAAAATCCTGTAAGAAATCCAAAGGATACTATCTTATATATTATATAGGGAATACCTAGAATTGTAATAGATAAGAGCCAAAATACCAAAAACTCTTTTATATTTTTTCTTAAAATATAAGAAAAAAGACCTGAATAATCTATTTCTTCCCCTATAATCTGCACTAAAACCCTTTCTTTATACAAAAATAACTGCTGGGAATATGAGGTTCGGAATATATTTGCAAATAATACTCCTATAAATAAACCAATAATTAAAATTAATAAGGCTAAATATGCATTATTTAACTGATTTATATGTAATTTTAATCGTTTCATAACACGCTCCATTCTGACCGTCTTAATCTCATTAATATCATGTTAATAGATTACATATATTAATATATGATAAAATAGCCAAAATAGAACAAGCTTAAATGCCTGCTGGAGTATTATGGTTGTCCCCTATAAAGCCATCTTATTTTTATAAGCCAGAATACCGCTTATAGTTTTAGCATCTACAATTTTCCCTTCAAAAATCATACTTGTTAACTCATCAATAGAGTATCTCTCCACAGTCACATATTCATCTTCATCCAGATTTTGATTAGTGGCTGTTAATTCATTAGTATAGTAAATACTAATCTTCTCATTACTAAAAGCTACAGTTGTATATAGATCAATCAAATGATGGGTTTCCCCTGGTTTATAACCAGTCTCCTCTTCACATTCCCGCATGGCACAGATCTTACTCTCCTCACCGGGATTTAGGCCTCCAGCAGGTATTTCCAAAGTATATTGGTCTATAGCGTTCCTGTATTGCCTAACTAATATAATTTTTCCATCTGCATCTACAGGGATCATAGCTGCAGCACCTTTATGGCCTACGAAATCAAAGTAGGCTAATTTCTCACCATTTATCTCTATAGTATCTTTATAATAATCTATAACTGCCCCTTTACGAACCAGTTCTCTTTTAAGTCGTTTATAATGTTCCATAGCAATCCATGCCTTTCCAATTTATTTAGATTTACTTAACTCCAATGATTTAGCATAATTTGCATCGGTTGCTTTGATAATGGCATTGCGAAAGCCGTTTTCCTCCAGTGCCTTAACCGCTGCTATTGTAGTGCCCCCTGGTGAACAAACTTTATCTTTCAAGGCTCCAGGATGCTCCTTAGTCTCAAGTACCATTGCAGCTGCCCCTAATACAGCCTGGGCTGCCATTGTATAAGCTTTATCCCTTGGCATTCCGTAACTTACTACACTATCTGCCAGAGCTTCTATAAACATATAAACATAAGCAGGAGAACTGCCACTGGCGCAAACAACAGCATCAATTAATGTCTCATCAAATACCTCATATCTTCCGAAGGAATTAAAAAATTTATCAATATCTATTTTTTCATCCTCGGTAAAAGTATCCCCAGAGAAACTAATACCTGTCATCCCTTGTCCTACTAAAGCTGGGGTATTGGGCATAGCTCTTACAATCCTAACAGAGGAGCCTAACATTTCTTTAATAGTATCAATGGTTATACCAGCCGCAATGGAGATAATAATTTGATTATCCTTTAGGACATCCTTTATCTCCTCTAATACTTCAGGGTATACCTGGGGTTTTACAGCCAAAATAAGGTATTTACAATTCAGAGCCGTAGCTTTATTGTTATCTGTGTATTTAATACCGGTATCCTCCATCAGAAATTGGTTTCTTTCCATAGAATTAGTAGTATAAATAACTTGCTCAGTCCCAAAGGTAGCAATTGCCGCCTTTAATAAGGGATAGCCCATATTACCTGCACCAATAAAACCAAACAATGCCATAACATGCCTTCTTTCTTTTTTATTTTATTATAACAGATTAGTTACTCCTTTTCACTCCAGATTAAAATATAAATTATTTACTCCTATATATTAAATATAAGGTAGTATTATAACAGTTGCTGTTAAATACTACCTTATATCATCTTATACTAATTTATTTAAGAAGGATTCTATTCTATCCAAACCTTTTTCAATCTGCTCTAAGGAAATTGCATAAGATAGTCTTATATGATCTGGGCAACCAAAATCCTGGCAGGGAATTACAGCTACCTTAAATTCTTCAATCAAAATTCTGGCCAACTCATTAACATCTCCTATTTTATTGCCCTTATATTCCTTCTCTAAAGCCTGGCTTATGTCAATAAATAAGTAGAATGCTCCTTGGGGTTTTAAGGCAGAAATCCATTTCATTTTGCTAAGTCTGTCATACATGTAATTTCTTCTTGTATTAAATTCCTCATTCATACTATTAACAAAGTTCTGAGGACCTACCAAGGCTTCCAGGGCGGCTTTTTGGGCAATAGAGTTAGGGTTAGAAGTCTGATGGCTTTGTACACTACTCATTAATTTTGCAATTTCTTTTGATGAACCAGTATAACCTATCCTCCAGCCAGTCATGGAATAACTTTTTGATAAACCACTACAGGTTATAGTACGTTTATAAATCTCATCATTTAAGGAAGCTATACTGATGGCTTCACCTTCATATACTAAATGCTCATAGATCTCATCGGATACCACATAAATGTCTCTCTTAACTACAACTTCAGCAATTGCTTCTAACTCTTCTCTGGTGTAAATCATACCAGTAGGATTGTTAGGGGAATTTAGAATAAGAGCTTTAGTCTTGTCAGTGCAAGCTTCATCTATCTGCTGTGCTGTGACTTTATAATTCTGATCTTTTTCAGCTCTTATAAAAACCGGTACACCATCAGCTAGTTTAACTATCTCTGGATAGCTAAGCCAATATGGAGTAGGAATAATAACCTCGTCCCCTGGATTAAGAATAGCAGTAAATACATTGGTTAGAGAGTGCTTTCCACCATTACTAATAACAATTTGATCAGGGTCATACTTTAGTCCGTTGAACTTTAAAAATTTCTCTGATATTGCTTTCTTTAATTCTACTGTTCCAGAAGCAGGTGTATATTTGGTAAAGCCTCCATGGATTGCATCTACCGCTGCTTCGCAGATATTATCAGGGGTATTAAAATCTGGTTCACCAGCACCAAATCCTACCACATCAATACCTTTATCCTTTAATTCCTTGGCCTTAGCTGTAATTGCTAATGTAGAAGATGGTTTTACAGCTTGAGCTTTTATAGATAATGATAATGCCATTTTTTACACCGTCCTTAACTAATTTTTCTGATTTCTCTGTTTCTTAAGAATTTAAAATTTCTTTTCTATTGTATATTAAGAAATACCAATTTGCAACATTAAATAATAAAATTAGCAAAATATATTGTGTATGACTTTCATTTGTCCGCCTAGCAGGGAATCGTTGTGCATTTTGCACAAGTATCAATGAGTCTTTATCACTCAAAGAGCCGTAAAAAAATAGAAAAAGGCTATACCGAAATATTGCCTTTTTCATTGTAGTACATTAATTATTATTCTTTGGTTTCTCTACTGGTGAACCAGTAGATGGTGGAGAAGACGGTGTACCTCCGGTAGTTGGTTGATACCCTTTTGTTGCTGGATTTACGCTTTGACTTTTTCCTATTGTTATTATCCTCTTTCATTTGAATGTCGCGTTTATAAAAAAAGAAATGTCCTGTATATCATCCTACTTTACAATTATCCCATCGTTTCTTGGTACAGGCATCCATGGCTTACCATCATATAAGTATATACCTCCTCGATATATATATCTCGTTCTTCTGGTATTGATGATGAAAAAGAATTATTTGAATATTTGCCATATATTATTGATCCATCTTTTAAATCAATTATTACATATCTAGTACCTAAGTTGCTAAATTTATAATCCCATGCTGTTGGAACTGGATGAGCCAACTGTATTTTACATAACCCAAATAATATTGAGCCCGTTTTATTACTTATTTCTTTCAGTACTTTACTTTTACAATCAATTTGTACAAATACCTGAACTTATATACATAAAATATAGTTTTCTTTATACAAGCCAAAAATTCATTAGAGCTTATTGACAAGCTATCACTATTTTGAAGAGCATTTCCTTTAAAAATAATTATATAACAAGGTCGTTTTATATTTCTGAAACAATTTAAAGTTTTATATTTTTTTGATAAAAATTTTCATATATAATATAACAGTATATATTCTCTATACCTCTATTAAGCTTTTCATCTATTATTATCTCAAGTTTCCTTCATCCGTACCAAAATATTCCGATACATAGGTAATTTACATATTAATTAATTGAGTATGATCTTTATAATATTTTGATTGAGACTCCCATAATGTTTTATACAGACCACCATCTTGTAAAACAAGTTGTTCATGCTTTCCATGTTGCACTAACTCTCCTTTATCAAAAACAAAAATACGGTCACTGAATTTACATGAAGATAATCTATGTGATATATATATTGCAGTCTTATTTGTGATAATATCGTTAAATTTTTCAAAAATTTCAGCCTCTGCCTTAGGATCAAGGGCAGCAGTAGGTTCATCAAGAATTACAATTGGTGAATTAGCATATAATAGTCTCGCAATAGCAATTTTCTGTGCTTCTCCTCCTGAAATTTCAATGCCATCCTCAGCATAATCATTATATATAAAACTATCAGTTCCATTAGAAAGATTTTGCAAACGGTCATAAAATCCAGAGTCTTTAAGGACCTCCAAAGCTTTATTTATATCATAAGATTCGGATAGGGAAAGATTCTGTCCAATTGAAAACGAAAATAATTTAAAATCTTGAAATACTACAGAAATTATTCTCATGTATTGTTCCATAGGTATTGTATTTATATCTATGTTATTAATTAATATCCTTCCCTCTGTAGGTGTATATAAACGACATAACAACTTAATTACAGTTGTCTTTCCAGCGCCATTTGTTCCGACTATTGCTATTCTTTCTGTTGTACTTATTTTAAAGGATATATTTTTTAGTGCCCAATTTTTACTATCTGGATAATGAAATGATACATCATCAAATATAATTTCAAATTCACTAGGAATATTTTGGAATTCATCTACAGTAATATTTTCATTATGAATATATCCATCAGGCATATTCAAAAGTTTATACGATTGAGTTAAACGCGAATTAATTACATTAAGTTCTCCTATTGCAAAAACCATGGATGTAACACTTCCAATAAATTGTTGAATAGTCCCTGCATACAAATAAACATCACCAATTTCAAAATATCCTAATTTAGCATATAATCCTACAATAATAAATATAATACCACCAATAATTGCTGATGAAGCATTTCCTAAAACAGACGGTATGTTAGATACTTTAGAAATTCTTTTTAGATAAGGTGCAAACTTTTCTGAAGCTTCTTCCATTTCTTTATTTATTAAGCCTGATACATTATAAATTCGTATATCCTTTCCAATACTGTAATTATAAACTATATTACTAGCCAGATACATTGCTTTACGATTTACATCAGTTAACTTTTCGAATAATTGTGGTAGAATTCTTTCATTTCTTTTTTGTATTTTTGCAGTTAAAAAGGTCAATACAAAAGAAACTAATGATAATATTGTAATTGATATCACAGAATAAACTAAGGAAGTATGTCCTATGATAATAAATTTGCTAAAAAGACTTGACATTATAATCAAAGTAGCAATAACTGAAATCAT
>JGI24707J26582_10003923_pt1 | contig 10495 bp, 8 predicted proteins | sample BioPla1DNA1_FD_26582 | JGI IMG/M metagenome (IMG submission 26582) | reverse complement strand
GTGCAGAGGCAGCAAAAATCTCTTCCACTCAAGATGCATTGGTGGAATTGGGTAGAAGAATTATAAAAAGCGGTGCGGAGACTGTTGTAATAATTTCACCACATGCACCTGTTTTCCGGGACGTGGTGGGTATTAACATGTTACCACTTTTGAAGGGTGATCTGGGTCACTTCAGGGCAGGTAACGTAAGATTTTTGGTTGATAATGATCATGATCTTGCTCGGGAAATAAATAGACAATCCACCGAGATGGGACTGCCTGTGGTTGAACTGGCTGAAGAAGAAAAAAAACAGTATGGAGTGGATCTGCGCCTGGATCATGGTGCAGTTGTACCGTTATATTTTCTCCACAAGGCTAGGTTGGAGGTACCCCTGGTGCATGTGTCAATGGTACTGGCACCACCACAAAGACTTTACCTTTTTGGTGTTGCTGTTCGTAAGGCAGCCAAAGCTTTGGGGCGCAAGGTGGCCCTACTGGCCAGTGGAGACCTTTCCCATGGTCTAACACATGATGCACCAGCCGGTTATCTTCCCAGAGGAAAAGAATTTGATGGGAGGTTGGCACAATTACTGGCTGCAGCTGACGTGCAGGGTATTATTAGAATGGATCCGGAATTGATTAGCAGCGCCGGGGAGTGTGGCTATCGCTCCGTTGTGATGATGCTGGGTGCATTGGACGGGTATGATGTCAAGGCAGAGGTTCTATCCTATGAAGGACCATTTGGGGTTGGCTACCTGGTGGCTTCCCTGGTGCCGGGACCCAAAAACATTAAAAAATCAGTTTTGCAGGAAATATACCCCAAACCACAGGTAGAAAGGGAAAGACAACATGATGAAAGCTACTTGGTTAGACTGGCACGTAAAGGTCTGGAGGATTATGTTAATGGCCTTCAATCTCCTGTCCCAGAAGATATACCGGGGAAATTCAAGAAAAAGGCAGGGGCTTTTGTTTCCATTAAAAAGCAGGGCCAGTTGCGCGGTTGTATAGGGACCATAGAGCCGGTGCAAGCCTGTATTGCCGAGGAGGTTATAGCCAACGCCATCAGCGCCGGTATGCATGACCCACGTTTTCAACCTGTTAGCAGGGATGAACTAAGGGATCTCGACTATTCCGTGGATGTATTACAGCCGCCTGAACAAATCCATAGCATGCAACAATTGGATCCCACAAAGTATGGGGTAATAGTGGAATCTGGTAAACGAAGTGGTTTGTTGTTACCCAACCTGGCGGGGATAGACACAGCAGCGCAACAGGTGGACATAGCCCGGCAGAAGGCGGGTATTGGGCCGGATGAGCCAGTTGTTCTTAAAAGATTCAAGGTGGAAAGGTACAAATAGGAAAACGTGTATATGCTAAATCTCTGTCGATTTCATGGTGGCTTGCTAAAAAGGGGGGATGCAAATGAGAGAGGCACTATATTATGAAAAAAGGGACAAAAATGTGGCAGCCTGTCTTCTCTGCCCACATTATTGCAAGATACAGGATGGAAGGGCAGGTATATGCCGCACCAGGCAAAACAATGGTGGTACCCTTTATGCAACTAATTTCGGTAGGGTTACTTCTTACGGAATAGACCCGATTGAAAAAAAACCACTATATCATTTTAATCCCGGCTCCTATATCCTTTCAGCAGGAACATTTGGCTGTAACCTCCAATGTCAGTTTTGTCAGAACTGGCAAATAGCCCAGGGTGAACCAGGTACCACTGATATTACCCCTGTAGATCTGGTTGAAATATCCTCCAACTATTCCAACATGGGTTATCCAAATATCGGCCTAGCCTATACCTATAACGAGCCCTTTATGTGGTATGAGTTTGTGTATGAGACGGCCAAATTGGCGAAGGAGGCGGGCTTGAAAAATGTGCTTGTAACAAATGGTTTAGTTAACGAAGCTCCCTTGAGGGAAGTTCTTCCCTATATTGACGCTATGAATATAGATGTTAAGGGTTTTACAGAGGATTATTATAAAAAATATTGCAAAGGTAGTTTGCAGCCGGTCTTGCATACTGTTGAGACAGCCCTACAAGAATGCCATATTGAACTGACCACCCTGCTAATTCCCGGGCTGAATGACTCAGTAGAAGAAATCGAACGTTTGACAAGCTGGGTTGCTTCCCTGGATCCTGGCATTCCTCTGCATTTTTCCCGCTATTTCCCCATGTATAAAATGGATCTGCCGGCTACACCGGTGGAAAAACTAATGCAGGCCAGGGAAATCGCGCTTAAAAAACTGCATTATGTTTATATTGGAAATGTCCAGGTTCCTGGGGCAAGTGATACCTTTTGCCCTAAATGTGGGGGTGAGATAATTAGTAGGGTTGGTTACACTATCCAAGGCGTGGGCCTGTCTGGTAGGAACTGTGGTCATTGTGGAAGGGAAATCAAATATGTGGGGGAAATACCTAAATAACAGTAGGCATATGATGGTTTCATGCTATGACACTTTACCCTTACTGATGTAGAATAAAATTCACAGTGTCCCAGGTTTTTATTACACTTACCTTCTGTAGTGGCATATGGGAATCTGTAAAAGCCTCTACAAGATAAATACCGGGATGCAGGTTATTGAAAAAATATCTACCATCGCTGCCTGTTGTCGTGGATGCCTTTATTTCACCGCTTGACTGATCCTTAACATTTACAGTAGCACCGTTAATTACTCTGTTGCTGGCAAAATCAAGCACTACGCCTTCCAACACAAGATGCATGATATATTTTATCCTCAGTCTCAGCGTCCCGCTAATAATAATGCTATCGGGACGAACAGCATAGTTCTTTGTGATCAGGTCATAGTCTATAGACAATATGTCCTCCCGTGTAACTCTAGATTTTAGGTGGAGGAATGCATTGACATTGATGACATTGGTAAAAACCTGGGCAGGGTTAAAAATATGTTTTTCATCCAGCCTTGCTGCAACCATAGCAAAAAGTTTTAATGCCGCCTGTATCCTTAAAACGCCATCATCCATTACCTTTAGGTCAATACTCTCTGCTCTCTGATAAACCTGGACTTCTGATATTGGCACCGTTACCCCAATGATCCCTGACCAGTCGATATCTTTTTCAAACAATTCGCTGGTAGGACTCTGGTCAGACATCAAATCCCCCCCATCTATTATTCTGTCTTAGTTTAGCCAAAAATTTAAATATTACTGCATAAAAGAATTATGGCAAATCTAGGGTGGTGGGTAAAAAAACCTGACGGCTGATCCCGACAGGCCAAAAACCATCGCATTATTATTTTTCATTAAGTGATTCGATGATTGACCTCCAGTCACAGTGATGTTCGATATTTTCTTTGGCAATATTGATGCCGGCGGCGTCACCGGGGCTAATCCGTCTAGAAATTTCCGTTAACCTTTCAATTGTTGTATATGTATCATAATGGACCAAAATGATGGGGACACCTTTCTCTGCAGCACGGGATATTACCTTTACATCAGGGTAAAGGCCACCCGTTAATATCAGGGCTGAGGTGCTGGTTTCCAGGGTGGCCAGAGCCATGTCGGCTCTATCCCCTCCCATTATGACCGCTTTATTGGCCGAACGACGCATATATCTTAGGGCACTTTCCATTGTCATGGCCCCTACAACGATCTCTTCTACCAATTTGTCTAATTTATCGTCCCCGGTAAGAAGTTCGCCCCCCAGGGCCTCATAATATTCTGCAACCGTGGGTGAGGCAATTTCCGGCCTCATTGGTATAATACCAAGGGTAGTACAGCCCCTGCTCTCCAAAATAGGTTTGAAAACACCTTCTGTTTTAGCCAGTAGCTGTCTGGGGACATTGTTGAAGATATGTCCTGATATCACCAGCCCACACGCATTGCAGCAGTTGTTGAAAAGAATTGCTTCATCCACGCTAAGATCATTTTCCACCTCTATAACATTTAAAATTGAGGCATTGAACTGCGTAGTCAAGGTGAGTACATCTAAGCCGTAAGCGGCGCCCACATGCGGGAAGGTGGCGCCATCGATAATAATCAGGTCTGCCTCAGCAGAAATGGCCCTGTATGCGGCCATGATGCTGGCCATAGCCTTCTCAGGATTTGTCAGGCCGGAAAGGTATGATGTTCCTGCCGTAAAAGGGGCAATATGTTCGACGCCGGCTTTCATGTGTAGGATTTTCTGCATTAACAAGGCGTCGTTGTCCCTTCCACGGGCTGACTTGGGGCGACTGCCAACAGGCTTAAAGTAGGTGGTTTTGACACCTTCTTCTTTTAGTTTTAGGGCAATGCCCAGCGCTATGGCAGTTTTGCCACACCCGGCGTTGCCTGTGATATAGAGATTTTTCATGGTATCACCTCACAATATAATGTTCTTGTGCTTGTAATTGCGATGTGTTTTCATAAGCAAACGAAGGGTGGGTATCAATATAAAGATTGCCCTCTATAGAAAACAGGCATTGGTTTCTGTTATCATATCCGCTATTTCACCACCGGTCAAGCCTGGGATTAGTTTCATTTCCCCCATCTATTTGAGGCCAATCTTGTATTCCTACAACCAGGTAGGGGGCTGGTAAAGGCTAATATGTGGGCGTCTGACACTAAATATGTAATGGGTGATGCACATTTGGTGTCAGGCCCGGCTATAATTTAAATGAGTGTTATTATCTTTTAGAGGATTTAATAGCAATGAAGTAGAAGTTTCCCAAAAAATCCAGGAGGCTAGTATATGTTTCCTTATCGTATTGTATCTGTGACACCTTGTTTACCTGAAGCCATCTGCCAACTCAGGGAGATCGCCTATGATTTCTGGTTCAGCTGGAATCCAGCTGGCATAGAATTTTTTAGATCCATTAATGAGGAGCTTTGGCGGGAGGTTGGGCATAACCCCGTCAAGTTCCTTATGTGCGTCCAAAAGGAGGATTTGGATCGGGCTGCACAAGATGAAGATGGTTATCTTGTCTTGTACAGAAGGGTAATGGATCTATATGAACGTTACATGAACAGGGAGACCTGGTTTACAGAGAAATACCCCGACTATAGTGGTCATATCATCGCCTATTTTTCCGCAGAGTTCGGTCTGCACGAATCACATCCCATTTATTCTGGGGGGCTCGGCCTTCTAGCAGGGGATCACTGCAAGTCAGCTAGTGACCTGGGTTTGCCATTTGTAGGTGTTGGTCTACTGTACAAGCAAGGATATTTTCATCAAAGAATAAACAGTGAGGGAATGCAGGAAGCGGAATACCCACATCTTAACTTCTATGAACTACCAATAGCACCTGTTAACAAACCGGACGGCAGCCAGCTTAATGTTACAGTGGAATTGCAGGGAAGGACTGTGTTTATTCAGGTCTGGAGAATGAAGGTAGGTAGGGTTACAGTTTATCTCCTTGATACCGACACCTCTAAAAACCTGTCACAGGATCGCAATCTAACGGGGCAATTATATGGTGGGGACCGGGAGTATCGTCTTTCTCAGGAAATAGTCCTGGGAATTGGGGGGGTACGGGCGTTGCGGGCGATGGGGATCGACCCTGGCGTCTGGCACATTAATGAAGGGCATGCTGCATTTTTAATTGTTGAACGAATCAGGGAACTAATGGGTTCCATGGTTTCCTTTGACACCGCCAGGGAGGTTGTACGAGCCTCCACCATTTTTACTACCCATACACCTGTTCCTGCCGGCCATGATCTTTTTACTGAGGAATTAATTGCAAAACATCTTGCACATATGATCAATGAGATGGGTATTGATCTTAAAACACTTAAGAATTTAGCCTGGGATACGGAACGGGACGGCTTCAACATGACCCTACTGGCGCTTCGCCATGCCTGTTTTGCTAATGGTGTAAGTCGCCTGCATGGGGAAGTGACAAGAGATATGTTTTTATCTGAATACAGTAGTTTACACCCAGATGAAATACCGATTGCCTCGATCACCAATGGGGTTCACGTTGGGACCTGGTTAGCTCAGGAAATAAAGGACCTTTTTGCCCGTTATCTGGGTAAAAGATGGTTTGAACAGCTTAAGGAACGGGAAATATGGGATAAGATCGATCTAATTCCTGACCGGGAACTTTGGCGGGTGCACCGGCTGCTTAAGGAAAAAATGATTTTTTTGGCGCGGGTTAACCTTAAACAGCAGCGCAGGCGTAATCGTGAACCAGTAAAAAACATATCAGAGGTAGACAACTATCTTGACCCCGATATCCTAACTATTGGTTTTGCCCGGCGTTTTGCTACATACAAAAGGGCAACCCTTCTTTTCCGCACCCCAGAAAGGTTGGAATATCTCCTTAATAATAAGGAACGGCCGGTGCGGTTTGTGTTTGCCGGCAAGGCCCATCCAGCAGACAAACAGGGGCAGGAATTAATAAAAGAGATATATGGATTTTCACAAAAGCCTGGATTTAGAGGTAAACTTGTCTTGCTGGAAAACTATGATATTCACCTTGCTCGCCATTTGGTACAGGGGGTGGATGTATGGCTCAATACGCCACGTCGCCCAATGGAGGCTAGTGGCACCAGTGGTATGAAGGCGTCACTGAATGGGTTAATCAATGTTAGTACCCTGGATGGTTGGTGGCCTGAAGCATATCATGGAAGCAATGGTTTTGTTATTGGTACTGAACAAGCTTATTTAAATGAGGACACCCAGGACCGGGATGATTGCTATTCCCTCTACAGTTTGCTGGAGGAAAAGGTTATCCCCATGTACTACCGCAAGGAAAATGGATACTCACCGGAATGGGTACGCATGATGAAGGAAACAATAAAAACTATTGCTCCAATTTTTAATACCAGCCGGATGGTTGCTGAATACACGGATCGCTTTTATATACCAGCAATAGATAGAGGAAAGAAATTTGCGGCAAATGAAAATTATTTAGCCAATCACACTAGCAACTTTAAAAAACTAATAATTGATTACTGGGATCAAGTATCTTTTGTTTCAGTGGAATCAACCGGTGGGACAAAAATGCATGTGGATGAGGAAATCAAAATATCTGCTGTGGTTAACCTGGGTCTTATCTATACCAGGAGCGTTGTTGTGGAGATTGTATATGGGGAGGCGGTGGAAGGAGAACTAAAAAACATAGTAATTGTGCCGATGGCTTTGGAAGGAGAAATAAGCGATAATGTCTATCGTTATCAAGGTAGTCTTACCCTGCCCCAGGGTTCCTATGGATATACACTGCGCATCAGACCGGACAGTAGGGATTTTCCCCTGGCAGAGCTTCCTTTGGTTACCTGGGCCCCCGTCTTTTAAAAATGTTATGAGTAAAGCAAAGATAGGGATGATATAATTATAGGCTGGCTTTCAGTCCCCAAGGGAATTAGTACCATCCCTATCAAAAGGGAAAGGTGTATTAAAATAAAGGCGGGCTAAAGATTCATTCAAGGCGTGTTTAGTAGAAAGGGGCTGAGGTAATGTCTGCTAAAAAGAAGCAGGTGCTTTTCAGCAGTGAAGAGTCTCGTAGTATTGCGGAAATTGGTGATTTTCTGATTCAGGCGGGACAAAACTTGAAAAACAAAGGTTTCTTTAATTTGATCCAGGGGGATAGGAAGATTGGGATCCGCCCTTCTGAGGCGACAAAACTTGAATTAAGGTATGAGGTCAAGAATGAAGCAAGGTACAGCTTTGAAATTGAAATCGAATGGCGCCCTGGTAGTGGCAATGCTGCGGATAAGGTAGGTATTAGCTAAGATTGTTATCTGCTGGACAAAGGGATTTATACTGAACCAGGTATAAAATTAGGTTTGGAGGAGTTGGCACAGGCTGACCCTAAAATTATGGTCATCCTTCTCCTTTCTTTTCCTGGGTCCCCTGGTTCTGCCCCCGCCTCTTCGGAAACGAGCTTTTATTTCCCTTTCTTCCAGGAGGAAAGGGATGGTGTCTTCGTGGAAGACCCTTCCAGCCGGGGATAGTGCTTTAGCCCCCTTCCCCAGCACCATAGCTGCTAGGCCCCAATCCTGGGTAACTACAATGTCCCCTGGCTCAGTAAGGTTTACTACTTCCATGTCTGCTTCCTGGGGTGCATTTCCTACCACCACGTGTCTAGCGGTGTCAATTCGGTGATTAAAGCTGGCCACCGTCACCAGAGCTATCGAAAGCTCCAGCGACGCTTTCTGGCAAATTTTCAACACATTTTTTGGGGTTGCATCTGCATCAACAATGATTTTCAATCTACACCATCCCACGTTTTGATTTCCTATGTAAAATTTCCCCGCCTAATCTGTGCAACGAATTTATTATCTATAGCCTTGATTATAATATATGTGACATTAATAATTAACCGACACAACCTACAGCCAGGGGTTTTGTTATGAATTATGGATTCGCCTCTGAAATTTTGGTGGCAGATAACAGCAATTTAAAGGCTTTGTCCCCTAGTGTACCCACTTGTTTTTTATGTTTTTTAAACTAAAGCCAAATAGTGCGAGTCCGTATCCTACAAGTAGGGAAAAGCTCAACAAAGGTTGAATGAAGCCGCTTGAATTTATGGAGGTTTTTAGGATGTCGGCACCATATGTAAGGGGCAGGGCATAGGAAAGCGGTTTTAGGAATACCGGCAAGGTCTGCACGGGGATGAAAAGCCCGCATAGGAAGACCATAGGAAAACGAAAAAAATTGGAAAAGGTTTGGGCCTCAAACACCTCACTTACAGATACAGCGATAAACAGCCCTAAAAAGGTTGAGGTAACAGCTATAAGAAATACGCCTCCCATAGTGGTAACCCAATTAACACCGGATAAATCAGTCATAAAGGCGGCAAAGACAGCCGGCACAAAGGCATTGATTACCCCGAAAACAATAGCCCCTGTTGTTTTAGCTAACATAAGGGTATTAAGGCTTATTGGTGCCATTAATAGCCTTTCGAAAGAGCGGCTTCTTCTTTCAAAGGTGATAGTCACAGCGAGCATAGAGGTGGTGCCAAATAAGATAGACATGGCCATAACACCAGGGAGGATTTCACGGATGTCGATCGGGTTTTGAGTTTTTAAAAAAAACATCAGTGTCCAGGCAAAGGGAAAAATGATGCCCCAGCTAATATTAGGCGGTTTTAAATAGTAGTTTTTCATGTCTTTTAACAAAATGCTCCAGAATGCAATCCATGTTTTCATTTTTTTCTCCCCTCCCTGTCCTTTTTCATATGCTCGGCTTCTATACCCGTTATTTTAACAAATACCTCTTCCAGAGAAGGGCGGATTATTTTTGCTTCATAGAGCGTCAGGTTGTTTTCTTCGAATAATTTTATGTAAGGTGATAGACTAATTAGTTGTGGGGTATTAACCCTTAATACAGTGTCACTGAGGACTTCAACATTAAAAATAGCCGGGCTCTTTTCTCTTAAGGCCTGCTGAAGCCTGCCGGCGCCTCCTGCTAAAGTAAACTGAACGATGCTTTCCTGTTGGGCCTCCTGGATAAGTTCACTAACCGTGCCGATTTTAATAATTTCACCCTTCACAATAAAAGCTACCCTATGGCATAGATTTTCTGCTTCCTCGATGTAGTGAGTGGTTAAGAAAACTGTGGTACCATTTTTGTTTAGTTTTTTTATCAACTGACGTATTCGCCTCGCACTGGCTACATCAATACCGGTAGTGGGTTCATCCAGGAAAAGTATTTTTGGTTCATGGATAATGCCGGCGGCGATGGTGAGCTTTCTTTTCATCCCTTTGGAATAGGATTTAAAAGGCTTATTGCCGGCACCGGTAAGATCAAATTCTTCCAAGAGCTGCCTGGCTTTTCCCTCACGCATGGTTTTTTCCATACCATAAAGTGAGGCGCAAAAACAGAGGTTGCCAAAACCATCCAGCTCTTCATAGAGGTTGCTTTCATCAGGCACAATTCCTATAATTTGTTGTGCCTTTTTTAATTCATGGGGATAATCAAATTCCAACAGCTTAATTGAACCAGAGGTGATTTTAGCCAGGCCGGTAAGCATATTTATGGTAGTCGTTTTGCCAGATCCGTTAGGTCCAAGAAATCCAAAAAGTTCTCCTTCTAAAATATTAAAACTAATATTGTTTACAGCGGTAAAATTGTTATATTTTTTTGTCAGATGGCTCACTTCCAAAATATGCAATTTCACAACCTCCCGAACTAAATACTGGATGTGGCCTTGTTTTATGGTATGGGGACAAGGCCTATTTAGGGATCAAATCAAGGGGCTAAGGATTGGCCAAACCGCTATTTTGTTGCAGCGCTATGTTTTTTAAAAAACTGGGTAAATATTTATGGTCTATAATTTCTACATCCACATTTGCCCTTTCGATGAGAATAGCCGGCCCTTTACCCTCAAGGGATTCCCTGGTGTAGATGATGTCCACTCCTTTTTGAATTAACAACTGGCTCAGGTGTATACCTTTGGCCTTTTCATCCGTAGAATATGGGTTTGGAAGAATATCATGTTCAAAGGCCTGATGACTGTTTTTTTTAAGTTTAACCAGTGCTATATAAGGTGCACTGCCAAAATGATCGGATATTCTTCCATCCGGGGTCGAAAGGGGTATGGCTGCCAAAATATATTCCTTGATATC
>JGI24707J26582_10003916_pt1 | contig 10505 bp, 9 predicted proteins | sample BioPla1DNA1_FD_26582 | JGI IMG/M metagenome (IMG submission 26582) | reverse complement strand
TAAATTCCATGAAGAAGATGAAGATATAGTAGGGGATATTGCAAATGAAATAATAATCAATTATTTTAAAAACAATATAACCAAATATATATATAATTCAGAAGAAAAATTATATTATAGACAAAAAGATGGTAAAGAACATATTGATGAATTTGATAAAAGCCCAATTGTTGCAAAAAATATAATTATACAAGAGGCTAATACTAAAATTATAGATAGTGAAGGTAGATTAGCTATAGATTTAATTGGGGAAGGAAAGGGTAAATATATTACAAATGGAAAAGCTATAGATATAAATTGGTCAAAAAAATCTAGAAGTAGTAAAACTATATTTTCCAATAAAAATGGAGAAGAAATAGTATTAAATCCAGGGATTACTTGGATTCAAGTAGTAAAAACAAATCCAGATATAGAAATTAATTAAAGGGGTAGATAATATGGATGAAAAAAATTTAATAAGAAAAGCATTAGAAGGGCAAAAAAATGCCTATGTACCTTATTCTAAATTTAGAGTAGGTGCTGCAGTATTGACAGAGGATGGAGAAATTTTTTCAGGTTGCAATATTGAGATTTCTTCTTATTCACCTACAATATGTGCTGAAAGAACTGCTATATTTAAGGCTATATCAGAGGGGAATAGAAGGATTAAGGCAGTGGCAGTAGTGGGGGATTCAGATTTTACATATCCCTGTGGAGTTTGTAGACAGGTTATACGAGAATTTGGTAAAGATGCCATAATAATAATTGCTAATTCTGAAGAAGATTATAAAAAATATAAATTGGAAGAATTATTACCACATAGTTTTGGACCAGAGGATTTGAAAGAGAACAAATAGGAGTGATAAAGTGTATAAATCAGGATTTGTAACAGTTATAGGTAGACCAAATGTGGGGAAATCTACTTTACTTAATCATATAATTGGAGAAAAAGTATCTATTATATCTGATAAGCCTCAAACAACTAGAAATAAGATTCAATTAGTGTATACAACCTCTGAGTATCAAATAGTATTTTTAGACACCCCAGGAATCCAAATGCCTAAAAACAAATTGGGAGAATATATGCTTAAGATATCTAAATCCACTTTAGAAGAAGTAGATGTAATTACATTTATGGTAGATGACAGTATGGAAACTGGGAGATTAGATAATTATATAATTGGAGAATTAAAATCTATAAAAACTCCTATTATCCTATTAATTAACAAAATAGACAAATTAAGCAAGGAAGAAATAGTAAAACTGATTTTAAAATATGACGCTTTAGATATGTTTCATGAAATAATTCCCATTTCAGCAATAAATGGAGAAAATACCACAGCCTATGTAAATGCCATTGAAAAATTATTACCAGAGGGACCTCAATACTTTCCAGAAGATATGATAACAGATCAACCAGAAAGAGTTATAATATCTGAAATAATTAGGGAAAAAGCTTTAGAAAATTTACAGGAGGAAATACCCCATGGTATATTTGTAGGTGTAGAAGAAATTTTTAAAAGAGAAAATAAAGAATTAATAGATATAGAAGCTATTATTTATTGTGAAAAGGAATCCCATAAGGGTATAGTAATAGGCAAAGGTGGGAAAATGATAAGGGAAATTGGGAAAACAGCTAGAAAAGATATAGAATCTTTATTGGGGAGTCAGGTGAATTTACAATTATGGGTAAAGGTAGAGAAAAACTGGAGAGAAAAAGAAGGAAAATTAAAATACTTTGGCTATAAATAGAAAGGTCGTAAAATATGCATACGAAAACTGAAGGAATAGTATTAAAGGAAATGAGATTTAGAGAAACTAGTAAAATACTTACTATCTATAGTAGAAAACATGGTAAAATTTCTGCTATGGCAAGGGGAGCTTATAGACCTAAATCTCAATTAATAGCCAATACTCAACATTTTTCCTATAATGAGTATTATCTATATAAAGGGAAAAACTTTTACTATATAAATCAAGCTATAATAATAGATTCCTTTTATTCCATTAGAGAAAATTTAAATAGATTAATGTATGGCTCTTATTTGTTAGAATTAATAGAAATCTCTAATTTAGAAGAAGAACCCAATGAAAAACTATTTTTATTATTGAGAAAAGGTTTAATGGTATTGTCTCAATTAGATAGAGACTTTTTAAAATTTATTTTAGCCTATGGATTAAAATACATATCTTTTTTAGGTTATAAACCTCTTTTGGACCAATGTGTTAATTGTAACAATAAAGATTTTACTCAAATTAGTTTTAATATAGAATTAGGTGGAATAGTATGTAATAAATGTTCAAATAAAGGATATTATTCAGAGTATATGGATATAAATATGTATAAAGCCATGAAATCCTTATTATATACTCCCTTGGATAAATTAAATTATTTAAAAATTCCTAAAGATACCTTGTTTAAATTACATGAAATTATGGTAAAATATATATTAAATAAAATAGAAAGGAAAGAGTTTCGTACATTAAAAATGATTAAATCTATGAAAGAAAATGGAGGTTTATAATATGACTGAAATATTAGAGAAAATAGACACAGTAGTAGCAAGAACATCTTGTACCTATAAAGAAGCAAAGGAAGCTTTAGAAATATGTGGTGGTGATGTGGTTGATGCTATTATCCATATAGAAGACAATAGAAATTCTTGGGCTAACAATATTTCTGAAAAAGGCGATAAGATGATAGATAAATTAAAAGAAATTCTTAGGAAAGGAAATGTCACTAAGATTACAATTAAAAAAGATGGAGATATTATACTGAGCCTACCTGTTACAGCAGCAATAGTTGGAGGGATTATATCAGCTCCTTTAACTTTAATTGGATTTGGTTCTGCGGTTTTAGCTAAGTGTGTTATAGAAGTGGAAAAAGAAGATGGTGAAATAATAAATATTAATAATTTAGTAGAACGAAATATAGATTCTAATTGACAAAACTAAACTTTTTTGCTAAATTATTATTTGTAGAAAATTTTTATTTTTATGCAATGAAGAAGATAAAATCAATATTTTAATAATAGCGAATTAGGGATAGTGAAAGCCTAATACAATATTGATAAAGGCACTTCTGAGCATATTTTGTTAAGAGAATACCATAAAGGTATTAAATAGGGTGGAACCGCGGAAGTAACCTTTCGTCCCTATAGGGGATGTAAAGGTTTTTTGTATTTATTTTACTTAGATTTAAAAGGGAGGTTAAAATATGTATTTTCAGGACATGATGCTGAAACTGATGGAATACTGGAGTAGTAAAGATTGTATAATATTAGAACCCTATGATGTGGAAAAAGGTGCAGGAACAATGAATCCCCATACTTTTTTAAGGGCATTAGGACCTGAACCTTGGCGAGTAGTCTATGTGGAGCCCTCTAGGAGGCCTCAAGATGCAAGATATGGAGAAAATCCCCATAGAGTATATCAACATCATCAATTACAGGTTATTTTAAAACCTTCACCAGAGAACATCCAGGAAATTTATTTAAACAGTTTAAAAGTTATAGGTATAGACCCTTTAAAACATGATATAAGATTTGTAGAAGATAATTGGGAAGCGCCAACTCTTGGTGCCTGGGGTTTAGGCTGGGAAGTGTGGCTAGATGGTATGGAAATTACACAATTCACCTATTTTCAGCAGGTAGGTAGTGTTAATTGTGATTTAGAATCTGCAGAATTAACCTATGGTTTAGAAAGAATTGCCATGTATTTACAAGATGTTGACAGTATTTTTGATATAAAATGGAATAAAAACATTACTTATGGAGATATTTTTAAAATGGCAGAAAAGGAACATTCTGTTTATAGTTTTGAAAAGGCAAATATAGATACACTAAAAAACTTATTTGATATTTATGAAAAAGAGGCAATAGACAATATAGAAGAAGGATTAGTCATTCCATCCTATGATTATGTATTGAAATGTTCCCATACCTTTAATGTATTAGATGCAAGAGGTGCCATATCGGTTACGGAAAGAACTCATTATATAGGACGAGTTAGGGCTTTAGCTAGATTAGTTGCGTCTAAATATATAGAACAGAGGGAAGAATTAGGGTATCCTCTATTAAAAGAAGGGGGTATAAAAAATGAATAACAAATATTTACTGGAAATTGGAGTAGAAGAATTACCAGCAAGGCTAATAGATGACGCATTGGAACAATTAAAAAATAATATGAAAAGCTTATTAAAAGAAGAAAGAATTCAATATGAAAGTATAAAGACTTATGCAACACCTAGAAGATTGACATTAATAATAGAAGGACTATATGACAAACAAGAAACTTTAGAATTAAAAGTTAAAGGTCCTACAAAGAAAATTGCCTATGATAATCAAGGTAATCCAAGTAAAGCTTTACAAGGTTTTATGAAGGGACAAAAAATAGATTTATCTCAAATTACTATAGAAGAATATAATGGAGATGAATATATATTTGGAAATGTCACAAAACTGGGAAGAGAAACTGAATTAGTTTTAGCAGAAAATATGGCTAAGATTATAAAATCTATTAATTTTCCAAAATCCATGAAATGGGGTGGAAAAAATTTAAGATTTGCTCGTCCTATTAGGTGGATAGTATCTATAATGAATAATAAGATTGTACCTTTTCAAATTGAAGGAATAAGGGTAAGCAATATTACCAAGGGTCATAGATTTTTAGGAGATAATAATATAGAATTAAATTCAGTAGATGAATATTTTGAAAAATTAGAAGCTAATTATTGTTTAGTAGATCAAAAGAAGAGAAAAGATATAATAAGATATGGGTCAGAAAGATTAGCAAAGGAAAAGGGAGGTAATCTTTTAATAGATGAGGACTTATTAAACGAAGTTACCTATTTAGTTGAATATCCAAAGCCTGCCATAGGAAAAATTAAAGAAGAATATTTATCTCTTCCAAGGGATGTAATTATAACACCTATGAAGGAACAACTTAGATTTTTTCCCATAGTAGATGATAAAAACAGACTACTTCCTTACTTTATAACCATTAGAAATGGTAATGAAGAACATTTAGACACAGTGGTAAAAGGTAATGAAAAGGTGCTAGGAGCAAGACTTGAAGATGCAAAATTTTTCTATGAAGAAGATATTAAAATTCCATTAGAAAATTATGTAGAAAAATTAAAATACGTAGTTTTTCAAGAAAAACTAGGTACTTTATACGATAAAACCATTAGGGTGCAAAGATTATCTAAGAAAATTGGAGACTATTTAGCAGTGGGAGAAGAAACTCAAAAGAATTTAGAAAGAGCAGCTTATTTATCAAAGGCTGATTTAGTCACCAATATGGTAGGAGAGTTTTCAGAATTACAAGGAAAAATGGGCATGGAATATGCAAAAAAATCAGGAGAAAATGAAATAGTAAGCATCGCAGTATTTGAACAATATTTACCTAGATTTTCAGGAGATATATTACCTACTACTACAGCAGGCGCTATATTAAGTATTTCAGATAAATTAGATACTATAGCAGGTTCATTTGCCATAGGTTTGCAGCCAACAGGCTCTCAAGACCCTTATGGATTGAGACGACAAGCCCTTGGTATAATCAATATTGTATTAGATAAAAAAATAAGCCTTAGTCTAGAAGAAATCATTGATTTTGCACTATATATTTATGTAGATGAAAATAATTTAGTATTTAATTATAAGGAAATAAAATCTGAAATACTGNAATTTTTCAATGGCAGAATTAAAAATATGTTTATAGATATGGGTATAAGATACGATATAGTAGATGGGGTTATTAGTACAGATATAGACGATATATATGATTTAAAAATTAGAGCAGATAAAATAAATGCTTATTTAGAAGAAGAAGGCTTGGAAGATGTAATTATGACTTTTAATAGGGTAGTAAATCTTGCTGACAAATCTAATAGAAAAGAAGTTAGAGAAGATTTACTAATAGAGGAAGCTGAAATTGGACTATACAAAGCTTTTAATAGCATAGAGGAAGAAGTATTACATTCTCTTAAGAAAAAAGAATATGACAAAGCTTTAGACAAATTTATGGCATTAAAAGAACCAGTAGACAACTTCTTCGATAAGGTAATGGTAATGGTGGAAGATGAAGATATAAGGGAAAATAGATTAGGGTTATTGGCTAAAATTTCGGAAACTATGTTATTAATATGTGATTTATCTAAACTGATTAAGTAAAATAATTTATTTTTGAAATAGGTGGTGATTTCCATACAATTAACTGAAAGACAGGAAAAAATCATCAGTATTGTTAAATATAATCAACCTATAACTGCGGAAAATATTGCAAAACAACTAAATTTAACAAGAGCTACCCTTAGGCCAGATTTGGCCATACTTACAATGTCAGGGATATTGGATGCTAGACCAAAGGTAGGTTATTTTTATACTGGTAAAACTACTTTTTCTTTTATATCAGAAAAAATTAAAGAGGAAAAAGTTTCTGATAGAAAGGCTATTCCAGTAATAGTAGATGAGGAAACTATAATATATGATGCTATAGTGACTATGTTTTTAGAGGATGCTGGTACTGTATATGTAACAGCTAATGGTTATCTCACTGGAGTAGTTAGTAGAAAGGATTTTCTAAAAAATGCCATAGGTGGTTTGAATTTACACAACACACCTGTAGCTGTGATAATGACTAGAATGCCAAATATAGTATTAACTACTCCAGATGAAACCCTATTAGAAGCTGCCATGAAATTAATAGAACATGAAATAGATAGTCTTCCAGTAGTTGAAGAAGTAATATTAGATGAAGATGAAAAAGCCTATAAAGTAGTAGGTGTAATTAACAAGACTACTGTTACCAGATTTCTGGTGGAACTAGGAAATAATGAGTAGGGGGGAAGATATGGACAGGAATATTATAATATATGTATTATCAGATTCTATTGGGGAAACTGGAGAGCAGGTAGCTAGGGCTGCTGTTAGTCAATTTAGTCCCGATAGATATGAAGTCAGAAGGTTCCCATATATAACACATGAAGATCAAATATTGGAAATATTTGAAGAGGCCCAATATGAAAAATGCATAATAATATATACCATAGTAATTGAAAGCCTAAAAGATTTTGTTTTAGATATGGGAAGAAAATACAATATACCTACAGTGGACTTAATGACTCCTGCACTAGATGCATTAGAATCAGTATTAGAATATGAACCAAAAAGGGAATCTGGACTTATAAGAAGGCTAGATGAAAAGTATTTTAAAAAAGTAGAGGCAGTAGAATTTGCTGTTAAATATGATGATGGAAAAGATACTAGGGGAATTAAAAAAGCTGATATAGTATTGGTAGGTGTATCTAGAACATCTAAAACACCCTTATCTATGTATTTAGCACATAAAAATTTTAAAGTAGCAAATGTGCCTTTAGTGCCAGAAGTACCTGCACCAGAAGAATTATTTTTAAAAGATTCAAAAAGAGTTTTTGGCTTAATAGCCAATCCATTTAAATTAAATGAAATTAGAGCAGAAAGGCTAAAATCCTTAGGTTTAAAAAATAATGCTAATTATGCTAGTATAGAAAGAATAAAATTAGAACTTGAATATTCTCGGAAAGTAATGGAAAAACTAAATTGTGTAGTAATAGATGTGTCCAATAAAGCAGTTGAGGAAACAGCTGGAATAGTAATAGACCATATGAAGGAAAACTTTGGAGAATTTATATTGGACTAGAAAGAAGTGTTGTATACAACACTTCTTTCTAGTTTATAAAATACATTAAAACTTTTCTAAATAATAGAGGATTATTTGATTTTATGTTGTATATATATAAGAGCGGAAGTTTTTATTAATATGAAATAAAGGATGATTATATGAATACTAGTAGAATTCAAATTGAAGAATGGGAAAAAAACATCTTATCTCCCTATGCAACTCTAAGTAAAGAATCAAAGGGTAGGACTTTATATGAAGAAAAATGCTCTATCCGTACTGATTTTCAAAGAGATAGAGATAGAATAATCCATTCTAAATCCTTTAGAAGATTAAAACACAAAACTCAAGTATTTATAGCTCCTGAAGGAGATCATTATAGAACTAGATTAACTCATACTTTAGAAGTGGCACAAATATCTAGAACTTTAGCAAGATCTCTAAAATTAAATGAAGATTTAGTAGAGGCTATTGCCTTAGCTCATGACTTAGGCCATACACCCTTTGGCCATACAGGAGAAAAGGTATTAAATAAATTAAATCCTAAGGGTTTTCGACATAATGAACAAAGTATAAAAGTTGTAGAGTATTTAGAACACTCAGAAAAGAGAAATGGTCTCAATCTTACTTATGAAGTTAAAGATGGAATATTAAATCATACTGGCAAAGATATGCCTAAAACATTAGAAGGACACGTAGTTAGAATTGCAGATAGGATAGCTTATATAAATCACGATATAGATGATGCCATTCGTGGAAATATTATTAAAAACTCTGATATACCTAGGGATTGTATTAATGTATTGGGAGAAACCCATGGGGAAAGAATTAATACAATGATATTAGATGTAATAAATAATAGTTTAGAAAAAGAAAAAATATCCATGAGTGAAGAAATAAAATATTATACAAAAAAATTAAGGGATTTTATGTTTGAAAGGGTATATTTAAATAGTGTTGCAAAAAAAGAGGAAGATAAAGCAATATATATTATAGAACAAGTTTATAATTATTATTTTAATAATTTTAATCAACTACCTAAGGAACATAGAGAACTTTATGATGGGAAAAATTTTTCCAAAGAAGATATTATTTCTGATTATATTGCAGGAATGACAGATAGATTTGTAGTTAATTTATTTAAGGAATTATTTATTCCAAAAGCTTGGGAAAAATTTTAAAAAAAAGAAGGATTATTGGAATTTTTGTCGAATATAGACAAAGCGTATTATTGTTGGAAAGCTTAAAGGTGGTAAAAATGGCTTATATTATTAATGATGAAGTAATAGAAAGGATCCACGATGAGGCAAATATAGTAGATATAGTATCTGAATATTTAAATTTAAAAAGAAGTGGTGCAAATTTTGTTGGATTATGTCCTTTTCACAATGAAAAAACTCCATCTTTTACTGTATCAGAGACAAAACAGTTTTTTCATTGTTTTGGATGTGGAGAAGGTGGAGATGTAATCTCTTTTGTAATGAAGATGGAAAACATGTCTTTTTTAGAGGCTTCTGAGTATTTGGCAAATAAATTAGGGATACCTTTAACTGAAAAAAGTGAAAAGGAAAAAAAATTAGAATTAGAAAAGGAGAAAATATATGAAATAAATAGAGAAGCTGTTAGATTCTATTATTCTAATTTAATTAAAAACCAAGAAGCATTAAAATATATAAAAAATAGAAAAATTAAAAGAAAAACTATTAATCAATTTGGTCTTGGTTTTGCCGAGGATAATTGGGATGGTGTATATAAATATTTATTAGGAAAAGGCTATAATGAAAAAGATTTAGAAAAAGCTGGATTAATAGGTATGAGGAGAGATAAGACTGGATATTATGATAAGTTTAGAAATAGAATAATATTTCCTATAATAGACACAAAAAATAGAGTAATTGGATTTGGAGGCAGAGTAATAGATGAAACTATGCCTAAATATTTAAATTCTAGGGATACATTGGTTTTTACAAAAGGAAATAATTTATATGGTTTAAATTTAGTTAGAAAACATTCAAATAGGGAAAGAATTATATTAGTTGAAGGATATATGGATGTAATAGCCCTTTTTAACAATGGAATAAATTATGCAGTAGCTAGTCTTGGAACTGCCTTTACATCAAATCAAGCAAAATTGTTAAAAAGATATGGAAAAGAAGTATTAATATGTTATGACTCAGATAATGCAGGTATTAATGCCACTACAAAGGCAATTAATATATTGAGAAAAGAAGGAGTTGAAGCAAAGGTAATATTACTTCCACTAAATCAAGACCCAGATGATTTTATAAAAGAAAATGGAATTAGAGAATTTGAAAAACTTATTAAAAATCCATTAAACTATATAGATTATTATATATTTGTTTACAAGGAAAAGTATAATCTTTCTAATCCAGATGGAAAAATTAAATTTACTCAGGAAATTGCTAAAATATTAAGTAGGATAAAATCTCCTATTGAAAAAGATGTATATATTAGTAAAATATCAAAAGAAACAGGAATTTCAAAAGAGGCAATAGAAAAGGAAGTATTAGGTAGAAATTATAATTCTAATACAAGAATTTCCAAGGACAAGTATATTAATAGAGGATTTAGACATAATAAAGATAAAATAGAGCCTGTAAATCTTGTACTTGAATCGGGACATTTAAAGGCAGAAAAACTTTTAATAAAATTAATGATTGAAAATAAATCTTATTTTGATATAATTAACAGATATTTGGCTATGGAGGATTTTTTTAATTATGAATGTAGTTTTTTAGCAGAAATTATATTTAGGGAATATAATTCTAATCCTTTACTAAATAATATAGACCATCAATTTATCTTAAATAATATTAAAGATAAAGAAAAATTAGATTTAAATA
>JGI24707J26582_10003915_pt1 | contig 10506 bp, 9 predicted proteins | sample BioPla1DNA1_FD_26582 | JGI IMG/M metagenome (IMG submission 26582) | reverse complement strand
GCCTCCTATGTCTCCCTAATTCCTACATAGGAGAGCTTATTCTACAGCGGGGGAGTTTTCAATTATTACCCCGGGGTACTTTTAGATTATCATAAACACTTGGGTTATTTCCTGCATGGTTCAATATGGACAGTGTTTTGTTAGCAAGGGCTTGGCGAAGTGTTTACACGCAAAATTGTCTGGAGAGGGTGGGTGGATCAGATTCGCAACGTTAAAATATTGCTTAGTAAGCCTTTGTACTTTGGCGGTGTGTCTCTTTTGAGTTTCTTCGCCTCGCAAAATCTTTCCCATAGGAGACTAATAGAGGTAAATATGAGGGAATTAGGTGCTTTTTGTCAGCCCGTGTGGTATAATAAGGTTGTTCCTGCCGTAAGTTGGTTTTCCAGAATGGCCTTTTCCTTCAAGACGTCTTTTGAGCTTCTAGCAGTATCCTTTTTAGTCCGCTGAGTTGCGTTAGAAATGTGATTGGTAGGACAAGTCCTCCCTTAAATTTTAATGAAGCAGTTGATAATATCATTTGAGGAAGTTTGTAGCTGTTTACCTGCGCCAATACTTTTTCTAATTGGAGGCACCTATTCATGGAGAAAGTTAGACATTTATTTCTTCTGGTTGGTAGCAACCCGCTACCCAATGCGGTTGCCGGAAAGCTGCTTATCGAAGCAGAGGGCAAAATCCACCTGATTCATTCTGAGGATTCTTACTCAATAGCCGTAAGGTTGGGAAAGTGGCTGAAAAAGGAAAATAAAAATTTACAGGTTAGCTTTACCGAAGTGACCGAGGCTGCCCCGAATTCAATTGTTGATGGTATAAATCAAGAGCTTGAAAACGTTTCGGGGCTGAATGTGACCGTGGGTCTTAATTACACCGGTGGAACCAAGATGATGTCTGTTCACGCATATAGGGCCTTAGAACGCTGGGCACATAAAACCGGGAAGGGTATTAAACCTCAGTTTAGCTATCTAGACGCCGGTACCCTGCGCATGGTTTTTGACCCCCATGAAGATAATACCTTTTTTTCAAAAAGCGAATATGTTGGATTGAAAGTGAACCTGACTTTTGAGGACTTACTAATCTTACATGATAGGAAACTTGATAATAAAAATCCGCCCAATGAGGCAGTGATTTTGCCAGATACTATTAGTACTTTAGCAAAGTATAGTTCTAAGTTCAAAGGGTTTACCAAAAGCTGGAACAGGATGATGGCAATTCAAAGCCAATTCGAAAAGGAAGGTTTAAGCAAGCCAACAGAAACAGAACTTAACAAGGCCTTGGAAAAAGTTGATGCTGTTAAAACTGAAGGTGATAAAAATAAACTGAAAGAAGCAATTTTAAAAGCATACGGAAAACTATTTCAAGAAAAAAGTCTTAGTTCTGATGGGAATGTAATTTTCTACAATCAGGAATTATTCAGGAATAATAAAAGATCATTTACCTCTTGGCTGACAGGCTTTTGGCTTGAGCATTATGTTCTTTCTGTACTGAAAAAACTAAAAGAAACCTTAAAGCTCGAAAACATTCTACAGAATATCAATGTTTCAGGATGTGAATTTGAACTAGATGTAGTCACCATGCGCGGCTATCAGCTGTTTGCATTTTCTTGCAAAGCTTTATCAGAAGACGGTAAGGGCGGCCGAAAGGAATTAAAGCTGGCTCTATTTGAAGCTGCTGTACGAGCCCGGCAGTTGGGCGGTGACGAAGCTGGGGTGGCTTTGGTATGCTGCGCCGAAGATCCCGCTGGGTTAGAAGAAGAAATCTCCCAGGGTATAGGTAAGGGGCGCATCAAAGTGTTTGGGCGGAAGCATCTGGCTGATTTAGATGATTACATAAAGCTATGGATTGAGTCGCAAAAAGGAGAGGAGTGATAGAACAGTGGAGCTAGTGGTGACAGAAGTCTCGCAGATTCAGCGTTATATCTTTGGCTCTAACAGGATGCGAGAGAATGTCGGGGCTTCTTATTTGGTGACCCAAGCCACGGAAGGCTGGGCGCTGGAAGCGTTCAAAAAGGCAGCGCCGAAAAACAACCTTTGCAAAAATGGGACTGCAGAACTTGACGACAATAAACAAATTGAAATGGACCGCAGTCTTGATGCTGAAATTCTCTATGTTGGCGGTGGCAATTTTGTAGCTTTGTTCCGCCAAAAAGTGACTGCGCAGAACTTTATTCAAACGCTGTCGCGCCGGATTCTGACCGATGCCCCAGAGCTGCAGCTGGTGGTTGCCTGTCAGGAATATGATTGGAACGAAAATGGTATATCATTATATAAGGCTTTGACTGAGGTTTTAAGCAAGCTTGAATCTAATAAGCGGGCCTTGGTTCCCTCGGTTCCTCTTTTAGGACAGGGAGTTACAGCGGTATGTCATTCTACGGGATTGCCTGCGGTACTAGTCCATTCGATTGGGAAAGATGATTACCTAGTTAGCGCTGAAGTCCATGCTAAAAATAGTAATGTTGAGCTAGCGAGGGGTAGACTGACTGGTATCGTTCCTCCCCCGGAGGATTATTGTTACCCTGTTGAAAATATCGATCTATTGGGGCGGACCCGCGGTGAGCACAGCTATATTGCTGTTGTCCATATTGACGGGAACGACATGGGTCAGAGAAAAAAGAAGATCGGTCAAAAGCATGCGGAGCTTTCACAAAACCGTGAATATGTTAAAGCAATCCGGAAATTTTCGCTAGGTGTGAAGAAATCAGCCGAGAAAGCTCTGAAGCAAACAATAGATAAGCTGGCGGAGAACATCATTGAAGAAAAGGGAAAGAAAATCATCGCCCATTACTGTAAAGATGAGGTGGGAAAGGAAATAGACTTAATCGCCAGGGTGGAACTTTCATCTGTGGATAGCAACATTTTTCTTCCCATTTTGCCTATTGTTTACGGGGGGGATGATCTTACTTTTATCTGCGATGGCCGTTTGGCTCTCTCTTTAGCTGTGGAATATATCCGATTTTTTGAACAGGAAACCCAAAAAAACCTAAAAGAAAAAATAACCTCCTGTGCTGGAATCGCTATAGTAAAATCCCACTATCCTTTTGCTCAGGCCTACAGGTTGGCTGAAGGCTTGTGCCAATCAGCAAAAAATTATTACCGTGCTCTCAAGACCGGCGAAAAGGGTTGTTCCTGTATGGACTGGCATTTGGCACCCAGCGGGTTTTCCGGGGATATAAAAAAGATCAGGGAGCTGGAATATGCTGTTAAGGACGGTTCACTTTCTCTTAGACCGGTTACTCTTGGTAACAATGATCTCCATGAAGTCAGAGCGTGGCCGGTAATAGAAAAAGGGGCCTTAGCATTTCAAAAACCGGAATGGTTTCAGCGCCGCAATAAAGCAAAGGCTTTGCAGGAGGCGCTGCGCGAAGGGGCGGAGTATGTGGAGCAATTCCGGTTTAGATTCAACGGTAGTCGCGAGCTTCCGGATTTGCAAACATCAATGAGAAATTTTCTAACGAGGGGATGGCATGGACACTATTGCGGTTATTTTGATGCTCTTGAATTGTTAGATTGGTATATCCCTTTGGGGGAGGAAAAATAAATGGAGATGTTTATTCGTCTCACCTTGAAAAGTGACGCCACTTTTGGGCTCGGAGAGGGAGTGGCTGGACTGGTTGATGAGGAGATTGAGCATGATTTTGAAACGGGCCTGCCCTTTTTAAGGGGCCGAACCTTGAAGGGGTTACTCGTCGAGGAATGTTCTAACATACTTTATTCGCTGGAAAGACAAAACAATGGAGCCTTAGCAAAAATAAAAAGCGCTGCGAAGTTTCTGTTTGGTTGTCCCGGTAGTACTATTGGTGATCTTGCCGGTATGCATGTTGGGCCGGCCCGGCTGCCGCCAGAATTGAGGTGGGCAGTGGAAACACAGATCAATCAAAAAAAACTTACTGCAGCAGAAGTTATAGATTCCCTTACCTCGATTCGCTATCAAACAGCTGTGAATGAAGGAACAGGTGCTCCTGAAAAAGGCAGTTTGCGCTCCCTGCGTGTAGTGCTGCGTGACATTAGCTTTACTGCTGCATTGACCTTTGATGATGAACCGAAGCAATGCGCCAAGGGGCTGCTGGCAGGATGCGCGTTGTCTTTGCGGCGGGCTGGGGTGGGGCGCAACCGCGGTAGGGGCCGTCTAAAGGCCCGCTTATTAAATGATAAAAACGAAGATGTTACCCAAAAATATTTTTCATATTTTCAAGAAACGATCGGTGGTGAGCAAACATGAACTGTATCCGCTACCGTATCACCCTTTCGGAACCAGCTTTGCTAACTTCTTTAGAGGGTGATCCCAATGAAAGTATCTCCTTTAATTATATCCCGGGAAGTGTGCTGCGGGGGATTGTTATTGGAAAATACATAAAAAAGTATCGGAGAGACAGTGGTTCCTTGGAAGCTGCCGACAAGGTGGCCCGACGTCTTTTTTTTAACGGAAGCACCCGATATCTTAATGGTTATCCGCTGGATCGTTTGGATAGGCGGGCCTTGCCTGTCCCGCATTCTTGGTGCCAGGGAAAAGATGCTATCGCTGTACAGCAGGAGGGAAACCTAGCTCCTGTTTATGATTTTGCGGTTAGTGATGAAACAAGCGAGGTAGAACAGCCACAAGGCGTGAAAATGCCCTTTTTTAGTTTCATAGACGGTAGTGCCTGCTTTATATCTCCGGCAAAGCAGCTGTCGATCCATACTGCCCGAAACCGTCGCTTTGGACGGGCCCTGGCGCATAGGCCGGGGTTTGAGCAAAAATTTGCAGGTGCTGTCTATCGCTATGAAGCGCTAGCCGCAGGGCAAATATTTGAAGCGCTAATCCTTTGCGAAAATGAAACGGATGTTGAAAAGCTGCTCGATATTTTAGAAGGTGATCTCTATTTAGGCGGGTCGCGAAAAGCCGGATACGGGCGGGCTAAAATTAATGATGCCGAACTTATTGGTAAAAACTGGCGTGAAGCAGGTGGGGAGTTAACCTTAAAAAAAAGTGGCATCCTTACTGTTACCTTGTTAAGCGACACTTTGCTAAGGGATGAAAATGGACAGTCGACAAGTGCGCCTTCGTCGGTGGCTTTTTTATTGAAAAACAAGCTAGGCATAAATCGGCTACGACTAATTAAAGCTTTTACTAGCAATAAAATTATCGGCGGTTTTAATAGAAAATGGGGTCTGCCGCTACCGCAAAGCCGGGCTCTTGGCAAGGGCAGTGTTTTGATTTTCAAAAATGGGGGAGATGATGGGCAGCTCTTAAATAGGCTTAAGCAGATCGAAAGTGAAGGTATCGGCGAACGCAGGGCTGAAGGTTTTGGCCGCCTTGCTTTTAACTGGCATCATCAGGAAAGAATACCTGTAAGTACTGCTGATGGTGGGGATCATTTAGGCGCAGATAAGATAAAAGAGAAGGAAAGTAAAAGATTAGCTGGGCTCATGGCTACCAGGCTGTTTGAAAAACGCTTGGAAAATAAAATGGTTAAAAAAGTTAATGAGCTAGCTAAGTTTCTGGAGGGGAAAAATTTGCCGAGCAATGCGCAGCTTTCAAGGTTGCGCGGTGTAATTGCCGAGGCACTTACTCGGGAAGAGAGCGGGCCTGATCTTAGCTTGGTAAAAAAGTATTTCGATCAGATTAAGTCTCGCAAAGCCGCACGTGCTCAATTTCAAAAGGTCAGAATAGGAGATAAAGACTTACTAGACTGGTTTAAGAGCATATTGGAAAAAACAGATAGTAAAAAATGGGGGCCCCTTTTCGATTTAAGAAAAGGAGACTATCCATGTTTAGGTGAGGTCAAACCAGTAATAGATGAATCTTTTCGCAAAGTTTATCTGCTTCGTTTTATCGATTCAGTATTAGCCTACGCTATTATTGCGGGTAAGGGAGGTAGCGGTTAATGGGGGGAATCTGGTGGAGGGGGAAGCGCTCACGTAAAATAACAAAGCGTATTGTTGTTGAGGGAGAACTAATTTTGCAAACGCCAGCGTGTTTTGGCAAAGGCGACACTGATGATCTTGTTGATATGCCGCTTCTTGTGGATCCCTTAGACGGGATAACGCCTTTGCTAAGTGGGGCTTCCATTGCCGGCGCATTAAGGGGCTATTTGACGGCGCGGGAGCACGGTTACAGAAAGGAAGCCGGTGCGGACTCTGCAAGCACGCTATTATTTGGAGCTCAAAAAAAGGACAGTGAGGAAGAGGGCGAGCAAAGCCCGCTAATTATTGATGATGCGCTTGGCAAAAGCCCCGGCATCGAATATCGCCACAGCGTCGCTATAGATCCGCAGAGCGGAACTGCCCGGGGCCAACAGCTTTTTGACCTTGCGCTCTGGCAAGCAGGAACTACCTTCCCGCTGCGTTTTGAATTAGTAATTTGTGAAAAAGACGATGAAGAGGTTTTAAAAATAGCGCTGGCCACTGCCCTAGAAGGGTTTAACAATGGTGGTATAACCTTGGGAGCCCGTAAAAGTCGGGGGTTCGGCCGCCTTTCTGCACCTCACTGGCGGGCAAAGGTCTATGATTTAACTACTGCCAAAGGGCTTCTCGGTTGGATTACCCAAGGTGATAGTCCGGTTAGCGCTGAGACAAAAGGCATAAAAGAAACCCTAGGTGTAAAAGAAACCTTACCTGACAAGCGCTGTTTCTTTAGCCTTGATCTTACCTGTTCCCTTAATGGCTCTCTTCTAGTTCGTTCTGGTTCAGGCAAAGATGAATGCAGTCCGGATATGGCATATCTATCTGCTAAACAAAGTGACGGCACCACCGCACCAGTTTTGTCAGGAACCAGCGCAGCTGGCACTTTAAGAGCCCGGGCTTTTAAAATAGCCAAAACTTTTTCAAATGGAACCTGCGCGGCAGCGCTAATAGGAGAAATGTTTGGCCCGGAAATGGGCCAATCGACAGAGCCTGTGGCTAGCCGCCTGGTTGTTGATGAGACAGCGATCAAGAATGGGGAAACAAACTTGGTCCAAAATCGCATCTGTATCGACCGTTTCACTGGAGGGGCCCTAGAAACAGCTTTGTTTAACCAACAGCCCGTTTTTGGAAACGATGAGACCGAACTTAACATAAAGATACAGTTACAGCATCCTAAAAATCATGAAATAGGGCTTCTGCTGCTTCTTCTAAAAGATATTTGGACGAGTGATTTGCCCTTTGGCGGTGAAAGGGGCATCGGCCGGGGCCGCTTGAAAGGTAAAATCGCGAAACTGAAATTGGTAAACAAAAAAGATAGTTTCTCCTGCACCTTAACTGCTGGAGATAATTCTAAACTGGTGATTGATCAAGAAGATCATTACAGCACTCTCGAAAAATATGCTGCCGATTTTTATAAAAGGGCAAAGGAGGGAGCCGGATGAAAAGGGAGATCAAAAAGGTACCCGCGATAGTCCGCCTATTTGGCAGTCAGGATATTGGTAGCGATGCCAAACAGTGGTTGCTGAAGCAGTCCGGGGAACTTCGTTTCAAATGGCTTTTAGTCCATGCCGATGATGGAGTGATCTGGGGGCGGTGGAATAACGGGACCTTGCTAACCTCAGACATCGTTGACCCTTCTGGGGAAATATCACCCCCTTTTCGGACAGAAACCCTGTGGCAGGCCCGTCTGTTTGCCCCCCAAAGGGAGTTATATCTTTGGCGCAACGGTGATAACATCTGGCAGGCTCGGCTCATTTTGGATGTAGACCAAGACGAAACACCTGATTGGCACGAAGCGATCGATGAATATCAGATGTTGTGGGGTACTGCAGCCCATCCCCTTGAGCAAGGTTTCACTTTGATGAGTGATGGTGTCCAAGGTTTGCGTCACATTGTCCCATTAAAGGTAAGTACAAACCCCGATGAAAATGTTCGGCCTTTGCGCCTCGGTGTAAGGCACTACCTGGAGAAAAGCAAAAGAGATGGGGATAAAGGGTATACCCGTATCGCTGTCAGCAGATTATTTAAGCTCACAATTAAGGAGTGTTCTTAAATGAGCGAAAATACTACTTTAAATTTACCTCAGCATAAAGATCCTAAACCAAACCGTACGGCTAGCGCTCCCTATAATTTTATTCCTTTGCCAGACACAATTGTTACTGCGGTTGACAATGCAAACTGTCTGCCGGATCATGATTGCTATTTGCCGAATCGCCGCACGGGTTATTTTGATATAACGTTAACAACCAAATCGCCGCTTTATATCCGCTGCCCTTTTACTTTGGAGGAGTTTATCCGAGAACAAGAAAGCAACGAAAAATCACTTCCCTTCAAAAAGCAAGTAAAAAACATTCCGGATTTCTTTTATACTGAAGAAAGAAGCAAACCTGTTATTCCTGGTAGCAGCCTACGAGGCATGCTCCGCAGCTTGCTGGAAATTGTAAGTTACAGTAAAATGAAATGGGTAACAGATGAAAAGCTCCTTCTTCAAAAGAAGCTCTTTGATAAGAACCCCCTAGACAATGTTCCACCCGAGCTGCGCCGTCCAGAAGATGTGGACTATGCCGAGGCTATTTTTGGCTTCACCCGCACGGAAAAAGAACTACAGTCTATGCTCCAGCGCAAAATTATTGATAGAAAACCCAAACAAGGTGAAAAGGGTCATGCTTATGCAGGTCGTGTTTCAGTTACAGATGCCTGTTTGTTGGGGGGACAACAGGATATCTGGTGGTCAAGTGAACCGATTACTCCTAAAATACTGGCTTCTCCAAAGCCAACGGCATTTCAACATTATTTAGTTCAGCCGGATAGCGATAAGGAAAAACTAAAAGATTATGACAGCGATACCCCGGAAGAAACAGTTATCCGCGGACATAAGCGTTACTGGTTGCAGGGGGAACGAAGCATAAACGACATTAAAGAGAAAGAAGGAAATATAAAAAAAGATAGCACCCAACACACCCAATTTAATGCTATCAGGCCCGGTGTTAAGTTTAAGTTTCGCTTTTACTTTAAAAATCTCTCGGATAATGAGCTAGGCGCTTTGTGTTGGGTTTTGCGCCCTCAGGGCGACCCTGATAAGGAGTACTGCCACCAGCTGGGAATGGGGAAACCCTTAGGCATGGGAGCAGTACAGCTCAACGCACAGCTGTATATTATTGATCTTACCAAACGCTACACATCTCTATTTAGCGATAACAGCTGGGAAACCGGGATAAGCTGTTCTGGGCTACCCCTATCCAGTGGTGAAGTTATAAATCGCTACACGTGCAAGTTTGAGGAACATGTGCTGGAAGCAGTTAGGTTAAAAACGAACCAGAATGGCAGTAGTCTAAAGGATTTCGAGCGCATCGGCATGTTACTAAAGATGATGGAATGGCCGGGTTATCCTGCTGTCTGTGGCCCTCTTTTTTTAGGGGGAAGCGCAAATCGGCCTAATACCCGCTACATGAACATTGAACCAGTAAACGAATACAAGGAGCGTCCTGTATTACCCAGCCCTGCCGCTTTCGGCAGTTTGACCAGCGATAAAAAACCTGCTGCCCTTAAAGAGAAAACTGCAAAAGGAGCTTCAATAAAAGATGTTGAAAGCAAGCTTGGAACGTTTAAAGGTAAAGGAGAGGTAAGCAGGTTTCCAGAGGTTACCGCCGTTATTGAAAAAATAAATGAACCCGAAGAACGCCGCAAAGCCGCTAGAATTGCAAAGAAATGGCTGGTAGATAAAAACCTTTGGAATAAAGAACCCCATATAAGTAAGGACTGGTACAATGATATTTTAAAGTGGCTGGAGCAGTAAAAAGAAAATGATAGGCTTTTGCAAGGGATATGGGTAAAATGAAAGCGGCTGCTAAAATAAAAAGCATCATTTTACTGCAAAGCCTTATCGCAAATAATACCCCTTTCCTGCTTATCTCTGTCTTGTAGTGAAGAATTTCTGCAGGAGCACTATTATTCAAGTGTAAAAAGACGATCAAGCCTGACTGTTGGGCCTTTCCGCAAATGACTGTTCCTCAAAAGAGAGGAAAATTGGAGCCGCCTCTTCGCCTAAGTTGTTCTGGGAAGATCTTGTCGTTGCACATGCTTCCCCGTCATTTTGAACCGGGTAGAGAGCAATTTGGCTTTAAAGATGCTTTCCGAGCAGTTTCGACTTGCAAGCGTTTTCTACCCGCGCGGCTATTTTTATTCTAGGCCAAAACCAAACATATTTTTTTAATATCTTGATATCTTTTTCAATCGAAGCACATTTTTTAGTTAAAGTTGCGTAGTGCTCTTTTATGTTATTTCTTCTTCGCTCAAGTAGGGATAAAATATTTTTCGAATAATAAAAAGGAGTCCCGCCAGATATTTCACTTTGGGTTAACGCTTTTTCGCTTTCCATTATAGCATTATTAAAATCGTCTAAATGATTTAACTGGTGAAACGAGACAATTTTACGGGCATCCTTATGTTTGTAAGACCGCTTGCGGTGACTATCTGTATAGGCAAGGTATTCGCCAAATAATAAGGTGGTTTTTTTTGATCTAACAAGTAAATGATTAGAACCCAAAAACTTATGTTTATCGGCTAGCAGTAACATGTCATTGCCCAGCCGAATTGATAATGTTGGCTAAGCATGCGCAAAAAATAAGTC
>JGI24707J26582_10003913_pt1 | contig 10510 bp, 11 predicted proteins | sample BioPla1DNA1_FD_26582 | JGI IMG/M metagenome (IMG submission 26582) | reverse complement strand
CCTGCCACTAGCTATATTTCAATAAATAACGATATTAATATAGTCTCTATTGAAATCTTCAATTTAGTTGGTAATATTATCAAAAAAGAAACAAACTTTACCAATAACACAATAGAGATAAGCGAGTTAGCAAGTGGAGTTTATATTATAAAAATCACAGATGAAGATAATAAAACAATAAATAGAAGAATTATAAAACAATAAAACATTTAGGAGTCGCTAAAGCGGCTCCTTTTTTATGTAAATTTTATAATAATGAATATAGAACTTAGATTTGGCAAACCAAAGCCTTAAGATTTTGATACAATCCTTGACCAATTTTCAGGAACTAAAATCAATTCTTTTAGAACGTCAAGCATACCGTTAGTCCAATTTTGGAAAGAAACAGATGTTAGGCTAAAAACCCTTTTTGGCAAACTTGAAATCCAATGTAAAAAACCCATCTTATGTTTTGAATATTTAACGCCCCCTGAAAAAGGTAAAGGTAAATCATCAATGACAGATTTGATGATTTTGGGAAATCATTTAAATATTGCCATTGAAGCCAAGTTCACAGAATATTTTAAAAACAAGCCACAATTAATCAAACAATGGCTTTCAGAAGGAAATGCCGAGAACAGAAAAACCGTTCTTGGCTACTGGACAAGTTTAATAAAGCTGTTTTCTAAAGGATTTTCAGAAAAACATTTGAATCAAGTTTGTTATCAGTTTTATCACCGAACAGCATCAGCATGTAAAACATTTGGTAATGCTATTGTAGTTTATCAAATCTTTTATGATGATGAGACGAAAGGTTTTGTACAAAAGTATAAAAATGAGATAAAAAACTATGTTAAAATTTTAAATCCAAAAGAAAATTTAAGTTTTTATATCTGGGAAATCGGCGTTAAGCAACTTATTATGGACAGTGACAATATTAACCCTTTTATTGAAATGAAACGTAACGATATGTATGAAATTTTAAAAACAAGATTTGAGAAAATTTAAACTTTTTCTTACAGTAGGAAACAAAAATAAATATCTAAAGCTCTTGAAGCTCCACCATCTTTTTAAAACGTGGCGACTTTTCAACCAGCTCCTCAAAAGTTCCTGATGCAGAAATTTCGCCATTATCCATCAGATAAACTTTGTCAACATTTTTGATTGTTGATAATCTATGAGCAATAATAATGATTGTATATTTTCCTTTTAGTTTATCAATATTTTCCTGAATGGCTTTCTCTGTTTCTGAGTCTAATGCAGATGTAGCTTCATCTAAAATAAGTATATCAATATCCTTATAAAGCTCCCGAGCAATGGAAATTCTCTGCTTTTGACCACCTGATAAGTTTATACCATTATTTCCCAACAAAGTCTCCTCTTTATCGGGTAACGTTTCAATAAAATCATCAATAGATGCCTGATTGATAGCCTTTTCAAAACGCTCCTTACTATCAGGATTTTCACCATCCCAAAAAGTAACATTATCAAAAATCGAATCATTAAAAATAACCGACTCTTGAGCTATATATCCTATCCTTCTTTGATAAGTATCACGTTTTAACGAACTTATCGGCACACCATCAACTTCAAAAGTTCCTTTATCAATTGCCAATAGTCCAGACAAAACATTCACCAATGTAGTTTTCCCGCTTCCACTCTCCCCCACAAATGCTATGGATTCGTTACTATTTATATCAATATTAATATTTTTAAGAATTGTAGTTCTTCCATATTTAAAAGTAACATCTTTCAACTTTAGCGATTTATTAAAAGTGTCGAAAACTATCTTTCCATCCCTCTCACTATTTTCACGTAACTCTTTCTCAAAATCTGTAACATTATCTAAAGAACCAGAGTTTGCTAAGAATGAATTATATGTTTGCTGAAACAACATCAATTGAGTTAAAGCTCTATAAAACAGCAACAAACTCATAAGAATAGTTGCCAATTGACCACCTAAAAGATAGACTTGAACAAGAATTACAAGACAGACAATTATTATAAGAACTGGTTCACGAATCGCGGTAATTCTTGCATTTAAAGCTCCAATTTTTCTGTTAGTATTTTCAATATTTTTAATATCCGACTGTAGTTTTTCTGAATATGTTTTCAAAAAACCAGTAGCTTTCAGATATTTAAAATTATTTATATACTGAATTATACTTTTATGATAGTTACTATTTTGCAATGAAATTTTTCGAGATTCATCTTTAGTTTTTGTATAAATTCTACTGTAAAAGAAATTTGTCAACACACCGCCAACACACACTAACAAAGCAAACTTCCAATCTATAATAAAAACAAAACTCATATAAACCAGAGTCATTATAAGTTGCTGTATACCTTGTGAATAGGAATTATATGCGGCAGAAACACGACTAACTTCTGAGGTAAAAGCATTTTGAATACGCCCCATATCTGCAGAAACAAAGCTTTTGAAAGAGAAACGAGTAAACAATACCGTTAAATTAAGACGCATTGTAGAGATGAAAAACTGCGACACCTTAACTTTATACATATCAGAAAGATATACTGCAATTCCTTTTAGAATAAAAAATATGGCTAAAATTAAAAGGGCAATCCATAATGTGAGTTGAATACCAGTGTTATTCAATGAATCTACAAAAAAAGTTAATCCTCCTAAATTCTCTCCAGTAGCTGCCTCACTACCACTTGCCAACTCTAAAAGAGGCAAAAACATTGTCAACCCAAAAGCATCTAAAGAGCCAATAATAATTCCAAGAAAAATCACAACAAACAATCTGTGTTTCAAGAATCTATAAAAATAGACAAATGAGGCAAAATACTTTTTTATTAGACTTTTAAGAAGATTTGAAACCATATGTAGTAGTTAAAACATTTTACTTTAAACAAAAATATAGATTTTATCATCAATAACAGAATTAGAACAGATACTTTTATATTATTCTAAACTATTTAACTATTTTTATTTAAGTGGGCCTTTCATCTTTCAGTTTTCAATTTTCAACTAATTTAACATTCTATAAATTCACTTTTTAGCAAAGCCCATTTATATTTATTAGGTTTGCACGCTTTAATAAAATAAAATGAATTTATATTTCAGCATAAAATGATAACAGTCTCAAACTTGGCCATTCAATTTGGCAAAAAAATTCTTTTTCAGGATGTAAACCTCAAATTCACCCCAGGCAACTGTTATGGCATAATTGGTGCTAACGGTGCAGGAAAATCAACATTTCTAAGAATATTAAGTGGTGATTTAGATTCCACAAGNGGTTCTGTCTCGCTAAATCCTGGCGAAAGACTTTCAGTATTACGTCAAGATCATCACGCTTTTGATGAGCATTTNGTTATCGACACTGTTCTTATGGGTCACGAAGAGCTATGGGAGATACAAAATGAAAAAAACAAACTTTATGCAAAAGAGGATTTNTCTGAAGCTGATGGTATAAGAGCTTCTGANTTGGAAGANAAATTTGCAGAGCTAGATGGTTGGAATGCGGAGAGCGATGCTGCAATGCTTTTAAGCGGTTTAGGTGTGAAAGAAGAATTACACCAAAGATTAATGAGTGAAATAAGTGGAAAAGAGAAAGTTAAAGTACTTTTAGCTCAAGCACTTTTTGGAAAGCCCGATAATCTTTTACTTGATGAACCCACCAACGACTTAGATTTAGAAACTGTTAGATGGTTAGAAAATTATTTGGCTAACTTTGATAATACACTTCTTGTTGTTTCGCACGATAGACACTTTCTTGACTCTATCTGCACGCACATTATAGATATAGATTTTGGTAAAATAGAACAATATTCTGGAAACTACACTTTCTGGTATCAAAGTAGTCAATTAGCTTTGCGTCAACAATCGGCACAAAACAAAAAGGCAGAAGAGAAGAAGAAAGAGCTTTTGGAATTTATTCAAAGATTTAGTGCAAACGTTGCAAAATCTAGACAAGCAACAAGTAGAAGAAAGATGATTGAAAAACTTAATATTGAAGATATCAAGCCATCTACTAGAAGATATCCTGGTATAATTTTTACCCCAGAAAGAGACACTGGAAACACTATCTTAAATGTTAAAAATCTTACTAAATATGCAGAAGATGGAACACCTCTGTTAGAAAATGTTAGTTTCACCATAGAAAAAGATGAGAAAGTGGTATTCCTATCAAAAAATCCTTTGACTACAACTGCACTTTTAGAGATATTAAATGATGAAGTAAAACCAGATAGTGGTAGCTATAATTGGGGAGTGACAATTACAACTGCCTACTTACCAATGGATAACAACCACTTTTTTGAAAGCAAACAAACTCTTATTGAGTGGCTTAGTATGTATTCAGATGATACAAGTGAAGCCTATCTCAGAGGATATTTAGGTAAAATGCTATTCTCTGGTGAAGATGTTTACAAAACTGTAAATGTTCTTTCTGGTGGAGAGAAAATGAGATGTATGATTTCTAGAATGATGCTCAAAAATGCTAATGTCATGGTGCTTGATAACCCTACCAACCATCTTGATCTTGAGACAATTCAAGCATTTAATAACACTTTAATAGACTTTAAAGGTAATATATTAATGAGTTCTCATGACCATGAGTTTATTAATACTGTTTGTAATAGAGTTATAGAAATTACTCCCAATGGAGTGATTGATAAACTTATGACTTATGATGATTACATTAACGATGAAAAAATTACAGAATTAAGAGAAGAGATGTATAAATAACAGACTGAATTATTATAAAAAAATCGTCTTGCTTTTATGTTAGACGATTTTTTTATTTATATTTTTTAAAAGATTCTTTTATAAAATCAGGAATTCGCATTGGTTTCCGAGATATACTATCGACAAAAACCACCGTTGACTTTGCGCTACAGATAAGTTTATTATCATTCCCATACATTTTAAACTTAAAATTCAACTTCACTTCTGGTATATCTTCCACAATGGTTTCAATAGTCAACTCTTCATCATATCCTGATGGATTATGATACTTTAAGTTCATCTCAATCACAGGCATCATAATATTTTGCGATTCTAAACTTGCGTCATGGATATTAATTTTTCTCATCAACTCTGTTCTCGCTTGATGACAGTATTTCACATAGTTTCCGTGATATACATAGCCCATTTGGTCAACCTCATCATATCGCGGTCTAATTATAGTTATATCTTTTATCATATTATTTTCAGAATATTAAAGAGAATTCACCTCCTTTTCAACAACTTTCCATCCTTTATAAATAGCTTTTGACATTTCTGAATCAGGTGCAAATTCTATAACATTTTGCTTATTCATCATTGCCTCAACCATCGTTTCACTATAAGGAATTTTTGCTACAATTGGAATATTTAAAGAATTGAAATATTTTTCGATTTTATTAGAAATCTCCTCTTCTAAATCATATTTATTTATAAATACAAAAATTGGTATTTCGAACTTACTTATAAGTTCAACTAATCTTTTTGCATCGTGTAGACTTGATTGCGAGGGTTCTACAACTATGATTGTTGCAGTTGCACCCGTAATAGACGAAATTGCAGAACAGCCAACACCAGGAGGTCCATCATTAATAATCCACTCTTTATTGTTTATAACTGCAAGCTCTTTAGCTCGCTTTCTTATTAGAGAAATTAGTTTTCCCGAATTTTCTTCACCCGGTTGCAAATGTGCATAAACAATTGTGCCAAATCTAGAATCTCCAACATACCAATAGTTTTTGTCGCTCTGCATTGAAGTTATTGCATTTACCGGACAAACTCGTTCGCACAAACGACACCCTTCACATTGCAACTCATTTATATAAAAACTACCATCAGATTTTGAATGAATAGCATCAAATTGGCAGTGCATAACACATATGCCGCAACGATTACAAATATCATTATCAATAGATGCAATCCAAGCACCGTAATAAACATCACGCCTAACTATTTTGGGATCAAAAAGTATGTATAAATTAGATGCATCAACATCATTATCACAAAAAAGAGCATTGTTTACAATACTCGCCAAAGCTGCAGTAATGCTACTTTTGCCTGTTCCTCCTTTACCACTTAAAACTGTAATCTCATTCATAACTAAACAGTTTTATAGTTATTAGAAATCCATTCAGAAAAAATCGACAAATCCATTTGCTCAATCATCTTTGATAAATTACCAACAGCATAATTTTTTGAAACTTTTTTCTCAAAAGGAATAATTCCAATTATCTCCGCACCTTCATCAATAATCTCCTCAACAATAGGAGCACTTCCGTTTGTAGCTTTATTTATAATTACGTCAAACTTTTTATCCATATCCTTTAAAAGACGTGTTACCAGCTTAAAATCGTGAAGCCCGAACGGCGTTGGTTCAGCCACAACAATTACTTTGTCAGCATCAACTACCGTCTCTACAACGGAACATGACGTACCTGGTGGTGCATCATAGATAAATATAGATTTGTCATTGGAATTATGCCTTTTTATCTCTTTTTTGAGTCTCTTAATCAGCATAGTTTGCATTGTAGAACCGATTTTTAATCGTCCCTCTGCCAATGACAGTTTTGAAGAAATATTATAAAATTTAACCTCGCCTATAGATTCTGGAACTTCAATAATAGAGTTATGTCTGCAAGCTACAAAACAAGCACCGCAAGAGTGACAGAGAGATTTTTCAACTTTTGCATACCTCACTGTTGGAATAACAACTATTGCGTTATACATGCAATATTCAACGCAATCTCGACAAAACTTACACTTATCTTCAACTATTTCGGCTACATATTGCTCTATATTTTTAGAAAAAATCTCCTCTTTTTTCTCAAAAAACAGTGCATCGTTAGGCTCTTCTACATCACAATCTATCAGCTGAACATCATAATTCATCTTCTGTGATAAGAAGTAAGCAAGCTGCACAGAAATTGTTGTTTTTCCTGTTCCACCTTTTCCACTAACTACTGCAACACGAAATGCCATAATATTAAATATTAATGATCACAAAGATTAGAAGTAAATTTCAATTCTCCGCTTAAATATTCATTTAATAATTCATTCACATCTATTTGTGGAGCTCCAATATAGACTTTAATATTTCTTTTGTCAAATAAATCTATTGCTCTTTGCCCTATGCCTCCTGCCAAAACAGTAGCTACCGAATGTTCAGCCATCCATTTTGGTAATAACCCTGGCTCATGTGGTGGCGCATCAACTATCTCTGTATATTCAACTTTGTTATTTGATATATTTGCAAATAAAAATTGTGGACAATGTCCAAAATGTGGCTCTAAACAGCCATTTGCATTTACTGGAATGGCAATCTTTTCCATAAAATTATCTGTTTTTTAACTTATTAATAATCTCTGATACAGAAGTCTCTTCTTCAGTTGCAACCATCTGAACATCAAACTTTTTCAAAACCTCTTGTGCTTTTGGACCAAAATGACCAGATATAACTTTCTTAACACCAAGTTCTACCATAAGTGCAGCAACCTTGGTTCCAGCACCTTGATCATTATCTGCATATTCATTTTTCACAAAACTCACTTCACCCGTTGACTCATCTAAAACACAGAACCAGGCAGCTCTTCCAAAGCGTTTATCAAACTCTGTGTTTAGATTATCACTTACTGATGTTATTACTGTTTTCATATATATTATTTTAATTACTTATTTAACATTCCAACCTTATCAGAATTACATAAAGGGCAGTTTTTATTTTTTATATAATTTGGCAAAGTATAGCGAGCAGAACAAGAAGAACACAAAAACCAAAAGTCATCTAATATTGTATTACCAAAAACAGTTTTTAGAGTTTTTACTTCAACTAAAGTTTTAGCTACTTTCTTTCTTGCACTATCATATATCCTTGCAAAAGTAGCTCTTGACACACCCATCAATTTTGAAGCTTCAAGATGAGTTAAGCAGTCATAATCTGCCAACTTAATTGCCTCATACTCTTCATACAACAATTCCACAACCTCGTCATTTTTCAAATGAGTGCCATAAGGTTTATATCCTCTAAATGCTGGTGGCTTTACTATTTTTCTTAGCTGACGTGGTCTAGACATATAATTTCTTTTAGAACAAAAATAATGAGAATATTCTCATAAGTCTAATTTTTTTAAAATATTTTAAATAAAAAAAGCTCTTTGAACTAAATCAAAGAGCTTTTTTATATTATTTTATTAAATCTTACTTGGTAACTTTCAGAAAGTCTCCAATTATTTTTTCTAATTCTTCTTTAGGAAGTAATCCTCTTACACCAGCTGGGTCGCCAGTTTTAGGTACAAAAAGTACAGTTGGATACGCGGTTACACCAAAAGCAGCAGCTAACTCTCTATTTGCCTCTGCATCAATTTTATATACTTGAATTTTGCCACCATAATCAGCTTGTAGACTAACTAAAATTGGTGCTAATTGTTTACATGGTCCACACCATGAAGCATAAAAGTCGATTATTGCAGGCTTATCACCTTTGTAATTCCACTCTGTATTATTTTTATAATCAAACACATGCTTGATAAATCCGGATTCATCAAGCTCAATCACCTCGTTTTTGGGAGTATTTGCTGGAGATACAGCAAAAGACGGAATAGCAATTATTGCTAACATCAGTATGATTAAACCTTTTTTCATCTAACTATTATTTTATTGAAATTTTTCAATTTCTAATTATATAATTTTAAATGAAGGATATAACACCGTTCATTATATCACTTCATCTAACTATTGCTAATAACTACAACAGTGATTATTATCTAATTGTTCATAGGATTATTTCTCTNCTCCAAAAACATCTTTAAATGCTTGTACAAAAGTNTCTTTTGGTAAAGCTCCTTGTGCCATTTGTGGCTGTCCTTCAGCAGGAACAAATAGTAAAGAAGGAATACTCTGAATACCAAAAACAGCAGCTAGTTCTTGCTCTTTTTCTGTATCAACTTTATATACATCAACTTTTCCTTTATACTCTTCAGCTAATTCATCTAAAATTGGAGCTACCATTTTGCAAGGTCCACACCAATCTGCATAAAAATCAATAATACAAGGCTTGTCACCATTAAATTTCCACTCTTTGTTTGCCGTATAATCAAATACTTTCTCTTTAAAAGTATCTACATTCAAATACTCGACCATAATAACTAATTTTTAAAATTTCTAATTTTTATTTATTGCAAAACTAAATCTTTTAAAACTCAAATGCAAATATTTAAATTTCTAGATATATCAATACAATCACTATGCCATAAATGTAATTTATAAATATAGCGTTGTTTAGAGCTTATTTTATGATTTATTTCTAAAAAACAGACTCAATTTGTCATAGAATACTTTTTTTTATATAAAAAGTAGTAGTTTTGTCAGTTGAACCAAAATATTTTTTTATATAAATGAACAAACATCTTCAACATCCCATATTTACAACAATTTCTAAAATAATTACAAAAGAAAACAAAGAGGCATTTGTTATTGGTGGTTACGTACGTGATATTTTCTTAGAGCGTAAAACCAATGATATAGATATTGTAGTATTGGGCAGTGGTATAGATTTGGCAGAAGAGACAGCAAAAGCTTTGGGCAGATTAAAAGTTTCAGTTTTTAAATCTTATGGAACGGCTATGTTCGCATATAGAGATAAAGAAGTTGAATTTGTAGGTGCTCGCAAAGAGTCATATACACGAGACAGTAGAAACCCAATCGTTGAAGATGGCAGTTTAGAAGATGATCAAAACAGGAGGGATTTTACTATAAATGCTTTAGCAATCTCCCTGCATAGCAATAACTTTGGTGAAATAATTGATCCATTTAATGGAATTAAGGATATTGAAGATAGGATTATTAGAACACCCCTCGATCCGGATATCACTTTTTCAGATGACCCGCTGAGAATGTTTAGAGCAATACGTTTTGCTACACAACTTAATTTTGTTATTGAAGAAAAGACTTTTGAAGCGATAAAAAGAAACAAGGATAGAATTTCTATTTTATCAAAAGAGCGAATAAGTGAGGAACTACACAAAATAATATTATCTGACCGTCCATCATTGGGATTCAAGCTACTCAGTAATACAGGATTATTACCAATATTTTTTCCTGAACTAGAAAATCTAAAGGGTGTAGAAACAAGAAATGGTAAATCTCATAAAGACAATTTTTACCATACATTAGAAGTGCTAGACAACATCTCACGCAGTAGCAATGATTTATGGCTACGATGGGCAGCTCTGTTACACGACATAGCAAAACCAGCAACTAAAAGATTTGACCCTGCTTTGGGTTGGACATTTCATGCACATAATCACGTGGGTAAAAAAATGGTTCCCGAAATCTTTAAAAGAATGAAGATGCCATTAAATGAAAAAATGAAGTTTGTTCAAAAAATGGTGATGCTTCATATGCGCCCAATTGCTTTAATCGAAGATGAAGTGAGTGATTCAGCTGTTAGACGATTACTTTTTGAAGCTGGTGATGATATTGACAATTTAATGACTCTTTGTGAAGCTGATATCACTTCTAAAAATAGAGAGAGAGCAGAAAGGCACTTTAGAAATTTTAAAATTGTTA
>JGI24707J26582_10003911_pt1 | contig 10514 bp, 8 predicted proteins | sample BioPla1DNA1_FD_26582 | JGI IMG/M metagenome (IMG submission 26582) | reverse complement strand
CAACAATGCCGGAGCATCAATGGGGCTCCGGCATTACTAGTGGTTCAGCAGTAAAGGCGTCCTCAAGCGAGCTCAACTGTGACAGCGGTGGCTGAAGGGAAGATGGTGGCTATGCCATCTTGGACTTCCAGCTCCCCTCCCTGGACGCTCTGTACAATGACATCGTGCAGGACAAACCTCAAGCCAGGCGTCAAATCGGAAACGTTGAACTCGATGTGCCTGCCTTCCCGCTGTGCGCTGGCGGTGAGCTTCGTTTCCCCCTTCAGATCGGGAACCTGCACCTCAGCCCTGGCTCCGTCCTGCAGCTGATAAAGATGCAGAGACAGATCCTTGGTGTAGTCGTAGTCGGGCCGGTCTTCATTTGCCCCTATGGCCAGCAGGGTGTTTTCCCGTACATAGAGGGGTAGTGAGAAGTAATCATATGTGTCCTTGTACCAGCGTCCCCCCGCCCTCACTTCCCCGGAGAGCAGGTGGGTCCAGCTTCCGTCCGGCAGGTAGTAGTCCACGCTGCCATCTTCCTCAAAGATGGGGGCTACCAGCAGGGCGTCGCCGAGCATGTACTGCATGTCCAGATAGCGTACGGCAGGATCATGGTCAAAACACAGGATCATGGGACGCATCACGGGTATGCCTGTCCGGTGCGCCTGCACCGCCATTTGGTACAAGTAGGGCATGAGGCGGCACTTGAGGTTCACGAAGTATTTGAGCACGGCGCTTGCTTCCTCATCGAAGTTCCACGGTACCCGGTAGCTCTTGGAGCCGTGCAGGCGGCTGTGCGTGGAAAGCAGGCCAAACTGCACCCAGCGCTTGTAGAGATCGGGGGTTGCCGTCTGCTCGAAGCCGCCGATGTCGTGGCTCCAGAAGGAAAAGCCNGATAGGGCAAAGGATAGACCGCCGCGCAGCGTCTCGGCCATGGAAGCGTAACTCCCTGCGTTATCCCCACCCCAATGCACGGGGAAGCGCTGACAGCCCGCGGTGGCACTTCTGGAAAAGACCACCGCCTCCCCGGGGCCCCGCACTTCCTCCAGCACTTCGTAGACCGCCTTGTTGTAGAGGTAGCTGTAGTAGTTGTGCATGGCCACCGGGTCTGAACCGTCACAATAGNCCACGTCAATGGGGATCCGCTCCCCGAAATCCGCCTTGAAGCAGTCCACTCCCATCTCCAAAAGATCCTTCAGTTTACCCTGGAACCAGGCCACCGCCTCTGGATTGGTGAAATCAACGATGGCCATGCCGGGCTGCCAATTGTCCACCTGCTTGATGCCTTTCCCATCAGCCCGCTTTAGGAAGTAGCCGTTTTCCAGCCCCTCTTGGAAGAAGGCAGAACCTTGGGCCACGTAAGGGTTGATCCAGACTGAGATCTTCAGGCCCCGAGCTTTATAACGCTGCAGCATGGCGCGGGGATCAGGAAAGGACGTTGCATCCCACTGAAAATCAGTCCACTGCAGCTCCTTCATCCAGAAGCAGTCAAAATGAAACACGCTCAAGGGAATGTCCCGCTCCTCCATGCCTTGGATGAACTTAGTCACCGTGGCTTCATCGTAATCGGTGGTAAAGGAGGTGGAAAGCCAGAGGCCAAAGGACCAGGCCGGCGGCAGGGCGGGCCTGCCGGTGAGGGTAGTGTACCTTTCCAGCACCTCTGCGTTGGTTTTGCCGTAGATGAAGTAATAGCGGAGTTCTTCCCCGGGGACGGAGAAACCCACGTACTCCACCTTCTCGCTGGCCACCTCAAAGGAGACGTTGTCGGTGTGATCCACAAAGACTCCGTAGCCGCGGTTAGTCATGTAAAAGGGTATGCATTTATACCCCACCTGGGAGGAAGTGCCGCCGTCCTCGTTCCAGGTCTCCACCACCTGCCCGTTTTTCACAAAAGCCGTGAACCTCTCCCCCAACCCGTATACGCACTCGCCTGGATGGAGGGAAAGCTCCGTGACCATGTAGGGCTGGTAGTCTTCGCGCAGGTAATCGGGGCTGGGCAGGCGCGTCACTGGCTTTCTGTCCCAGCGGATATACCCCAGATTCCTGAAGCCGCAGCTCGTGAGGACCTTCCCCCCTGCCTCAAACTGATATTTCCACTCCCTGCGGTCGATCCTCACGGTCACATCTCCCGAAGTGAGCACCGCTTCGTCCTCACCGATGGAAACCTGGACAGGTTGCGGATCGAGCTGTTTGGGAAAGCAAGGGGAGCGGTCAGCATATCCTGCATGGTGGTAGCTGCGCACAGCGATGATGTTTTCGCCTGCGGAGGTGAACTCAACGGTGATGGTGCCCACATCCACTGCGCTGCCGCGGCTGTGGATGGGGCGCTCCGGCGCGATCACCCGGATACCATTGGGGATTTCCTGGACAATGTAGCCTTGAGAGGCATAGATGGCGTGGGCTCGCTCACTGCGGAGCCAATACCCTTCGGTGAACTTCATCCAGCACACTCCTTTGCGCCATGATCAAGCAAGGGGACTCTGGCCGTCCGCGGCCTAGTCCCCCAAACTCATTCCGTTTCTTCTCCAAAATGCACAGGGACTCCAAAGGAGCACACCCTCATGCGGTAGCCGTCCTGTTCAAAACAGCCCTGCACATACCAGANCACATCTTCCTCAATGACCTGCCCGCTAGCCAGAAGGCCGTTGAAGATAAAGGAATCCCCTGTGAATGTCATCCTGCTGTAATCCAGGAAGTTCCCGTCTTCGTCACAGAAATAGAGCTCGTAGTACAAGATATCCACATCGCCCTTGTACTCAACGATCTGCCCTTCATAGGGATAGGAACTAATCCTTTCGAACTGTTCAGGCCGGATGAAACTGAGCCCGCCGTATAAATCGATCTCCGGCAGAAAGGCAGGCTGGAGAGGTACATAGTCCAGGCAGTACACGGAAACCAGTTCCATGGTTTCCAGGGCATACCATTCGAAGTTGTCGAAGCTCGTGACTCTGATATGGATCGTGGCCGTATCAGTGTGTTCATCCAGGAGAACTTGGAAATAGCCAAGCTCATCGGTGGTGACATATTCATCTTCAGGGCTGCGGGAGCTTCTGATCCGCACCTGGATCTCTCGATCAGGAGCTTCACCGTTAATCACTACCCTGCCCACGATTTTCCCGGTTACCCCTTGGAAATGCACCTCACCGGCGGTCTCTTGGCTCACCGTGAGCTCTTTGGGGAAAAAGCCGTAGCCCCCCTTTGAGGGGATGACCGTGACAACCCCGCTGACCTCTGCCGTCCATTCCCCGTTGGCGTTGGTGAAAACGGTACTGATTGATTCCCCTGCGATCTCCAGAGCCACCCCCTCGATCCCGTTCCCTTGCTCATCCACCACCCGGCCGCTCACTTCATAGGCTCCAGCGGCGGCTGCAGAAGGGAAAAACGCCAAAAGGATCAGTGCCCCGACAATCATAAGCTGCAAAACGCTGTGCCGTCTCACTCTTAACCCCCCTCCCTGGGCTTACTGCAGCAGTCTCTCCTTCGTTAATCCATTATTCCGCTGTCAATATTCACTGCCACTCTATTCCAGGGTTTCCCCATCCTTTAGATCTAAGACCAGCTCGATTCTATTCTCGATGCATTCCTTGCCTTAATACATATTGCACCTCTGCTCCGCCATTCCTTCCTTGCTGGACTCTTTTACCTGGGTTCCTCTGCCGGGGCTCGCTTTGTACACAGAAAACAGGCGCCCTGCGCAGCGCCTGTTTTACCCTTGCTCCGATCATGCTTGCCGCCTTCTCACAAGTTCCCCTGCCGGCCTGCCCTTAAGGCTCAAGAACTCCCTTTCCCGTGGAAAACCATCTCTGTGTGCCTGTTTCAAAAGTTACATCCCGAAAAGCCAAACCAAGACTAGACCCGCCACTAGGATGGCGGTAATAGTCAGCGCACCTCGCTTAAGATCGGCGCTTCCCAACAACACAATCCCCAAGACGGCAATTACGGCAATGGTGATAGCTACCCACTCGTACAGTAAATACAAGAGGTATAGGACACACAGTCCGATCAAGATTGCGGCAGTGATGAGTGCATCCTTGAGTTTCTCTGGCAACGCACATCCCTCTCTTAGCGAATGGTACGAATTCTTGGTGCTGCTGTGGATGCAGGGCACAATCCACTGCTCGGTGTCGCTGGCTGTGCACCCAACAGCCTGTTGCTGCGCTCGAGCCTTCGTTACTACCGTGTGCAGCGTTTGGTATGCAATTAGTCTATATATTCCACCTTTGCCCGCTTGGTCCCTGCTCTTGGCCACACTTTTCCGAACTGAAACCCCAGCTTCGGGCGCCTGCGGAATCTGAGAAAGGACTGTTAAGGCTGGTTTTCTCGGGTCCTCAACCCAGGAGCTTGATTACCTCCTCCTCGTNAGCGCCGAAGACAATGCGCCCGCCGCCATTACTCTCATAGATGAAGTCGTGCAGGCTCTTGCTGGTGTACTGAGAGAAATCGCCCACGATGCCCATCCTCAAGTTGTAGTTGGTAAACTTCTGCAGGATTTCCCCTGCCAGCCTAGTCTTGAGGTCGAAGAACTCCTCGCAGATGGCCGACTTATCGAGTATGATCGTGGAATGGCCCGTTTCAAAACTCACTGTGGCGATGAGGTCTAGAGCGGATTGCACGTCTTTGATGAGGAGCTCATCGCTTGTTACTACGGCAATGGGTCCAATCTTGCTTTGAACTGTTCGAACTTGCATGTAAAAGGCCTCCTAGTATGCTGCTGCTTCATTCTACCGATCCAAACTAGTCTTTGTCAATGTCGACGGACAGCCAGAGGCTCTCTGCAGGGCCAGATACACCCGACCCTCAGGCGTCTCGACAAAAAGCCCCAGGAACCCCTGGGGCTTGACCTCTTAGCCAGGCTAGAGCCTTGTTGCCAGCCAGATCCTCACGGAATCCTGTAGAGAGAGCTCCAGGGCTCTGGTCAATACCTCCTCGTGCTCAGCTACAGAGTTGAACTCATTGTTCAAAAGCTGCTCGGCCAGTTCCAGAAGTTCTTCCGCCGGTTCATACGCCTGGAATAGCGGCTCCGGCCGTGTAAGAGGGGTGTAATGGTGGGCTATGTTTGACCCTACGAAGCTATAGTAAACCTGTTTACATCCCAAGCATTCGTATACAAGTGCCAGCCACCTTCCCGCGGGTCGCTCTCAATACAGAGGGACGTCGCGTTGGCGAAATCTTCGTAAATTCTCTCCACCGTAAAGCCTATGGATTCCAACTCGTCAGCGATGTAATCTCCAACTTCCAAGCGAACCGGATCGTCGTCGCGGATAACGAAAAGCAGTTCCACCGGTTCACCGTTGTAGTACCAATAACCGTCGTCGCCCCTTACCGCCCCCTGTGCCTGCATCACTTGGGCAATCTCTTCCTGGGCGGCCTGTTTGTCGTAGCTGTAGCGAGCCTCCAACTCAGCAAGGACAGCCGACATCAGCTCATAGTCATAGCGTCCCGAATAGAGCACCGTCAGTTGCGGTTCAGCTTCTCCTTCAATGAAGGAGCTGACAATATAGTTGCGGTCAATGAGCCTGTTCATGGCTTCACGGATCTTGGGAAAGGCAAAGGGATTCAGCCCGTCCTCGAACGGTACCGGGTTAAACGTCAAGTCCAACATGCGTGACATGGTAAATTCCAGCCNGTCTCCCTTCTGAGCCACAACCGCCTCCGGCTCGATTCTTATGACCGTGTAAGTACCCACAACAACGTCAAGGGCATCTGTGTTCAACACCGCTTCCCCCCGGGCATTGGTCAAAACGGCTCCGCCCGTGGTCGGCATCCAGACGCCCTCCACAGGCTGTCCGGACTCATCGATCAACCTGATGAATATACTCCCTGTTTCGCTGGAAAACACAGCCGTAACCTCGGTGTCTTCTTCAACGAGCATCGTAGTTGCGGCCGAAAAGGCGTCCTCCACAGGACCTTCCCAGTAGCCGAACTTCCATCCCTCGGCAGGGGAAGCTTCCAGGGTAACCAGTGTGCCTTTCATTACCTGGTCTGTCCCAGCATACTCTGCCACAGAACCCGCACCGCTGACGAAAACGTCCAGATAAACCATTTCAACATCCGCCGTTGAGCCGCCAGAAAAACCAGTCAGGGCAAGCGGCAAAAGCACGAACACCAGAATCAGCAAGGCTGCTCTCCTTAGCACCACTTCTTCAGCTCCTTTGGGTCTATTTGCGACTGCGCGGTGGTTTGGCAGCCGCCCTGACCATCCAGTCGTATGGCGTTGTTCTCCATATACTCCGCGGTGCTGGAGAATCCTAGATACTCTTAGTGACCTTATTTGGCTGGAGCGAGTTGGGCGTTCTGCCTCCTCGGAGAGGTCTAAAGTATGGCACGTCCGCCTAACGAGGCGGCACGCGCCGGAAGAAGTGGAGTGGAAAGGAGAGGTCCAGCCTAAGTCATGCGCGATCTTTGTCTTTGGGATCAAGGTCGCCTCTTGTCTGATCCTGTCCAGCCAGGAGTTCCCTCACTTCCCCAATTGGTCCATGGACGTTCTCACCCGAGCCGAGCGCGGCAGTGAACGGCCTTTCCTGCCTCATCAGCGCGAATTTGCCCTGACTAAATGGAGCGAAACCTGGATTACCCCCGAATAGGCGTATAGTCCTCTAGAGGCAGCTCGGCCAACCCCTCATCTATGGTATAGCTGAGTAGCCGCAAATCCTTGAGGAAATCTGGACCCTTTTCTTTTCTGCAGAAAGCCAGCACCTCGGGCAGCTTCTCAAGACCAGGATTGCCAAAGACGGGCTCGGCCACAACCGCAACGGGAATGATCCTTCCAGATAGCTCGGGTACCTCCCATTTGTTTGGCAAAAGCCCCATAGCTTGTTTCTGCCGAATCATCGCNGGAATGCTNTTGCNGAGCTCCTGTTGTAAACCCGGAGAACTCCAAATCTCGTAGTACACACCGATTTGAAACGGCAGGAAGAAGATCTCAGACTCATCAGCCGATCCGCGCTTAAGCTCAATGAGCANGATGTTACCCTGCCTATCCACTGCTATAAAGTCAACCTCATTCCCGTCCGTTTCCGCCGCTCTCCCGTATCGCCCATCTTTGCCGTACGCTAGAAGCTTCCTTTTTAGCTCCAGATACTCTTGCTGAATGGTTCCCAACACAGCCTGTCGCTCCATCTCGTCGCTGTGGCCAACAACCGCCTCCCGATCGACGATAACGAACTCAGAATCAGCTTCGCCACATACACCGTACCGGCGGGAGAGATGATTCTGATAGAAGCCTTCTTTGTTGTTGCCATGGGAGGAATCCTTCTTGTCCCGATCCTCTAGGGATTGCCTGATCCTCTCCATCGGGTCCACTTTGACAGTGGACGCCGGTCTGGTGCCTGCGAGATCTGGAGAGATATCCTTGTAAGTTTGGTGGGCATCGAGCGTCACCTCTCCCGCCGTCCTCGTCCGCAGAATGTTCGTAATCACGTTCCCGCCGCGATAGATGGAAACCCACTGTCCTTGGGCATTGCGTCGAACTTGGAAATCGAGATCCTCGTATTCTCTCACGTAGTCAACCATCCATCGCAGCTCACCACCCTCCATGAACAGCCTTGCGAAATCATCCCGCAATATCCTGTGATAATACACAGCGCACGCCTCCCTGCAATTTCCCTATTTCCGCATTCCTTCAGTCCCCATTCGGATGCTCCGATTCACTTCTCCTTTACATAGAAAAAACCCCTACCCACGACGGTAGAGGTCTTACTCAAGCTCTTTCATCCACATACAGGCCCATGAGCCTTTTCATGCGGATCCTGTGGTCAACCTGTGTGGGAGTTGGATTCTGCTTAACGGTCTGGCCAGTGGAGTTATCTATGATGTGGGCTACGTTCTCTCCCAGATCTTTGTTGTACCTGAAACTTACCCGGTGGTTTTCCTTCGCTCCCTGGAAGGTGAGATCCTCAACATGATCCACCTGCCTGGCCGCCACTTTGGGCACCTTGCCAGTGAGCAGATCCTCGTAGCGTATCTTGCCCGTAGAGGCAATTTCGACTCCCGCAGAAATCCTCATCTTCCTCACTTCCCCCCGGTATTCCAGGACAGATTGAAATCAAGAAAACCCTTCCCAAATAGTGTTCGCTGCAGAGCGTTCTATTCCTGCCGCTGGCCCCAAGATATGGGTCGGGGGCGCGCACCCAGCGGCACGTTACTGCTGCCTTTAGTCGTAACGATCTACCCTTTTACTTGGACACCCCAAGAGCTCTTGGCCTGGCCCTTTTTGCGATTAGCCTTGGATGAGTTGGAGAGCAAAGACGATATTCGCGAGAATTCTCCGAGTTCAGTCGAGATTTAGTAAATTTACCTAAGAATAGAGCAGGATATTTACTTTATTTGCTCAAAGTTTACAGACGAGAAGGGTTACCAACAACAAATGGAGTCTGATGAGCGATGAAAAAACTGACAGGAAAACAGCTAGCCGAACTGCTCAACGTTTCTCCCTCCACGATTTCCAATGTACTCAACGGGCGCTATGACAGGGTGAGCGAAGCCACTAAGAAGCGAGTCTGGGATGCGGTGGAAAAATACGGAGTCAGGCATTTGCCCAGCCGTGATCGCCGCATCAGCCTGGAAAAGCGGAACATCGCCTTTATTGTCCTGTCCGAGCATTCCAATGAATGGTTCCTGGAAAACCTGCACGGCATCGCTGACACCTGCAGAAAGCGAAACTACATCCTCTCCCAAGTGCTCTTCCCCGTCTGGGACCCTGACTACTTCCGCTTCATCTTTTCCACCCTCGACTTAAGCGGCGCCATTTTGATCACTACCCTCAACCATCCTGTCACTGATCTCTTGCGGACGTTCGGCATTCCTTACGTGATGGTTGATAGCTATGATGATGAAACCACCCACAACACAGTGCATCTCGACAATTTCAAGGGAGCTTTTATGGCAGTGGAGTACTTGATTGGGCTGGGCCACAGGAAGATCGGGCTTTTGGCAGGCATCCCCCATTGGAGCTCGGCCATCTACCGGGAACGGGGCTACCGGGCGGCTCTGGAAAAGTACCAAATTCCCTGGCAGGCCGACCTGGCATACAATGGCTGTTTCACGTTCTTTGGCGGTTTCATGGGCACGGAAGTCCTGCTGGATCGCCATCCCGACCTCACAGCAATTTTCGCTGCGTCGGACGAGATGGCCGTAGGAGCCCTGAAGAAGGCCGCCGAGTTGGGCCTGGAAGTCCCGGGAGATCTGTCCGTTGTAGGCTTTGACGGTCACAGTATAGGCCAGCTGGGCAGCGTTCCTTTGACTACTGTGCAGACAAATCCCTTTATGGTAGGAGTCAACGCCTGCGAGATGCTCATCGGCATGCTGGAATCAGATTCCAGTGAAGTGGCCAAGGTGGTCATGGATGTTTCCCTCAGTATCAGGGGCACGACCGGCAGACCGAAACCTGCAGCAGCGGCTAGATAACAGGCGAAAGGAGGGTTGGACGCAGATCAGTTGCCGTTTGGCACCCGAAGAGAAAACGAAGGAGGAAAAACGGTAATGAAACGCTTAGTTCTGTTTGTTGTGCTGGCAATGGTCTTGGCCAGCAGCACTGTGGCGTTTGCAGAGAAGGTAACACTGCGTTACATGTTCTGGGATCAAAACCAGGAAGAAGCCTACGCTGCTTCCATCGCGGAGTTCATGCAGCGCAATCCCGACATCGAAGTAGTGATGGAACTGGCGGAATGGGATGACTACTGGACCAAGCTTACCACTGGCGTAGCGGCCCGCAACATGCCTGATGTGTTCTGGGGTCATGCAGCCTACTTCTCGGCGTTCGTGGCCCGCGGCGCCCTGCTTGATCTCAAGCCTTTGATCGAACGGGACAATGTTGACACTTCCATCTACTACCCAAGCCTGCTTGACTTCTGGGCCTACGAAGGAGCCCAGTACGGGTTGGCCAAGGACTGGGACACCATCGCCTTCTTCTACAACAAAGACCTCTTTGACCAGGCTGGAGTTCCCTATCCCACCGATGACTGGACCTGGAACCCCCAGGACGGCGGCGAGTTCGTACGCATCCTGCAGCAGCTCACCCTGGACGATCAGGGCCGGAACGCACTGGATCCCGATTTTGATCCCAAGCGCATCGTACAGTATGGGCTGGGTGATATCTCCGGTTCCAACATGCAGGCTGGCTGGCTGAACTTCGTCTGGATGAACGGCGGCACCGGGGTTATCGACAAGCCATACGGTTCCAAGTTCGTCATGAACGAACCAGAGTGTGTAGAAGTGCTGCAGTTCTGGTCCGATTTGATCAATGTCTATCATGTGGCTCCGCCTCCGGAAGCTACAGTTGCAGGCGGCAGTCCGTGGGACCTTTTCACCGCAGAGCGCTTTGCTGTGATACCTGCGGGCTCCTGGATGCTCACGGCAGGCCGCTCCATCGAAGGGTTTTCCTGGGACGTAGTGGGTATGCCCTGGGGCCCCAAGGGACGCTTCAGCGCGTTTAACGGTCTGGCACACAATATCTACGCCCACACCCAGTATCCCGAAGAAGCCTGGCGCNTGGTCAAGTGGCTGGAAGGCTATGAATCGCAGAAAATCGTTGCCGA
>JGI24707J26582_10003910_pt1 | contig 10517 bp, 12 predicted proteins | sample BioPla1DNA1_FD_26582 | JGI IMG/M metagenome (IMG submission 26582) | reverse complement strand
GGGGGCGATTCTATTCTTATCTTGCGTACAGGGCTGAAAGTGCTGGTACCGAACCCGTCAAACTCGATCCCCGGAATACATCACAGATGTACTCGAATTGTGGAAGCATTGTGAAAAAAGTCTCTCCGGGAAAATCCATGAACGCCCGTGTTGTGGGTTTTTTGCTGACCGGGATTATGATGCGNGCGGTGAATATCCTCCGCGTGGGGATGGAACAGCCCTTTGAGCCTCTGGAGAGGAGACCTCTACACCAATATCTCTGTGATGCAAGTGTTGTCCATGATAGCCGGGAAGCCCCGCCCCCTTCAGGGCGGGGTAGTTCACCCCGCACAGCAAGAGGAGTAATATCATGCCAGAGAGGAAGAAGAAGGCAGAACTGAAGATCTCGGGGATGCACTGCGCATCCTGCGCACTCAATATAGAACGCGCCCTCCGTGGCCGGGACGGGGTCTACGAAGCCAGGGTCAACCTCGCGCCCGAGACCGCCACCATAGAGTACGACCCCACGAAGGCCAGCCTCGCAGACCTCGAACAGACGGTAAGTGATGCCGGCTACGGGGTAGTGCATAGCGAGGTCACCGTCAGGGTAGGCGGGATGGTCTGCGCAAGTTGCGCCCGGGTGGTCGAGACCACGCTCGCCGACCTGGACGGGGTCTACGAAGCCAGGGTCAACCTTGCCACCGAGACTGCGCGCGTTGTCTACAACCCTGCGCTCGTCACCATATCAGAGATCAGGGCCGCCATTGAGGATGCTGGTTACCAGTATCTGGGGCTGCTTGAGGAGATCGCCGGGGATGCGGAAGCCCGGATGCGGGAAGAGGACCTCCGGGACAAGNTCCGCCGGTTCACCGTCGGGTTTGCGGTGAGCATCCCGCTCTTCCTCCTCATGCTCTTCCGGGTGCCGGAGATGNTCGCNCTCCCGGTCTCGATCAACCTCATCATGCTTGTCATCACCGCCCCGGTCTTCCTCTATGTCAGCGCTCCCATCTTCAGGGCGGCCGCCGCCGCGCTCCGGAACAAGGCGCTGACCATGGATGTCATGTACGCGATGGGTATCGGCGTCGCATACGGTGCAAGCATCCTCGGAACGTTTGAGATCATCCTCACCCCGGCGTTCAACTTCTATGACACCGCGGTGATGCTTGCAGCATTCCTGACGCTGGGCCGCTACCTTGAGGCCCGGGCCAAGGGGAAGACCTCGGATGCGATCAGAAAACTCATCGACCTCCGTCCGAAGACCGCGACGGTGCTCCGGGAGGGGCGGGAGGTCGAGGTTCCGCTCGAGGACGTAGTCGTCGGTGATATCCTCCTGATCAGGCCGGGGGAGAAGGTGCCGGTGGATGGCACGGTTGTGGGCGGCGAGAGTTCGGTCGATGAGTCGATGATCACCGGGGAGCCCATCCCGGTCGATAAGCGGGAGGGGGATGAGGTTGTCGGCGGCACCCTGAACATGAACGGTGTCCTCCGCGTCAGGGCCGAGAGGATCGGGAAGGATACGGTTCTTTCGCAGATCATCAGGCTTGTCCGGGAAGCCCAGGGTTCAAAGCCGCCGGTGGAGCGGATCGCCGACGTCGCGGTCTCCTATTTTATCCCGGTTGTGCTCGTGATAGCGACCGCCGCCTTCCTCATCTGGTACGTGGTCCTTGGTGCCTCCCTCCTCTTCTCGCTCACGGTGCTGATCTCGGTCCTGGTCGTCGCCTGCCCCTGTGCGCTCGGGCTCGCCACCCCGACCGCCGTGACCGTCGGGATCGGCCGGGCCGCCGAACTCGGGGTGCTGATCAGGAACGGTGAGGCGCTCGAGGTCTCAGAGAGCCTGACCACGGTCGTCTTCGACAAGACCGGGACGCTCACCCGCGGGAAGCCGGATGTCACCGATATCATCGTGCTCGGGATGCCGGAGGATCGCGTCCTCGCGGTCGCGGCGGCGGTCGAGAAGAACTCACAGCACCCCCTCGCGGCGGCGGTCGTGCGGCGGGCTGAGAGCGCCGGCGTCGCTATCCCGGCATCTGAGCGGTTTTTGACCTTCGGCGGCAGGGGGGTCAGCGCCGTGGTTGAGGGGGATGCGGTCCTGGTCGGGAACCAGCTGTTCCTCGAGGAAGGGGGCGTCGCTATCCCGGAGGAGGCGAAAGGNCGGATAGTCGCTCTCCAGGACGAGGGGAAGACTGCCGTCNTGGTCGCCGCTGGTGGCATACTCCGGGGTATCATTGCCATCGCCGATACCCTTAAGCCGACGACAAAAGCCGCCGTCGCAGACCTCAAACGGACGGGTCTATCCGTCGTGATGATCACCGGCGACGATGAGCGGACGGCAAACGCCATCGCGCGGGAGGTCGGGATCGAGGACGTCCACGCAGGAGTGCTCCCGCAGGAAAAGGCCAGGGAAGTACGGGTCCTCCAGGAGCAGGGTGAGGTCGTGGCGTTCGTGGGTGACGGGATCAACGACGCCCCGGCACTGGCGCAGGCGGACGTCGGGATCGCCATCGGGAGCGGGACCGACGTGGCGATCGAGAGCGGGGATATCGTCCTCATCCACGACGACCTGACCGACGTTGTCGCGGCAATCGAGCTCTCCCGGAAAGTGATGTCCCGGATCAAGTTGAACCTCTTCTGGGCGTTTGCCTACAACGCCGCCCTCATCCCACTCGCTGCAGGCGTCCTCTACCCTTTCTCTGGCATAACGTTCCGGCCTGAACTTGCGGCGCTCGCCATGGCGCTCTCGTCGGTGACGGTCGTCTCGCTCTCCCTCCTCCTCAAGACATATATACCCCCGGCGAAGAGGAAAGCCATATCGTGGAGGAATCAGGATGGCGATCGATCCGGTATGCAAGATGGAGGTCGATGAGGCGACCGCGAAGTACACAGCAGAGTACCAGGGGAAGGCCTACTACTTCTGCGCCCCCGGGTGCAAGAAACTCTTCGAGCGGAACCCGGAGGCGTACCTGAAGGGAGCGGAACCCCCTTTTTGAAAAATACCCTAGAACCGATAGACTGGCCCGCCGGTCCGTGCCCCCTGGTAGCGCTCTTCGCCCGGCGCGAGATCGGCGACATCGTCGCATACGCCCCGTAAGGACGCGCTGGCGTTATCAGCGAAGTGGACTGCCCAGGCTTCGGGGGTCCGGGGCCTGACCTCGCCGTAGGGACCGTGGTGTGCCATCAGGATATGGAGAATATGTGAGAACCGTGACGGGTCGACCCCGGCGGAGTGCTGAAGAAGCGCGGACGCCCCAAGCGCTGTATGTCCGATGAGAGTGTAATCAGGGAGCGCAACAAACGAAAAGCCCTGGCGGCGGAAGCACGATGCCTTGCCGATGTCGTGGAGGAGCGCACCGGCGAGGAGTACATCGGTATCTATCTCCATCCGGCTGACCGCGTCCGCCAGACTCAGCGCGATCTCTGCGGTCTCAAGGGTGTGCTCCGCAAGGCCGCCAATATATGCGTGATGCTTGAGTTTTGCAGCAGGTGCTTCAAGGAACCCTGCTGTGGTGTACATAAGCCGGGAGACAAGGGAATATATTCCCGGATCGTTGATCTTTGCGGCCATACGCCCCAGCCCCTCCCGAACACTGTCACGGTCAACAGGTGAGTGGACAAACAGGGACGGATCGACCGAATCAACCGGTATCGGCGTTGCGAGGCTGGCGATCCCGTCGTTCACATTGACCTCGCAGGTACCATTGAAGACTTTCGCGTAACCCAGGATGCGGTAGACCTCACCGACCCGGATTGCACGGTAAAACGCCTCGATCTGATCAGCGTTCTGGTCAGGCTTCCCCCAGACCTTGCAGGCACCCCGGCCGGTCCGGTCGGAGATGGTAAGCTGGATATACTTGCCCCCGTCCCGTTTCTCTCGCAGTTCTGCGGCATCCACCACAAAAGGTGCGTCGACCTGCATCCCGCCGCTGATCTCCTTCACGAAGACCGTCTTCGCAAGCACCGGATCACCCGTTAGAAACCAATCCACGCCCACACCCTTAAAACCCGGTGGTTTGTTCCCGGGAGAGCGGGCAAGAATGACCTGTTGCATCGACTCCGAAGTACTGGATCCTGTTGAATCGGATCCTGTTGAATCCCTGTTCCGGTTCCGGTGCTCGTCTCCGGGATACGCAGGTATCAATCTCGTACGAAAGCCTATTCAGCACTCGTTCACCATTACCGTCCTGATTTATGAGATTGGGACTGCAATCTCAAAGGTGTAGTAGTATCCCAGGATGCACCCTACGAGAGGAGGGGGAGCAGTCACGAACTGATGCACTACATGAANCGGAGGCGGAGCATGCCAAGAAGCATCTCCTTTGCATCCGACGCCGTCACCTTCGACTCGTCCTTATTCTCCCAGGTGATTGGAACCTCTTCCACCAGGTAGCCACGCTGCCGCAGTCGCCAGAGGAGTTCGACGTCGAACTCAAACTCCGTTGACCGGATGAAGGGGAGAACCGCATCGAGCGCCTCTCTCCGGAAGGCCTTGGCGCCGCATTGGGTATCACGGTAATCAAGCCCGAAGAGCAGTCTGACCATGAGGTTGAAGAGGCGACTCTCAACCCGCGCCTGAGACCCTGTTTCACCGTCAACACGGAACCAGGGACCCAGCGTGAACCGATGACGCCGTCAGCGGTCGCCAGGCGGTCAAAGGGGCGCTCCATCTCAGCTCAGATAACGATGTCGAACCATCGGCATCCATGTAACCAACGTAGGGGGTTGACGCCTCCCGGATTCCGGCCATGATACCTCCACCTTTGCCGAGGCGAGCCGGAAACGTCAGGCATCGGAGACAAAGCGACGGTTGATCGTCGGCAAACGCACTGATGACGGCAGGGGTGGCATCGGTCCCGTCACAGACAAAGATCAGGTCGCCAGAAAAGCCCGAGATGCCCTCCAGGAGTGATTGTATTCGTGTCTCCTCGTTGTATGCGGGGATCACCAGGGTGCAGTCCGCCCGGTCCACCCCGCTGTCTCCGGTATTGTTCAGCATTCCAGTTTCGTAATGATGGTATTGGCGAACTGGGCGGCAGCCCCCGGACCGTTTGCGGTCACGATCTGCAGGTCGGCGACGACAGGGACATCCACGAGGTTCGCCCCGGCTTTCTTCATCTCCCGCACCGCCGCCGGNCTTGGGTACACCGTCGCCTGCCGCCCANCGAGGATGCCTGCCCGCGCCAGCACGACCGGCGCAAGACAGATGGCAGCAACGACCTTGCCCTGCTCGAAGAACATCCGTACGAGGGCCTGAAGTTTCTTGTTTACCCAGAGGTAGTCCTGCGAGCCGATGCCGCCTACCACCACGATCCCGGCGTAATCGTCGGGGTCCACGTCATTAAATGACATGATCGCCTCTACAGCGCCCCCGAGCATCCCCGTGCACATCCCGGGGGTTGTCGAGGCGATATCGACACCGATGCCCGCCTCTTTGAAGATCCGTCTGGGGATCTCCAGTTCTTCATCCCGGAACTGTTCCGGTGCGATTGCAAACAAGAGGTTCATACGGATCCCATACCCAGGGTTTGTTCATAAGTTTATTGATGGTCGTGGGATAAGGATGTCCCTCCAGACACAGGTTCCTGCCGGCAGATCCCGCTCCTGAGAGGGGACCGGGCTCCCGGCAACCAGCAGCCAGCCCATCGGGCCCGGGGCACGGCTTTTGCGGAGAGGGAGAGGCCCCATCCCCGGAGAAGGCACCGTTGCCCCGTCTCCCACAACGCGCCGAGCGTGGTGATATCCAGGGAGAGGCCTGCGGGGCGTGACCCGGAAGGCGACCGCCCGGAGCGAGCAGGCCGGGCTCTTTCATCTCCTGCTCCCTGACAAGGGGTCAAGAAGACCGTTCTCCGAGGAGGACTGCGCCTGCAGACCGACCAGGGAATACCATAAATTGGCGTTCTTCTCCCGAATTGAACGTTATCCTGCGAATCTCTATACTTGAGTTAGCACGTATGCGCGACCCCCTCCCTTACTTCACCCAGCCCAGCACGATTCCCTCTGCAGTCCAGTGCCTGAGGACGAGCACCTGAGCCGGAATAGCGAATCTCCAGAATTTGATAATTCAGGATCATTAGCCGAGGAGCCCTCCGACCTGAGTTTGGGTAGTTGACCGAGTTGATACAGGGTGATCGAAGGCGAGGATCAGGATAGGGACTCGGCCTAACCTATTTCCTCTACCAGACAGAATGATCGGTGTGATTGGCACCCTTGATCCCCGCCAGAACGAGCGTGAACGTCAGCTCCTCAAAGTGATCCGGGAGCAGGGAAATACCCCGGATGCCGTCTGCCTTTTCCAGGACCTCATCCTCGCCCACTATCAGACCTACGGTCGAGACCTCCCCTGGCGACGCACCACCGAGCCCTACCACATCCTCGTCTCCGAGGTCATGCTGCAGCAGACGCAGGTCGAGCGGGTCGTCTTGAAGTACCCGGAATTTCTTGAGCAGTTCCCCGATCTCGAGAGCCTCGCCCGTGCGCCCAGAAGCGAGGTGCTGCTTGCCTGGCAGGGCCTGGGCTACAACCGCCGGGCCATCGCGCTCCAGAAGACCGCCCGGCTGGTGGCGGACGAATACGGTAGCAACCTCCCGGCCGACGTTGAGATGCTCGCAACCCTTCCCGGCATCGGGAGGGCGACCGCGGCGGCCATCTGCGCCTACGCCTTCAACATGCCAGTCGTCTACATCGAGACGAACATCAGGCGGATCTTCATCCACTTCTTCTTCCAGGATCGACAGGGAGTCCGGGACGACGAGATACTCCCGCTCGTCGAGCAGACTCTCTACCGGGAAAACCCGCGGGAGTGGTATGGGGCATTGATGGATTACGGCACAGTTCTGAAGAAGCGGACGGCAAACCCGAACCGGCGGAGCGCGTCCTATACCAGGCAGAGCCGGTTCGAGGGCTCTGATCGGCAGATCCGGGGGAAGATACTTGCGCTGGTTCTCGAGGAGGGGTCAGTCACCGAAGAAGAAGTGACCGCCCGGGTCTCCAGAGATACTGTGCGGGTGAGAAGAATCCTGGAGGACCTGAAGAGGGAAGGTTTCATCGCTGAGAGCGGGGGGACGTATACCTGCCGGTGAAACCGGGCCCCCCATAATTCCGCGCACCCGGGTCGTCTCATACCGGAAGTTCGTGAAGGTCGCGAACTTCCGTGTGGGGGATTGGCGGTCCGTCTCACGCGTTGCAAAAGGCCGCTCCCTTAACGCTGGCCCGATGCAGAGCAGTGGGTTGATGCCCGGTCGCGACCACTCTGGCGATCGGCTCGAAGAGATCGTCCAGGAGAACTCCTCAGACCTCGTCCCGGTCTGCACCGCTGCCTGGCGGGAGACCTTTGCCAGGATGTCCGGGACATCGCTCAGTTCATCAGGGAGCACGGGATGGGGGTCTCCATGCACCCGGACCAGTTGTTCGTCATCATCAACGTGAAAGACCCGGGTATCGTCGAGCGAGCATCGCGGAACTCCGCCATCACGCCGCGGTCCTCGATGCCATGCACCTTGACCGGACCGTAGAGATCCTGGTTTCACATTGGTGGCGCGTACCGAGACCACGAGGCGAGTATAGAACGATTCTGCAACGAGTACTTCCACCTCGATGAGGACATCCTCCACCGACTGGTCGTCGAGAACGACGACTCGCGGTACACCCTGGTNGTCTCCGCATCCGAGGAAATCGGCGTCCCCGGTGCTCTTCGATGCGTTCCACCACCAGATCAANACCTTAAGAGGAGGNGGTTGGCGNGGGTGACCTCTGTACCGCGACCTGGCGGTNGGGGGCATCCTGATGTCCGGTTACAGCACCCGGATACCCGGGTGGTTGGAAGGGCCAGCACGCACCGTGATCGGTCCTCGCTCGCAGAGCATCGGTTCCATGCCTGCTGTCCGGGCCGGGTCAAGAAACACCGTGAAAGCTTCCTTTGAGTCCTGGAGGGTCGCAGTAATGCTCTTCGTACCTCCCTTCACGCGCACCATTCATGCGCTTGATCAGTAGCAGCCGCCCTGATCCCTGGAGGCAGGAGCAGCACGTTGATCGCGTGGCAGATGCCGTTGGTGCACCAGGCATCACTTTCTGTTATCGGCACGTTGTTGACCAGCACCCCTTCCGGCGCAACATCCACGGTCAGGTCCTCCCCCTGGAGCGACCTCAGGGCCCGTATACCAAGCAAGTCTATTGCGGAATGCACCCCCGGGACGATATGGTAGTTCAGGATATTGGTGAGCCGGTCAATGTCATCAAAGATCGAGTCGAGCGCTGACCGTGGCACTGCCCGGAAAGCGTCATCGTCCGGGACAAAGAGTGTATAGGGCCCTTCANTTCTCAACTGCTCTTCCATGCCTGCTGCCCGCACAAGATCCAGGAACATGGTGAACGACCCTGATTCCCGTAGAGTCGCAAAGATGCTCTTCATGACAAACCCCTCTCCGGGAGATGGGGANGTGGGAGTATATAAGATTACAGCTCAGGGGGCAGGGGTGCCACGATGAACTCTGGGTCCATCGCCACACGCCCGTAACACGATCGCGGTGTGGGATCATCTTTCTCGAGGAGCACCCTGATCAGGGCACGCCCGGGTCACCGCAGAGGGCNGGGGCTGCTCCTGATCAAGGGACCAAGAATCTCGCGGTTTTGTCCCTCGAGGATCTCGGGCAGAGGTGCCGATTCTCNGGGGTCAGATCAAATTTCTCACCCGTGCCTCGACCGCCCGGGGTATGAGCACACGGTCGATGACATGATACATACCGTTTGTGCACTCAATATCAGGCTGAATGATGATGGCATCGTTCAACCGCATCCCTTCAGGCGATCTTGCGATGTCCAGGTGGTCCCCCTGCAGGGTCTTGATCGCTTCCATCTGCGCCAGTTCCAGTGTGGTGAGTTTGCCCTGGACCACATGATACATGATCATGCCCGCAAGCCTCTCCCGGTTGTCTATGATAGCTCGTAGTTTCTCTTTCGGGACTCTCGTATACGCCTCATCTGTCGGGATAAAGACGGTATATGGACCGTCTTTCTGGAAGAACTCTGCCATCCTTCCCACTTCTGTCATCCTGACGGAGGTGGTCAACCGGCTGTCCTCCCGGGCAGTTTCAAGTATACTCTTCATTCATTGATCGCCTCCCGGTCTACTGTTTAGTCTCGCTTAGCCCTTCGCAAGCCCCACCCTTCAGGGTGGGGTAGTTGACAGTTACCCTCCAGGTAAACACCGACCCGATGTTTCTTTGTATGATATATAAAATTGCGGTTATATGTGCTGGTACGAAAAACACCCTGTGGGTATGACAGAACATCCTCCAGACCCCTCCGAATAAGTATTTGAACCACGATTGGCCATCTTCATTTTTCATACCCGTCTATGAACCGCCGGCTCGTAGCGCGCTGTGTCGCATAAACCTGGTCCTTCGACCCAGACCTGGAAGATGCCGGACGCCTCTTCTGCCTCTTCGTGGCAATAAAAGAACACGCCGGGGACGCCCGTATACCGATACTCGTGACTGGAGTATATAATGAACGCCGACAAGCGCGGCCGCCCGTACCTCTACCCGGAGCCGCTCATTGCCTGGACGGCCTGCATCCATATCTCCCTTCAGACGCCTTACCGCCAGATGGAGGATTTTGTCCGGAAACTCGCGACCTTCATTCCCGGTCTTGTGGCGGCGGACTACAACCACTCTCTTTCGCTGGATCCAGCATCTGGATCTCTCACTCAAAGTAACAACCCGAACTCNTCTCCGGAGACGTGATCATCGCCATCGACAGTACCGGGATCAAGGTCACGAACCGGGGCGAGTGGATGCGGGGGAAGTGGAAGGTCAGGCGCGGCTGGATCAGGGTGCACGCCGAAATCGACGTCAAGACCAACCAGATCCCTGGCCTGGAGGTTCACCGACGAATTTCTGCAGGATGACCGGATGTTTGTCCCGCTCCTTGACCAGGTGCAGGAGCACTGCGGCGAAGAGCATCGGGTACACCGGGTGCCCGGTGATGGGGCCTACGACCAAAACGAGCTCTTCAATGTCCTCAAACAACGGAGGATCCTCTCAGGGGCAGGACCCAGACGGATGCCGCGACCCGCCCTATCGTGCCGGGTGCGCCAGAGATCGCATCAGATGGGGTGAATATCAGATGTGGTCGGCTGGTAACCACCTGCGGGGTGCGGTGGAAGATCGAAGGGAACTTCTCCAGCGTCAAACGGTTCTTCGGAGAAGGAGTGCGGGCAACGTCTCGAGAGGGGGGGTGCTCCGCGAGGTAAGAATGAAAATGAACTACTATAATATACTGGTGACCATGGCGGCCTGACCGGAGGCACAGCAGGAATACCGGGAGGTGGCAACCGAGAGGAATTGTGCAACACAGCAGTTATACGAGCCAGAACGGCACAGATCGCGGGAGTATCGCGCTTCTCAGGTCAGGACGATATCAGCCACATGATAATGTCGTTTACGAGTGAACTACCCCGCGCTCTCGGGCGGGGCTTCCTGCTTCATCCTCCTCCCCCTCGGGAGCGAGTCCACAGGCTCGACGGTGCGTTCCACACCTGCTACCCC
>JGI24707J26582_10003908_pt1 | contig 10520 bp, 8 predicted proteins | sample BioPla1DNA1_FD_26582 | JGI IMG/M metagenome (IMG submission 26582) | reverse complement strand
CATTTATCTAATGTAAGATTAGGCATGGAAATGGGTATAATTAAAGATATGGATTTTAAGAGTATTTCTAAATTAATGATAGATGTACAACCAGCAGGTATTCAAAAAAACAAAGAACAAAATATGAGCAAAGCTGAAAGAGATATAGAAAGGGCAATATTAATAAGAAAAAGCATATAGATTAGGAGGGATAATATGGCAATGTTTGGAAGATTTACAGAAAAGGCACAAAAAGCCATACTATTAGCCCAAGAAGAGGCAAAAAGATTACGTCATAATTATGTTGGCACTGAACATATATTATTAGGTTTACTAGCTGTAACTGAAGGTGTTGCAGCACAATCATTAAATAATATGGGAGTAAATTTGGAAAATGCTAGAAATGAAGTTATTAAACTTGTAGGACAAGGAGATTATGAAGCAGATATTATGGGCTTTACTCCAAGAACTAAAAGATTGTTTGAATTAAGTTTTTTAGAGGCGAGAAATTTAGGGCATAATTATGTTGGAACTGAGCATATATTATTAGGCTTATTAGAAGAATCTGAAGGTGTAGCTGTTTTAGTATTAAAAAAATTAGGGGTAGATATACAAAAATTAGAGGAAAATATATTAGATATGTTAGCTGACAATCAATATAAGGGGACATCAACCCAAGAAGGGGGAAGTAAAGCTACTCCAAACCTAGACAAATATAGTATAGATTTAACTAAAGCAGCTATTGATGGAAAAATTGACCCTGTTATTGGCAGAGCTAAGGAGATTGAAAGGGTTATTCAAATATTAAGTAGAAGGACTAAAAATAATCCTGTGTTAATTGGAGAACCTGGCGTTGGGAAAACTGCCATAGCTGAAGGTTTAGCACAAAAAATAGTAGAAGGAGAAGTACCTGAAATTATAAAGGATAAAAGNGTAGTAACCTTAGACTTACCTGGTATGTTAGCAGGGGCAAAATATAGGGGAGAATTTGAAGAAAGATTAAAGGCAGTAATGAATGAATTACATGAAGATGGAAGTATAATATTGTTTATAGATGAACTTCACACTATAATTGGAGCAGGAGCCGCTGAAGGAGCTATAGATGCATCAAATATTTTAAAACCAGTACTAGCAAGGGGAGACCTTCAAGTAATAGGTGCTACTACCATAGATGAATACAGAAAACATATAGAGAAGGACTCTGCATTAGAAAGAAGATTCCAACCTATTATGGTAGAAGAACCTACAGTAGAAGATACTATTAAAATTTTAGAAGGCTTAAGAGATAGGTATGAAGCTCATCATAGAGTAGAAATTTCTGATGAAGCTATAAAAGCTGCTGCTGAACTATCTAGTAGATATATTACTGACAGGTTTCTACCTGATAAAGCCATAGATTTAATAGACGAGGCAGGTTCTATGATTAGAATTCAATCCTATGTAGCTCCAGATGGACTAAAGGATTTGGAAGAGAAACTAGAAGAATTATCCCAAGAAAAAGAAGAAGCAGTTAATACTCAAAACTATGAAAAGGCAGCTAAAATTCGAGATTTAGAAAAGAAAATTAAAGAAGAATTAGAAGAAGAAAAGTCTAATTGGGAAAAGGAAAAACAAAGGTCTAATATGGTATTAGGCTATGACGATATAGCTAAAGTAGTATCTAATTGGACTGGAATTCCAGTATCTAAAATGACCACAGAAGAAAGTGAACGATTATTAAATTTAGAAGAAATTCTTCATGAAAAGGTAATAGGACAAAATCAAGCAGTAGAAGCTGTGTCTAATGCAGTAAGACGAGCAAGAGTAGGCTTAAAAGATCCTCAAAAGCCTGTGGGAACCTTTATCTTTGTAGGACCTACAGGAGTAGGTAAAACTTATTTAGCCAAGGCTTTGGCTGAAACCCTATTTGGTGATGAGGAAGCTATGATTAGAATCGATATGAGTGAATATATGGAAAAACACTCTGTTTCTAGACTTGTAGGCTCTCCTCCAGGATATATAGGTCATGATGAAGGAGGACAGCTAACAGAAGCAGTTAGAAGAAAGCCTTATTCAGTGGTACTATTTGACGAGGTGGAAAAAGCCCATCCTGATGTATTTAATATATTACTTCAAATATTAGATGATGGTAGACTAACAGATTCTAAAGGAAGAACTGTAGATTTTAAGAATACAGTAATTGTTATGACCTCTAATGTAGGAGCCACATCTCTTAGAAAACAAAATGTATTAGGTTTTTCAGCAGTAGGAAATGAAGAAAAAGAAGAATATGAAAAAATGAAGGAAACTATAATGGAAGAATTAAGAAAAACTTTTAGGCCTGAATTTTTAAATAGAATTGACGAAGTAATTGTATTCCACTCTTTAATGGAGGAGCAGGTAAAGGAAATAGTGGAAATTATGGTAAAAGATTTAGAAAAGCGAATGAGAAAACTAAATATAAATATTAGAGTAACCAATGATACTATTGACTATATAAGTAATAAAGGATTTGACCCTGTATATGGGGCTAGACCATTGGAAAGAACTATTACTAAAATGATAGAAGACCAATTAGCAGAAGAAATCCTAAAAGGTTCAGTTTCAAAAAACGACAATATTGTAATAGATTTTAAAGAAGATAAATTAGTATTTGAAAAAGAGCCTATAGCTTAAGCTATAGGCTTATACATATAAATTGGGAGGCTCATTATGAAAAAAGTAAAAACTATCTATAGATGCTCTAATTGTGGATATGAAAGCATTAAGTGGATGGGTAGATGTTCAGAGTGTGGAGCTTGGAATAGCCTAAAAGAAGAAATCTTATCTCCTAAGACAAAGGGAAGTAAAACTAAACAATATATTGGGGATAGGCCAAGTCCTGTGCAATTATCTACAATAGATGTAGATGAAGGTATAAGGATAAAAACTAGTATAGAAGAATTTAATAGGGTTTTAGGGGGAGGAATAGTAAGAGATTCTGTTACTATTCTTACTGCCCGTCCTGGTGCTGGAAAGTCTACATTATTATTGGAAATTTCCAATGATATAGCAAAGAAAAATTATAAAGTGCTATATGCCTCAGGAGAAGAAAGTGAAACTCAAATTAGAAATAGAGCCAATAGAATTATAGATGAAATTCCAGAAGATATATGGATATTATCTGATACTAGTATGGACAATGTTTTGAAATCTATTGAAGAAATAGATCCTGATTTAATTATAATAGATAGTATTCAAACTTTTACCTTGGCAGAATTTGATTCTAGAGCAGGCTCCCCTATACAAACTATAGAAACTGCCAGTGCATTAGTAGATATAGCTAAAAATAAAAATAGGCCTAGGGCAGTAATTATGGTAGGTCATATGACTAAGGCTAATGAAATGGCAGGACTTAGAACCTTAGAACATTTAGTAGATACAGTTTTATACTTAGAAGGGGAATCAGAAGAAGAACTAAGAACTTTAATGGCTACTAAAAATAGATTTGGTAGAACAGGAGAAATAGGTTTATTTTCTATGGGAGAGGAGGGAATGATTCCCATAGACAATCCTTCAGAATACTTTATAACTAGAAGGGACAAGGATACAAATGCAGAAGGTACTGCTTTATCAGTAATAAAGGAGGGTTCTAGACTTATTGTAGTAGAAATAGAATCTTTAGTTTCCCACTCCTTTACTCCTTTTCCATCTAGAATTGGAGAATGTTTAAGAAGAGATCAACTAAACACCTTAATATCTATTTTAGAGCAAAGAGGAAATATGCCCCTATATGATAAAAATGTAGTTATTAAAACTACTGGAGGCTTAAAACTAAGTGAGCAAGCAGTAAATTTAGCTATTATTATGAGCATAGTATCCTCTGTATTAAATAAACCAATTCCCAATGATATAGTATTCATTGCAGAAGTAGGTTTAACAGGAGAATTAAAAAAAGTCCCAGCCTTGGAATCTAGAATTAAAGAATTAGATAGAATGGGTTTTAAAAAAGTGTATATTCCCAAAGGAGCATTAAAACTAGAGGAAAAATTTAAAACTATAGAAGTAATTGAACTAAGAACTTTAGTGGAAGTTATGAATGATGTTTTTCCCTATTAATATTAATGAAAAGTATAAAAGCTAAGGATATATCCTTAGCTATTTATTTAAGGCTAAAAAGACCTAAAGTTTTAATATTGCTATATTCTTTATATAATGCCTCAGATATATTAACATCTAAAGCATTGGATAGTGCAGCTAAATAGAATAAATAGGCACCTATTTCTTCTAGAAGTATTTCCCTACAACCAGGACATAGGGATCCTGAGATATGTGATTCCATACTGTTTTTCATCTCTTCTAAAGAGTTTTTATTGAAATCCTGCTTACTAGTATTAATTTCAATACAACCACAAGAAGTAGAAGATTTCACCACTGCCCTATTTATTCTAGCAGTATATTCATTTAATTTAGTTATAATATCTAATATGCTTCTATGTCTAATGAGTACATTATCTACTTGATTTTGGAACTCATCAAAATCTAAATCTTTATTAATATTTACTACATTTGTATTTCTGCCCATACAGTCAACTCCTGTCTTATAAAAATTGTCCTATTCTTATTATACTTATAGAGACAAGCAGTTGTCAAATATTTCTAGTAATATATTTTTTGGAAAATAAACAAAAATTATAAGTTGACAAGATAAATATTTTTATGGTACAATATATGCTTTACAACCTTTACCTATTAATGTATAATATAATAAGAAGTAGTAGTAGGATGGGAGGTTGTTATATGTTTAATATTGGAGATAAAATAGTTTATCCTATGCATGGCGCTGGGGTAATAGAGGGTATTGAAGAAAAAGAAATTTTAGGTGAAAAGAGAAAATACTATATAATGAAGATGCCCATAGGTGATATGAAAGTAATGATACCTGTAGACAATGTAGAAGAAATTGGGATTAGGGAAATAATTAATAATGAAGAATTAGAAAAAGTATTAACCATATTACAAGGTGATAAAACTAAAATGCCTCAAAATTGGAATAGAAGGTATAGAGTTAATATGGAAAGAATAAAATCTGGAGATATTTTTGAAATTGCAGCAGTAGTTAGAAATCTTATGTTAAGGGATGCAGAAAAAGGTCTTTCAACTGGAGAAAGAAAAATGTTAAATAGTGCAAAACAAATGCTCATCAGTGAAATAGTTTTAGTATCAGATGTAGATCAAGAGGAAACAGAAAGGTTAATAGATGATGCAGTTAATTCAGCATGAAAACTTTTATTTATTTTGTTATATAATTTAAATTTATGGTAATAAATATATTAAGGGAGGTGAGCTAATGTTTGACAAAATTATGCGTGGCGTCATTGCTCTATTAGGAATGTTAATTGGCTATGGCCTAGTTATTGGTTTGAAAGCTCTAGAGATTATTACCATAACTAATAAAGGGTGGTTAAGTTTAGTAGTCCATTTAGGTGTAAGTCTTATTTTTGGAATTATATTTTTTCTATTAGCTCCAAGATTAATTCGTGGAGGAAGGAAGTTAATATCATTTATTGAAGTAGAACTGCAAAATGTGCCTGCCTATGAAATAGCATTAGGGTCTGTTGGCTTGATTGTTGGTTTAATTATTGCTTATTTATTAAGTCAACCTTTCTATAATCTTAATATACCTTATTTAGGAGTTGTAATATCTATTATTTTATATTTAATATTTGGTTATCTTGGTATAAAAATTCCAACTAGGAAAAAGGATGACTTCTCCAATGCTATTGGAAGTATGAAAAAGGGTTCTAAAGAAAAGCAAAAGCTTAATTGTAAATCTTGTCCTAAGGTTTTAGATACTAGTGTAATAATCGATGGTAGAATAGCAGATATTTGTAAAACAGGATTTATAGAAGGACCTTTAGTTATACCAGAATTTGTATTAGAAGAATTACAACATATTGCAGACTCTTCTGATTCCCTTAAAAGGAATAGGGGGCGAAGAGGTTTGGACATTTTAAATAAAATACAAAAAGAATTGGATATAGAAGTAATTATTCACGATAAAAAATTTGAAAGTGAAAAAGAAGTAGATACAAAACTATTAAAACTCACTCAAATGCTTAAGGGTAAAATTATTACTAATGACTATAATTTAAACAAAGTAGCAGAAGTACAAGGCATTGCTGTACTAAATATAAACGAATTAGCCAATGCAGTTAAACCAGTGGTATTACCAGGAGAAGAAATGGTAGTTCAAGTTATAAAAGATGGAAAAGAAGTTGGTCAAGGTTTAGCCTATTTGGATGATGGAACTATGATAGTCGTAGAAGGTGGTAAAAAACACATTGGTGAAACCATAGATGTATTGGTAACTAGCGTCTTACAAACATCTGCTGGAAGGATGATTTTCGCAAAGCCTAAAATATTGGTAGATAGAGCAGTTTAGGGTCAAAAATATTTTGACCCTTATATTTTTGCTTTTTTTGGATATTATAAAATCATAATAATTTTACATTCCAATAATATATGCTATAATATTGAAGAGGTGAAATATATGTACAAAGACCAATACATTTCAGTTATAATTGCAGCAGCTGGAATGAGTAATAGAATGGGTTCGAAAATAAACAAGCAATTTATTTCTATTAACAATAAACCAATTTTAGTTCATACATTAGAAAAGTTTGAAGAGTGTAGTTATATAGATGAAATAATATTAGTTGCCAAAGAGGACGAAATAGATTATTGTAGAAAAGAAATTGTAAAAAGATATAATTTTAATAAGGTTTCTAAAATTATTAGAGGTGGAAAGGAAAGGCAAGATTCAGTTTATAATGGAATACTTGCTTTAAATGAAAAAACTGATATAGTACTATCTCACGATGGTGCAAGGCCTTTTGTGAAAATAGAAAATATAATTGATGGTATAAAAGGTGCCTATAAATATGGTGCTTGTGTAGTGGGAGTGCCAGTTAAAGATACTATTAAGGTAGTTGGAGATTCCAACGAAATAGTAAAAACTCCAAAAAGGGATATGTTGTGGGCAGCTCAAACCCCTCAATGTTTTAAAAAAGAAATAATTTTAGAAGGACATAGAAAGGCCATAGAAGATGGATATGTGGGAACAGATGACAGTGTACTAGTAGAAAGAATGGGAATAGATGTAAAAATGGCTATGGGTTCTTATAAAAATATTAAAATTACCACTCCTGAAGATTTAATTATAGCAGAGTCTATATTAAAAGATATGGATACCATATACAATAGAAGGGAGTTTATATTTCAAACTAGATAGGTGATAAAAATGAAAATAGGAATAGGATATGATGTACATGCCTTTAGTGAAAATAGAAAATTAATCCTAGGTGGAGTAAGTATTCCTTATGAAAAAGGCTTATTAGGTCATTCAGATGCTGATGTATTGGTTCACGCCATAATGGATAGTATATTGGGAGCGCTAGGGCAAGGAGATATAGGNAAGCACTTTCCAGATACAGATGAAAAATACAAAGATATATCTAGTCTTATACTTTTAGAAAAAGTATATAATATTATGATAGATGCTAAATATAAAATTGGTAATATAGACACAGTAATAATAGCTGAAAATCCTAAATTATTTCCATATATAGAGAATATGAAGCTTAATATATCTAAAGTTTTAAATACAGATATTTCAAATATAAATATTAAAGCAACTACTACGGAAAAATTAGGATATACAGGTAGAGGTGAAGGCATAGCAGCCCAAAGTGTTTGTTTACTTATGGCAATAGAATAAATATTAAAAACATTTGACATTTTTTAGTTTTTTTAGTATGATGGTGTATAATTAAATATATGGCTATGATAGGAAATAGTAGGTATTTATGGTCTTAGAGAGGAAATCAAATGGTGAAAGATTTCTGACCCAATATATACCCAACCCGTCCTAGAGCCTTTAGGTAGAACATTAAGTATACCTAAACGTTAGTTTCGTTAAAACTTCAAGTGGACCTAAAGTTAAAGTAAAACACTAGGTCTATTAGAGTGGTACCGCGGATTAAGTCTTTCGTCTCTATATTGGAGAAGAAAGACTTTTTTTATGACCTATATCCCATTTGCGTAATGCTTTTAAAGCAAATGGATTTAAGTTGNGAGACTGCGTATTAAGCTTGACTAAGTAAATTCTAATTTTACTAAACAAACTTTTTAAAAGACCTAAGAGCTAGACCTAAAAAATAATTGTGTATTGTGCATTGTGAATTAAATAAATGGGAGGAATAAAATATGAGAATGTCTAAACTTTATATGCCAACTTTAAGGGAAGTTCCTGCAGAAGTGGAAATTCCAAGTCACAATTTACTACTTAGAGGAGGAATGACAAGACAATTAGTATCAGGGGTATATACCTATTTGCCACTAGGATATAGGGTAATTAAAAAAATCGAAGATATTGTAAGAGAAGAAATGGATGCTGCAGGTTCTCAGGAATTATTAATGTCTGCAATTCAACCTAAAGAATTATGGGAGGCTACAGATAGATGGGCAAATTTCGGGCCAGAAATGTTTAAGCTTTATGATAGGCACCAAAGGGAATTTTGTCTTGGGCCCACTCATGAAGAAGTATTTACAGCTACAATAAGGGGAGAAGTTAATTCTTATAGACAATTGCCACTAAATCTTTATCAAATTCAAACTAAGTATAGAGACGAAAAGAGACCAAGATTTGGCGTAATACGAGCCAGGGAATTTATTATGAAAGATGCCTATAGTTTTGATAGGGACCTAGAAGGTATGAAAAATTCCTATAAAGAAATGTGGGATGCCTATGATAAAATATTTACTAGACTTAAACTCAAATACAAAATAGTACAGGGAGATTCTGGTGCCATGGGAGGCAATGAATCCCATGAATTTATGGCTATGTCAGAAGTAGGTGAAGGTTTAGTAGCCTATTGTGATAAATGTGATTATGCTGCCACAGATGAAAAGGCTAAAGTAATATATGAAGTTGAAAATTTAGAAGAAGAAATGGAAGAGTTGGAAAAAGTTCATACTCCAAATGCCACTACTATAGATGATTTGGAAGAACTTTTTAAACTAGATAGAAATAAATTTGGTAAAGCCTTAGTATATATGGCCAAAGGAGAGCCAGTAGTAGCAATTATACCTGGAGATAGGGAATTAAATGAAACCAAATTATGCAATGCCTTAGGTATAGCTGAACACGAATTAGAATTAGCCGATGAAGAAACCATAGAAAGAATTAGTGGGGCAGATAAAGGCTTTACTGGACCTATTGGACTTAAAGAAGAGGCAAAAGTCTTAATAGACTCTAGAATTACTAAAATGAAAAATTTAATAGTGGGAGGAAACGAAACAGACTATCATATTAAAGGTGCAAATTTTGGCAGAGACTTTAATGGAGAAATTGTAGAGGATTTGCTTCTTATAAGAAAAGGAGATAAGTGTCCAAAATGTAATAGTGAAATCCAAATGGATAGGGGAATTGAGGTAGGGAATATATTCCAATTAGGAACTAAATACAGTGAAGGCTTAAATTTAAAATATATAGACCAAGATGGAAAAGAAAAATATGTATATATGGGTTCCTATGGAGTAGGAGTGTCTAGAACCCTAGCTGCCATAGTGGAACAATACCACGATGAAAATGGTATAATTTGGCCTTTAGTAGTAGCCCCATATCATGTGATAATCACCATAATAAACACTAAAAAAGAAGAACAAAAACTTTTAGGAGAAACAATTTATAAAGAACTTTTAGATAAAGGAATAGAAGTATTATTAGATGATAGAAATGAATCTGCAGGGGTAAAATTTAATGATAGGGATTTAATAGGAATACCAATTAGAATTACAGTAGGTAAAAAGGCAGGAGAAAATATTGTAGAATATTCCTTAAGGAAAGATGGTAAAAGAATAGAAGTAGCTGTAGATGAAATAATGGATAAAATAAAAGAAGAATTTGAAAAAGAAGGTTTAGAGATATAAATAAGGCTGGTTTACCAGCCTTATTTAACATCTAAACCACCTAAAGCTACAAAGGCTTTAATTTTTAGCACAGGAGCATTTAAATCATCATTGAAATAAGTTTTATTGTTCCAGCCACCTAAAATAGGGGTTCCATGTATCTCTACTCTCCAATGAGGTGGAACTAAAATATCCACTTCACCTAATAATACAGATACTTGTAAAACCACTTCCTCTTCTTGGATTTCTGCTCCTCTTAAATCTATATCTATTCCACCTAAAATTGAAGTAATGGTACCACCTTTAAAATCAGTAGATTGATTTCTAGTGGATAGTCCAGATAATATAACAGTTTCTCGTAATAGATTTTCAGAACTTATATTTTTATGATTGGGTCTACTTATGGTTTCATCATAAGTAAAACTTTCTACTTCTTTATTATCTTTATGTTTTTTAGGGATTAATAAGCTAATGCCAAAAAGTATAAGTAATATTGGCCAAAACAATTTCCATATATTGTAGTCAATAAAGTTAAGGAAATTTGCTTGCAATAATCCTCCCATAAGGATTAATGCTATGCCTCCTATTTTAGAAGATTTTCTATGGAATAA
>JGI24707J26582_10003905_pt1 | contig 10529 bp, 6 predicted proteins | sample BioPla1DNA1_FD_26582 | JGI IMG/M metagenome (IMG submission 26582) | reverse complement strand
GGGCCAGCCGTTTTCTCCGCCGGCCGGTTCCCGAGAGAATCCCAGGAATTGAGCTGGCTGAGGGTTTGCTGGAGCAGGCCTCAACGCAGGGCTGGAGGGTCTTTTTGCTCGGCGGGGCCCAAGGCGTCGCGGAACAGGCCGCCGAGGTGCTGCAGCAGCGATACCCTGACATCAACATCGTCGGTACCTATCATGGGTTTTTTTCATCCGGCGAAGAGGAACAGGGTATCTTAAAGAAGATTGCAGAGGCGAAACCCCATGTCCTCCTGGCTGCCTTGGGTGTTCCCCGCCAGGAGAAGTGGCTCGCGGCCTATCTGGGGACTCTTAAGATACCTGTAGCCATTGGTGTTGGCGGCAGTTTCAATGTGTGGGCCGGGGTGGATAAACGGGCCCCCTCCTGGGTGAGGAAGATTAACCTGGAATGGCTTTACCGGCTGGCTAGGCAGCCTTGGAGAATTAAACGGCTTGTTGTATTGCCGATTTTCGTCCTTCATGTCCTGTTCGCTAGAATCAAGGGAGGGAGGTAGGCTGATGCTGAAACGGATTGTGCTGGGTTACGGCGGGATTTTGATCGGTGTCATTATCACAGCTGTCGGTGTAACGTATCTGCTCATTCCTGCCAAAATTGCCGCCGGCGGTGTCAGCGGTCTGGCCACAGTCATTTTCCATCTGACTGGACTGCCTGTAGGAGTGACCATGCTGCTTCTGAACATTCCTCTGTTCATCTTGAGCTGGCGTATTATTGGCCCTGTCTTTGGGGCCAAGACCCTGTTCGGCACTTTTACCCTGTCTCTGTTCGTTGATCTGTTCAGCCAATTCGCCGTGCCCATGACAGACGACCTGCTTCTTTGCGCCATTTACGGCGGAGTCCTCTCCGGCATCGGCTTAGGCATAGCCTTTCGAGCGGGAGGGTCTACAGGAGGAACTGACATGGCAGCCCAGCTGGTGGCCAGGTTTTTCCCCACCAGTGTTGGTCAGGCGCTGCTGATTGTAGACGGGTTGGTCATCCTCCTGGCAGGAATTGCCTTTGGGCCGGAACTGGCCATGTACGCCTTAGTCGCTGTCTTTATAACCACTAAGACAGTAGACATCGTGCAGGAAGGTCCCAGCTACGCCAAGGCCTGCCTGGTAATTTCTGATGTCCCCCAGGCCATCGGCCAGCAGATCATGGAACGTCTGGAGCGGGGCGTGACAATACTGGACGGCAGGGGCATGTATACTCAGTATGATCGGGAAATATTGCTGGTAATCGTGTCCCGCACCGAGATTTCCACCTTGAAGTCCATTGTGGCCGAAACGGACAGGAAAGCCTTTGTGGTTATCTACGATGTCCACGAAGTGCTGGGAGAGGGTTTTCGCGGGCTGCGGACCTAACCGCAGCCCCACCCCAGGTACTTGCCAACCCTTAATCGTTTTTGATATGATAATATGAACGATATTTCAGTCTACTGAGGGATGATTCCACATATGGTTTGCCTAGATAGAAAGATGGTGATGGAGTGAGCCGCAAAGCAACTCTAACAATCATACTGGTAGTTTTATTATTGTCCGTCTCCCTTGTCTATGGTTCCTATCAGGCGAACACCCAGTTTGTCGAGGGTGAAAAGCGCTATGAAAGCATTGGGACTGTCTTAGAGGTAATCGCCCTGGTTAAGACCAGGCACTATTACCAGCCGGTCAGCACCTTTGAGCTGATCAAAGCTTATGTGACCCATGGAACGATTAACGGCATGCTCAAACATGCTTTGGATGATCCCTATACTCGCCATATGGATGCCATCGCCTTTGAAAACATGATGAACACGACGACTGGGATTTATGGTGGAATCGGGCTGTCAGTAGGCATTGTGGACGACCGGGTCACTGTGGTCTCGCCCATCAAAGGAACCCCCGGGGAAAGGGCCGGCTTTAGGCGGGGCGACAAAATTATTGCCATTGACGGCAAGGATACCACGCATATGACGTTGGACGAGGCAGTCAGCCTGATGCGCGGTCCAGAGGGCACAGAGCTGGATCTGACCATCAAAAGGGATGAAGAAATCTTTGAGGTTCATATTGTGCGTGAACTTATCAATGTCATCTCGGTGCCGGATTACTATATTATCGACGAAGAGTACGGCATTGGCTATATCGAGATCACAAATTTCTCGGACCGTACCTATGATGAGCTGAAGAAAGCCCTGGATTTCCTCGATGAACAGGGCCAAAGGGCATTGATTATAGACCTGCGCTTTAACCCAGGAGGGACACTCGGCTCTTCGCTGCAGGTGGCGAATGAATTTGTCTCTGGAGCCCCCCTCGTCTATCTAGAGGATCAATTCGGCAACCGCACTCCCTTTGAAAGTACCGAGACAGGGACCCGGGAGCCGATGCCCATGGCGGTCTTGATCAACGGCAGCAGCGCCAGTGCCTCGGAGATTGTCTCAGGCGCTCTGCAGGACAATGGCTTGGCTGTCTTAATAGGAACCACCACCTTTGGCAAGGGGCTGGTGCAGTCACTTTATCCTTTGCGTGACGGCAGTGCCTTAACCGTCACAGAGCAAGGGTATCTTACCTCAGGCGGGAAGGATATCAACGGCGTGGGCATTGAACCCGACATTGCAGTTGAAGTTACCGTGGAGGAGGAAGAAGCAATCTACCTCGATGAAGCTGAATATGACCCACAGTTAGAAAAGGCTCTAGAGGTTCTGCGCAGCCAGCTCTAGTTGTTGACACCACCCCGGATACCGTCTCCGGGGTGATCTGTTCTTGGCTGCGATCAGGGAGGAGAAGTCTGTGAATTCGGTATGGCAGCTTGTGAAGATAACATTTCAGACATTTACATTTATGGTCACAGACCTGCGTTATATATTAGTGATGGCCCTTGTGTTTGCGGTGGTATACAGACAGTACGCGAAAATTCTCCAATACGAACAGGGGTTCTTCCGCTTGAAGCGAATTAACCCTTTGATGGAGACCGCGACTTCGTTGATCTATGGAATCGGCGGAGGCATGTTGGCTACCATGCTCTTCATCCTGCTGGGAGTTTCTATCGGAGATGCCGGCATAGCCTATCTGTGGCTGGCTGCACTTTTGCTGATGCTGATTAACCAGCGTTTTTTGTGCTTTGCCTATGCCGGCAGCCTGGTCAGCCTTATTGCATTGCTTACGGGGTTTCCACAGATTCATACAGCCACACTGATGGCTTTGGTCGCCATATTGCATCTGACAGAGTCCTTCTTGATCTTTGTCAACGGCTACCACAATGCGTCGCCCATGTTCTTCAAGCACGAAAGCGGCAAGGTGGTGGGAGGGTTTGCCCTGCGCAAGTTCTGGCCTATGCCGACGATCGCCCTGGTTGGACTGGTTATTCTCGGCTCAGGCGGGGATATGCAGGCGGTGCCCATGCCTGACTGGTGGCCGATTTTTCGGCGTGGCCTGGAAATACCGGACAACCATGTGTTGATCCACGTTCTGTTTCCGTTGATCGTAGCATTGGGCTACAGCGACTTTGTGCAGACAGAGCTGCCGAAGACCAAGGCCAGGCGCAGTGCGGGGCTGCTGGCGGTATACAGTCTGGTTCTCTTAGGCTTAGCCGTTTTGGCCAATCAGTACCCCTGGCTGTCGCTGTTACCGGTGGTTTTTGCACCCCTCGGGCATGAGCTTGTCATTTACTTAGGCCGGCGGCGGGAAAAAGAAAACGACCCAGTTTTTCTGGGGGACGATGGGGTAATGGTTCTGACAGTCTATCCGAACTCGCCTGCAGAGCGGATGGGCCTGGAAGCAGGCGATGTGATCAAGAGCATTAACGGGGTAGAAGTTGCCGACTTCAAAGCGTTAACGGAACAGATGTCGCCATGGGTAATTGATCCGGTATTCGAGGTTGAGAATCAGTTTCGCCAGCCCGCTAAGAGACTGGTCCACTACAAGGGGAAGATTCCTCCCCTGGGCATTGTGCCGGCTCCCCATCCCGAACAGGGTGCCTATGTCCGTTTCAAGGACGGCTATTTGAAGAGTTTGTGGAACAAGTGGCGAGCTATGATGAGGAAGTGAAGCTGTGGTAATTTTCCCATTGGATGAACAGAAAACTTCCCTGATGACCTTGATGGTTATCCTGGCATTGAGTTCTCTGGGCTTTGCTGTTCTAGGCCTGGTGCTCGGCCCGGACCTTGCGCTGGATTTTGCCCCTGAACGCCAATTGGAACTGGAGATGCTGCGTCCTGTNATGCCGGATTTGGCAGGCCTGGATGAGTTCTGGACTGAAGCCGGTTACACTGTGGTGCAGAGGGAACAGGTCTACAGCGTGCANACTGTTCTGCACGGCAGCGATCAGGTGTGGGTTCAGGGTCAGGAAAAGCTGGTCCTGGTGCCTGCGCGCCACGANCTAAGCCTGGCTTCTGCAATTCTGCAGCTAANCAGCGTATTTCTGGAAGAAGGATGGGCAATTCAGCTNGAGGCTGTGGAACATGGCTATACCGTCGGGTTTTGGAGCAGCCTGCCCGGCTGGCAGGATAGAGTGTTGGCATACCAGTGGCAGATTGAGCTTTTGAACCCTCGTAACTACGGTTACTACTACGGGGACCTGATTTCCGTCATGGGCCAGCCCTTTGATCCCGAAGGCTTTAGAAAGGGAACACCGGAGTCTCCGTTGCTGGCTTTAATCATCGATGATTGGGGTTATTTTTCCCTGGCGGCCGACGCGTTGATCGCCTATCCCCTTCCCTTGACCATGGCAGTGCTGCCCCATTTGGCTGCTTCCGAGCAAGTGAGCGAGCGCATCTACGCAGCGGGACATGAGCTGATACTGCACCAGCCCATGGAAGCGCTGGATGGCGGCCTGGAACTGGGTCCCGGCGGCATAACCGCGGACATGGATGCTGATCAGGTGAAAGCGCAGATTAAGGAGAATCTGGCTTCACTGCCTCTTGCGGCAGGGCTAAACAACCACATGGGTTCCCGGATCACCGCTGACCGGACCGTCATGACCTATGTCCTGGAGGTTGTCAAAGAACTGGGGCTGTTTTTCGTAGACAGCCGCACATCAACATCCAGTGTGGCGGCTGAGGTTGCCCGGGAAGTCGGAGTACCCTACGGGGTAAACAACCTGTTCATTGACAACGAAAGTGATGTGGAAAAAATAAAAGCCCAGGTGCGTGCTGGCCTGGACTTAGCAAAAAGACAGGGACATGCCGTGCTGATCGGGCATGTCCGCCCGGCGACATTCCATGCTCTCTGGGAGATGATTCCTGAACTCTTGGATTCGGGGGTGCAGCTTGTCCCTGTTTCTCAGCTGCTGTACAATGAGTAATTACAGATTATGCATGTAGCGGGCCTGGGCTTCTGCTACAAAGCGCTTGGCTTCTTCCCGATCCAGCCAGGCGCCGACTTTGGTCTTCTTCTTTTCCAGATCTTTATAAACCTGGAAGAAGTGGGTGATCTCTTTCAGCAGATGCGGGGGGACATCGCTGAGGCCCTGGACCCAGTTCCACTGCGGATCACTGACCGGAACACACAGGATCTTCTGATCCGGTCCTTTTTCGTCCCACATTTCAAAGGCCGCGACAGGCTCTACACGGATGATGCAGCCGGGGAAGGTTGCCTCGCCTACGAGAACCAGGGCGTCAAGTGCGTCTCCGTCTTCCGCCAGTGTATCCAGGATGAACCCATAGTCCGACGGATAATGAACCGATGAGAACAGCATACGGTCTAGGTAAAACCGTTTTTCCTCCCTGTTGTATTCGTACTTGTTGCGACTTCCACGTGGAATCTCCACCATCACTTTTAGGCTCATGATAACGACCTCCTATTGTTATTAATGTTATTATTGGCTACGTACAAGTCAATTACCTACCAAAAAAACCGAAAAAAGGGGTTCTTGATATAAAATGGCTGTGCAGAAAGAGTTTAAAGTTGTGGCTCCCTTTGAGCCCGCCGGAGACCAGCCCAAAGCGATTAGAGAACTAGTCGGAGGAATTGAGGCGGGTATGAAGCACCAGACCCTCCTTGGCGTGACCGGTTCCGGCAAGACGTATACCATGGCCAAAGTGGTGGAGGCCGTGCAAAAGCCCACCTTGGTTTTGGCCCATAACAAAACACTGGCCGCGCAGCTGTGCAGTGAGTTCAGGGAGTTCTTCCCCCATAACGCAGTGCACTATTTTGTCAGCTATTACGACTATTACCAGCCGGAGGCATATGTGCCCACCAGCGACACCTATATAGAAAAGGACGCCTCGATCAACGACGAGATCGACCGTCTGCGCCATGCCGCCACCAGTGCCCTCTTTGAAAGGCGAGATGTGATCATTGTAGCCAGTGTATCCTGCATTTATGGCTTGGGATCGCCTGAAGATTATGTGGGCATGACTTTTTCTCTGAAGAATGGTGAGTATNGGGATCGGGATCACATCCTGCGCCGCCTGGTAGGCATTCAGTATGAACGGAATGATATCGGCTTTACCCGGGGGACCTTCAGAGTGAGGGGAGATGTGATTGAGATCAACCCTGTGGGCAGCGAATCTGTGATTAGGGTGGAAATGTTTGGCGATGAAATTGAGCGGATCCTGGAAATCGATCCTATAACCGGCGAGGTTTTGGCTGAGAGGGACGAGCTCACTATTTACCCGGCTTCGCACTTTATCACGCCGGAAGAGAAGCTGCGCCGGGCCATCCCTGCCATTGAAGCAGAGTTGGAGGAGCGGCTGAAGGTGCTGCGCAGCCAGAACAAACTATTAGAGGCGCAGCGCCTTGAACAGCGCACCCGTTATGATTTGGAGATGCTGGCGGAGCTCGGCTACTGCACCGGCATAGAAAACTACTCGGCCCCTTTGAGCGGGCGCCAGCCTGGGGAAACGCCTGCCACACTGCTGGATTACTTTCCCAAAGATTACCTGATGATTATTGATGAATCCCATGTGACGATACCTCAGGTTCGGGCCATGTACTTCGGCGACCGTTCCCGCAAGGAAAACTTGGTGGAGTATGGTTTTCGTCTTCCTTCTGCTTTGGACAACCGTCCGTTAATGTTTCCGGAGTTTGAAGCTCATATGAACCAGGTTGTGTACGTGTCCGCCACTCCGGGACCCTACGAACGGGAAAGGTCCGAGCAGGTGGTGGAACAGGTGATCAGGCCCACCGGCCTGGTGGATCCTGAAATTGTGGTGCGTCCTGTTAAAGGGCAGATTGATGATCTAATCGATGAGATCGGCCAGGTGATTCAAAGAAGGGAACGGGTACTGATTACTACCTTGACCAAACGCATGGCCGAAGACCTTACCCAGTATTTTACAGAAATTGGGCTGAAGGTCCGCTACCTGCACTCAGATGTTGAAACTCTGGATCGCATTGAGATTTTGCGGGAATTGAGACAGGGAGTCTTTGATGTCTTAGTCGGCATCAACCTGCTCAGGGAAGGGCTGGACTTGCCGGAGGTCTCCCTGGTAGCCATCTTAGATGCAGATCAGGAAGGCTTCCTGCGTTCGTCTACCTCTCTCGTGCAGACTATAGGCCGTGCTGCCCGAAATGTGAGGGGAAAGGTGATCATGTATGCAGATCGCATTACAGATTCCATGCAGTACGCCATAGACGAAACCAACCGCAGGCGGGCGATTCAGATGGAGTACAATGAGCGCATGGGTATCACCCCGGCCAGCATTGAAAAGGCCATCAAAGACATTGCTCAGGAGATTGTGGAGGAGCAGGTCGCGGAAGAGAAGGCTGACTATGATACGCGCAGGAAAGGTTCTCTCAGAGATGTAATTGCTCTGATTCAGGAACTGGAAGAAGAAATGTACAGGGCCGCCCAGGAGCTCAATTTCGAACGGGCAGCAGAACTGCGCGATGAGATCAAAGAGATACGCATTGAAACGGGGTTGTCAGTTTGATAGATAAACTAGTAATACAAGGTGCCAGACAGCACAATTTGAAGAATATAGATGTTGAAATCCCCAGAAACAAGCTGGTGGTTATCACTGGACTTTCCGGTTCAGGCAAGTCCTCCCTGGCCTTTGACACCATTTACGCGGAAGGGCAAAGAAGGTATGTCGAGTCACTCTCTGCCTACGCGAGGCAGTTTCTTGGACAAATGGACAAACCGGATGTTGATCTGATCGAAGGGCTTTCGCCTGCAATCTCCATTGACCAAAAGACCACCAGCCGCAATCCCCGTTCTACCGTGGGCACGGTGACAGAGATTTATGACTATCTGCGCCTGTTATTCGCTCGGGTGGGCAGGCCCCACTGCCCTAACTGCGGCAAGCCCATTCAGCAGCAGACGGTGGAGCAGATCGTGGATCAGATCCTCGCACTGCCGGAAGGTACACGCATTCAAATCCTGGCTCCGGTGGTCAGGGGGAGAAAGGGAGAACACAAAAGGGTAATTGAAACAATTGCCAAGGACGGATTTATACGGATCAGAGTCGACGGGGAGCTCCGCGAAGTCAGTGATGAGCTGAACTTGGACAAGAACAAAAAGCACAGCATTGAGATTGTTGTGGACCGTCTGGTTGTCAGGCCTGATCTTGCCGGTCGCCTGGCAGATTCGGTGCAGATGGCCCTCAAGTACGGCGAAGGTATTAGCTTTGTGGATGTCATCGGCGGAGAGGAGCTCATGTTCAGTGAGAAGTTCTCCTGCATTGACTGCGGCATTTCCATGGAGGAGCTTGCGCCGCGCATGTTTTCCTTCAACAGCCCCTTTGGCGCCTGCCCAGGCTGTGAAGGCCTGGGAACCAAGCAGGAACTGGATCCGGATCTGATGCTGGATCTGGATTTATCCATAGACGACGGCGGCCTGATTCCGTGGCGCAACAGCAAGAGCCGCTGGAGAACNGCTATTTTAGAAAAGGTTTGTGAAACGTACGGGATTGACACCAAGGTTCCTTTAAAGGAGCTGCCCGGAGATCAGCTGAACATTATCCTCTATGGGCTTGGTGATGAACTGATCAGTTTTTACTATACGAACGTTGCCGGACGGGAGAGGATGTATGAGTCCACCTTTGACGGTTTGATCGGCTTTTTGAGAAGGCGCTATCTGGAGAGCACCTCCGAGTGGGTCAGGCAGGATGTGGAGCAGTATATGAGCATTCGCACCTGCAACGAATGCAATGGCAAGCGCCTCCGCCCGGAGATTCTTGGCGTGACGGTGGGCGGCAAGAATATTATGGAGGTCACGGATTTCTCCATTCAGGAGTGCCTGGACTTCTTTGCGTCCCTGCAGCTGACGCCCAGGGAAGAGTTCATTGCGCGGCAGATTGTCAAGGAAATTCGGGAACGCCTCAGCTTTCTGGTTAATGTAGGCCTGGACTATCTGGCCCTCAGCCGGGCGTCTGCAACACTCTCAGGGGGAGAGGCACAGCGTATACGGCTGGCGACCCAGGTTGGCTCAAGGCTGATGGGGGTTCTGTACATCCTGGACGAGCCCAGCATCGGCCTGCATCAGCGGGACAACGGCAAGCTTTTGCAGTCGCTAAAAGAGTTAAGAGACTTAGGCAACACATTAATAGTAGTTGAGCATGATGAAGAGACGATGGCGGAGGCCGACTGGATTATCGACATGGGCCCCGGCGCAGGCAGCCATGGCGGGGAAGTGGTTGCGGCAGGACCCTGGGAGGACATCTGTGCAGAACCTGAGTCTATCACCGGTCAATACCTGAAGGGGGACAGGGTGATCAGAGTTCCTAGAAAGCGCCGCCGGCCCAACGGCAACTGGCTGACGATCAGGGGAGCTAGGGAGAACAATTTGAAGAACCTGGATGTAAAGATTCCCTTGGGAGTGTTTGTAGCAGTTACCGGGGTTTCCGGCTCCGGCAAGAGCACCCTGGTCAATGAAATCCTCTATAAGAAACTGAGCCAGGTTATGTACGGTTCCCGTGCCAAGCCCGGCGAGCACGATGCTGTTGAAGGTCTGGAACACATTGACAAAGTGATTGAAATTGACCAATCGCCAATCGGAAGAACGCCGAGATCAAATCCAGCCACCTATACTGGCGCTTTCGACGGGATCCGGGAGCTCTTCGCCATGACTAACGAAGCGAAAATGCGCGGTTACAGCAAGGGCCGCTTCAGCTTCAATGTCAAGGGAGGACGCTGTGAGGCCTGCAAGGGTGACGGCATTATCAAAATCGAAATGCACTTTCTGCCCGATGTCTACGTNCCCTGCGAGGTCTGCAAGGGCAGACGCTACGGCAGGGAAACGCTGGAAGTAAAGTACAAGGGCAAGTCCATCGCTGATGTCCTGGATATGCAGGTGGAAGAGGCGGTAGAGTTCTTCAAGAACGTTCCCAAGATCCATCGCCGCATGCAGACCCTGTACGATGTGGGTTTAGGCTATATTAAACTTGGTCAGCCGGCTACCCAGCTCTCCGGCGGAGAAGCACAGCGGGTCAAGCTGGCAACAGAACTGAGCCGCAGGAGCAACGGCAAGACTTTGTATCTCTTGGATGAACCCACAACCGGGCTCCACTTTGAAGATATCCGCAAGCTGCTGACAGTGTTGGAGCGGCTTGTGGACGCGGGAGATACTGTGCTTGTCATTGAACACAATCTTGATGTGATCA
>JGI24707J26582_10003902_pt1 | contig 10534 bp, 5 predicted proteins | sample BioPla1DNA1_FD_26582 | JGI IMG/M metagenome (IMG submission 26582) | reverse complement strand
AAAGAGGTATTTAAAAAAGATGGAATTTCGGATAGGGTGGCGTCAAAGCTACACAATATGGGACTGAATCTGTTTATCGATAATCCGTTTTTCGGGAAAGATAAGCTGGTATTGCGAGGGAAAGCTATCAATGAGAATCGTCAGGGCGGAGTGATTACAAACGACCAATATAAAAATCCGTTTACCGAAGGAACCGAAAATATAACCACAGACCGTTACGAAGTGGAGGCGGCTTACAATAAACTGTTCGGAGAAAATTCCACCTTGAATTTTACCAACACTTACATCAATCATAACCGAAATGCTACCAATGATTCATTTTTGGGTGATTACATGGATACGCATGAAGGTGAGTCGCCTAATGTGGAAGATATGCGTCCCTATTTGGCCGCTGAAAACTCCTTGGTTTCTACTCTTACGTTTGGAACAAAATTAAGCAACCATCATTTACTGTTTGGCGTGCAGAATTATATTTCCCGGCTGAACGAGTCGGGGCTTTACGTGGTCGTAGATGAGTCAAGTGAGTATTTGGGCGAGGCTTATAAATCAACTGCACGCAAAGGTGCCAACGAAATAGGTGCATTTATTCAGGATGAGTGGCATATAACTGACAATTTGGTTGTGGTGCCGGGTGTGCGGGTGGATTATCACAAATCGGGTGAAAAGTACACATCCGACAAGAAAGTATTTGATCAGGATTTTCCCAAAACAGATTTCGCTGAAACAAGCGTTAATCCCCGCCTGGCAGTAAAATACAATCTCGGGGAACATTGGGTGTTGCGGGCAAATGCCGGAACAGGCTTCCGTGCTCCCTATGGATTTTCGGAAGATCTGCATTTGTGCAGCGGTTCGCCCCGTGTGTGGAAATCATCGGATTTAAAAGCCGAAACTTCTCGTAGTGTCAACATTTCAACAGATTATTACGGACACAAGTTTCAAGTAAGTACCAATCTGTTTTACACTTATTTGAAAAACAAAATAGACTTTGGCGATGCCGACGATCAGGTGAAAGCATTGGGCTATACCTATCAATGGAATAATGTGGACGACGCAACGGTAAAAGGTGCTGAGCTGACCGTTTTGGTTAATCCTGTTCGCAATTTGAATGTAGGGGCAGATTTCACTTTGAATCACGGAGCATACAAAAACATCCGCGAGGATTGGAAAGAAACTCAATTTGCGGATATCAGCAAATATATTCCCCGATTCCCAACAACGAGCGGAAGTGTGAAGGTAGAATATACGCCCGGTTCATGGAATTTTACCGTGAATGGATTGTATCAGGGTAAAATGTATATAGATTACCTAAGCGAAACGGAGGAAAATTCTAAAATCAAAGAAACCAAACCTTATATGACATTTAATGCGAGTGTGTCTAAGTCATTCGACATTGTGCGTCTTTGTGCGGGAGTTAAAAATCTTTTCAACTATGTGCAAGACGAAAAGTATTTAGACGATGCCGCCTTTATGTACGCACCCGTTTACGGAGCAATGTATTATGTGGGAGTATCTGTAAATTTGAGTAGGTAGAAAGTAGAATAAAGAAATGGAACCCGCACCCCGGCCACTCAGAGAAGCAACAGTTTAAATAACTTTTAATATTCTATCGGCTAAAAAGAGGGGTAGGTTGATTAGGTTGCCGTCGGTTGAAAAATTTTTTAGTGAAAATCGAATGCGCAGTTCGGGATTGTATTTTTGATTGTACTGATGTAAACTTTTGCTGCGTACGTTCTCATCAGATTTTACTTCAATTGGAATAATTTTGCTTCCGGCTTGAATAAGGAAGTCAACTTCAGCCTTATTGCCCGATGACCAATAACGAGGAACAATATCAAACAAAGGGATTATGCTTTGTAAAACATAGTTCTCGATAAGTGCCCCTTTGAATTCGGTATAGAGCATATTGCCTTCCGTAATTACATTAGCTTGAAGGCCGGCCAAACGGCGTAAGAGTCCCACATCGGAAAGGTAAACTTTAAATGCTGAAAGATCGTCGTAAGCTTTGAGCGGCAGTGCCGGTTTTTCATTTCGGAAAACTCGATGGATCAATCCGGCTTGATCTAACCAATGAATAGAGTCTTCGTATTCGCGAGCACGAGCACCGGGTTTTATGGCACGATAGACAAACTTTTTATTTTCACGGGCAAGCTGTGACGGCAGCGATTCCCAGATATGATTGATTTTTTGTATTTGATGGCTTTCTGTGTGTTTTGAGAAATCAAGCCGGTAAGCATTGAGAATTCCTTGCAGTACATTGTCGGTCTTTGAAATATCGTTTTCATATATAAGAGTTGTTGCAGCCTCGGGCATTCCTCCCGATATTAAATATCGGTAAAGCTGTTCTATCAGCGGATTGAAAAACACATCCGGGATTGGAGAAGAGAAATTGTATTGATCCAGATAATCGGACAACTGCGGTGCTGAAGCTGATAAAAATTCTGAGAAATTCAGCGGGTAGATATTTTGAAAGTCAACCTTTCCTACAGGGAAAGAGTAACCGCGTGACATGGCGACACCAAGAAGCGATCCTGCGCATGCAACGGCATATTCAGGAGCATTCTCCTGGAAGTATTTTAACGCATTGAGTGCCTCGTTGCACTCCTGAATTTCATCAAAAATAATAAGTGTTTCCTGAGGTTTAATGGCTGTACCTACAACCAATGAAAGATTTTCAATTAGACGCTTCGGGTTCTTTGTTTTTTGAAAAAGTTGTTTTAGTTCAGGCTGTTCTTCGAAATTGAAATAGGCGGTTGATTGGAAGTGAGTTTTGCCAAATGCTTTTAAAATCCAGGTTTTTCCAACTTGACGAGCACCTTGCAGAACAAGCGGTTTACGCATGGAACTTGTTTTCCATGCAACAAGTTTATCGATGCTATTGCTTCTTTGAATAATCATGTTGATTGTTTTTTTTAATTGATTTGATGACTGCAAAGATAAAAAATAAATTCACAACTCACACTTTAAGTGTCAAAAGTGTGATAAAAATCACATTTTTGACACTTAAAGTGTGATTTATTGAGTTCTTTGAGGAAAAAGATGTTGGAGTAGTTAAGGTTAGGAAAATTGGTAAACAAGTGGAAAAGCCCCCTAAATCCCCCAGGGGGGACTTTGGGATAGTGGGTTGTTTAAAAAAAAACAGCAAAGGACAAATATCGATAATCCGCAAATTCAATCAAATTCAAGGAATATAATCCGCAAATTTGATTGAATTTGCGGATTATATTCCTTGAATTTATTAGAATTGATACTGACGGCTTTCGCGACGTTTGTTGTGAATGGTATTATTGTTTAATAATCCTCATCGTATTAACCCCTTCCCCTGTTTCTACTCTTACCATATAGATACCGGCAGGCAGATGGGCGAGCTTGATTTCGCTTATGTTTTCGCCCATATCTTGGGCTACGGCGGTGCCGTTTATATCATAGATACGTATGGCGGTAACCGCTTTTTCTGCCCGTATATGCAGGATGTCATTTACAGGATTGGGATAGAGGCTAAGGCCGTGGGTGCTGAGTTTATAAGTGCCTGTATCTATGTCTTTCTCTATATTAACTTGAGTTTTAACGATAGTACCGCTACTACAAATAGCCATTTTCTCGGGGTCAAACGCTGCATCGGCAGGTTCGGAAATAAAGCAGCCGACAAGGTTTATACTGGAGAAGTTAGTGATAGAACCCACGTTGGTGCCTGTAGCTGTTACGATAGCATTATTGATAATAAGTGTTTCGGTGCCAAGAGAACCTGCAATACCACGTCCTAGAGCAGTGGCGCTTAGAGTACAGTCTTGGATGGTGAGCGAAGCTCCATTATGAACAAATATCGCATATTCATTAGTATAAGTGTTGCTTGTAGTTAGCGTACCGCTACCCATAATAGTACCGGGTTGTTCAATATGAACAGCACACCAACCGTTGGCAGTTATAGTATTACTACCCACAACATTTATTTTTAGCCCATTAAGAGCGGAACGAATGCCGTTGACTTCACCTGTTACAGAGATAGTGGCATTATCGAGCGTAAGGGTTTTGGTATAGGGATTGTAAGTAACTGAAGTTCCGGTTACTCCAGAGATACTTGTTAAATCATCCTTGTTAAGACCCGTTACTTGTACGCCAGAAATATGGAGGTTGTAAGTCGGTACTATTTTTACTGTTCCTTTAATGATATTGCCTTCTCCATCACGTACAGCACCATTATCTGCCTGTGCACCGGCAGGTTCTGAAATAAAGCAGTCGTTAAGGGTTATATTACTAAAGCCGTATATCGAACCTTGTCCTGTTCCTTTAGCCGTTACAGTAGCATTATTGATGGTAAGCGTTCCGGTATTGTTATTCATAATGCCTTGCACGCCACCTGTAGCATTTACTGTACAGTTTTCAATAGTGAGTGATGCACCGTCACAAGTACAAATGGCAGCACAGCAACTGGTTGACAGATTGGTAACATTGAGTGTACCTGTACCTAAGATAGTTCCTGATTGTCCTTTAATTTCTATTGCCGACCAACCGTCGGAGGTTATATTATTATCGCCCACAACCTCTATTTTAAACCCTTCGATTTCAGAGCGAATACCTCTGCCCATGCCTGTTACCTCGATAGATGCATTTTCAAGTCTAAGTGTTTTAGAGTCGGAGTCGTAAGTAATCGAACCCGTTACAGTATAATCATTTGTCCCGTTGATAACGCTTAGGTTGTCTTTATTGGCATTCGTTACCTGTACGTCGGCTATCCAAAGGTCGTAGTTTACAATCGGTATTATCTTTACTGTTTCAGTAATGATAGTACCTGCTCCATCACGTACGGCAAAAAAAGTATCTGTTCCTTTGGTTGCGACTGCTCCCACAGGCTCGGAAATAAAGCAACCGGTAAGGGTTATATCGGCAAAGCCGGAAATAGAACCTTGACTTGTGCCTGTAGCCGTTACGGTAGCATTATTAATGGTGAGTATTTCGGTGCTACCGTTACCAGAAATACCAGATATGCCGGCTGTAGCAGTTACCGTACAGTCTTTAATAGTAAGCGAAGCTCCATCGAGAGCAAATATTGCATGTTCATTTGACTGACTGTTTACAGTGAGTGTGCCACTACCCATGATAGTACAGGGTTGATGAAGTCGTACTGTTGTCAAGTAATCACTTGTTACCGTATTGTTGCCTATAATATCTATTTTCAGTCCATCAATATAGGAATAAATAGCGTAAACATAATTTGGAATGGATATGGTAGTACCATTGAGTGTAAGGGTTTTGGTAGTGGAGTCGTAGCTTATCGCACCTGTTACCGTACGACCATTTGTGCCGTTAATAACTGTTAGGTCGCCTTTATTGGCATCCGTTACCTGTACGCCGGCAATCTGAAGGTTATAAGAAACAAATTTTATCGTTACTTCCTCTGTAATAACGATGCCATCTGCATCCGTTACTTTGCCGCCGGTTACTTTTGCCCCGTCAGGAGAGTAAACAGAGCAGCCGTTAAGGTTGATACTACTGAAATCGGTAATAGAACCTACGTTTGTGCCTGTGGCTGTTACGGTAGCATTATTGATGATAAGTGTTCCGCCGTTATTGTAACCTGCAATACCTCGTCCGTTTCCAGTGGCACTTACCGTACAGTCTTGGATGGTGAGCGAAGTGTTATAAACAAATATTGCTAAGTCATCAGCTTTGGAGTTGCTTGCACTTAGCGTACCGCTACCCATAATAGTACCGGGTTGTTCAATATGAATAGCACACCAATTGTCGGCAGCTATATTATTATCACCCACAAGATTTATTTTCAGCCCATTAAGAGCGGAACGAATGCCGTTAACCTTGCCTGTTGTTGAGATAGTGACATTATCAAGCGTAAGGGTTTTGGTATCGGAGTTATAGCTTATCGCACCTTCCGTTACGCAGGGGTTACCGGTACTTAGGTCATTTTTATTGGCATCCGTTACCTGTACCCCGGCAATCTGAAGGTTATAAGAAACAAATTTTATTGTTACTTCCTCTGTAATGACAGTGTTGCCACTTGCATCCGTTACTTTACCGCCGGTTACTTTTGCTCCGTCAGGAGAAAAAATAGAGCAGCCGTTAAAGCTTATACTACCGAAGTCTTTGATTAAACCGGTGCTTGCAGTTGCAACTGTTACGGTAGCATTATTGAATGTAAGCGGTCCGCTACCGTTGCTTCCAATGGCTACATTGCCACCTGTAGTATTTAGTGTGCAGTTTTCGATAGTGAGCGGTTTATTCTGAGTCCATAGGCAAGCATAGTTAGTATTGTTGGTTATAGTAAGTTTACCGCCCCCTAATATAGTAGTAGAGTTATATAATACTATTACAGAATAAGCGTTGGTGCTGGCGGTTATGGTATTATTACCCACAAGCTCTATTTTTAACCCTTCGATATAAGACCCAATACCGTTGACAGCGGTTGTTACAGCGATAGTAGCGTCTTCTAACCTAAGGGTTTTGGTGTAGGGATTATAAGTAACTGAGGTTCCGGTTACTCCGGGGATACCTTTTAAATCATCCTTGTTAAGCCCCGTTACTTGCACGCCACAAATAACAAGACCGTAGGAAGCAGTCCGAGCTATCTCTACTTCCGTAGTTAGAACAGTGCCACCGTCATTCGTTATACTGCCACCGGTTACTTTTGCACCCTCAGGCGAGACAGGAGAACAGCCGGTAAGGGTTATACTATTGAAACCGGTAATAGAACCCTCACCGGTGCCTGTAGCTTTTACGGTAGCATTATTAATGATGAGTGTTTCGCTGCCACTGTGACCTGTAATACCACGTTTGCCACCTGTAGCACTTAAAGTACAGTCTTTGATGGTAAGCGAAGTGTTTAAAACAAATATTGCATAGTTATTCGCCGCAGCATTGCTTGTACTTAGTGTGCCGCTACCCATAATAGTAGCCGGTTTATTAAATTGTATTGCCGCCCAACCGTTGCTACTTACATTATTATTGGTGCCGACTACTTCTATTTTTAGCCCGTCAATATTGGAAAGAATGCCATTAACACCGCCTGTTACAGCGATATTAGCATCTTCGAGCTTAAGGGTGTTAGTGTTGGAATTGTAAGTTACCGTACCCTCTACGCCATTAATAACGCTTAGGTCATCCTTGTTTGCACCTGTTACCTGTACACCACAAATATGGAGATTGTAGGAAGCAGTCGGTGCTATCTTTACTTCCGTTTTTAGGATATTGTTATCGGCATCCGTTATACTGCCACCGGTTACTTTAGCACCCACAGGCGAGACGGGAGAGCAAGCGGTAAGGTTTATACTGTTGAAGTTCATAATAGAACCTATGTTTGTGCCTTTAGCTTTTACTGTAGCATTGTTGATGTTGAGTATTTCGCTGCTACTGCCACTGTTACCCATAATACCACGTCCGTCTGCTGTAGCACTTAAAGTACAGTCTTTGATAGTGAGAGGAGCATCTAAAACAAATATCGCACAGTTATTCGCCGCAGCGTTGCTTGTACTTAGTGTGCCGCTACCCATAATAGTACCGGGTTGTGCAATATGTATTGCTGCCCAACCGTTGGCAGTTATCTTATTATTATCACCCACAACTTCAATTTCCAGCCCATTAATACCGGAACAAATACCGTTGACATCGCCTGTTACAGAGATAGTAGCGTCATTAAGCGTAAGGGTTTTGGTAGTGGAGTTGTAGCTTATCGCACCTGTTACCGTATGACCATTAGTGCCGTTAATAACTGTTAGGTCGCCTTTATTGACGTCTGTTACCCGTACACCGGCAATCCAAAGATCGTAGTTTACTGCCTGCACATTTGCAGTGCCTAATAGCATCGCCAGAAGGATGGCGAGCGTGAATCTGATTTTGTGATTTTTTTTCATGATGTTTATCTGTGTTGAAAGTTTAATATTTTAGGGGAACTTTGGAGACAATGAGTTGAAATAAGGAAGAGGCACGTGAAACATAAAATGTCCTTGCTCTTTGTTCTTTGTTCTTTTTGTCTTTGTTCTTTTTGTCTTTGTTCTTTTTGTCTTTGTTCTTTTTGTCTTCTAAATTTTAAAGTTATCAATTGGTATTAAATACAAACGGCCTGAAACTTTGTCTCTATTCGTACAAAATTTCAAGCCGCTTGGTGCTATTTCTTTTAATAAAATATAAAAATTTGTTAAACGGTGGGGTGGACACTGTTCTCATCCCTGCCGAAGTGCCTCGGTAAGTATCAGCCTGACCAGTATGAGGGTAAAGTGTATTCGTAAGTCAACTTATCTAGCATAGAACACTCAAAGGTATGGAAAAACTCAATTGGCCAAGGCAAATAAATGATAAAAAAGTTAATAAAATACAAAGTTAGGAAAATTAGTAAGCAAGAAAATATTTCTAATATCCCCACTTCAACCATACGGCGCCCCAGGTAAATCCGGCACCAAAAGCTGTTAGGATGATGTTATCTCCTTTTTTGAATTTTTCTTCGGATTCCCACATGCAGATAGGAATAGTAGCAGCTGATGTGTTTCCGTATTTTTGAATATTGATGATGACCCTGTCGTAATCCACACCTGTTCTGTTGACCACTGCATCAATGATGCGAAGGTTGGCCTGATGAGGGATCAACCAATTAACATCTTCAGATGTTAAATTGTTTTTCTTCATGATGTCTTCGGATACGCCGGCCATGCCTATTACGGCATGTTTAAATACCACCTGACCTTCCTGATAAACTGAATGCTCCCGGCGGTCTACCGTTTCATGAGAAGCAGGGTTTACCGATCCTCCTGCTTTTTGAAACAGATGCTTACCTCCTGCTCCGTCAGTGAAAATCATAGAATCCATCACGCCTAACTCTTCCTGAGTAGGTTCAACCAAAACTACACCCGCACCATCACCAAACAGTGGGGCAGTGGTTCTGTCTTCATAATTGGTAATGGACGACATCTTTTCAGCACCAAATACCAATACTTTTTTATATCGTCCGGATTCGATAAAGGCGGCAGAGCTTGTCAGTCCCACAATAAAGCCCGAACATGCGGCCTGCAAATCAAAAGCAAGTGCATTTTTAATCCCTAATTTGTCGGCTACGACCGATGCACAGGAAGGAAAGATGTAATCCGGCGTGGAGGTAGCCATTAAGATCAGATCAATTTCCTCCGGCTTGGTACCGGTTTTTTCAAACAAATTTTCCGCTGCCTTAACAGCCATATAGGAGGTTCCGGTATTTTCTTGTTTTAGAATTCTGCGTTCCTTGATGCCGACACGTGTAGTGATCCACTCATCACTCGTGTCCATCATGGTGCTAAGCTCCTGATTGTCCAGNANATACTCNGGAACATATCCGCCTACACCGGTGATAACTGCATGAATCTTTTTTGACATACTTAAACAGTAATAGTTTTTTCAACTGCTAACTTACCTCTGTAGTAACCACATTCACCACATACGGTGTGATAGATATGGGCCGCACCACAGTTAGAACAAACAGCAAGTGTTGGAGCTTTTGCTTTATAATGAGTCCTTCTCTTGGCTGTGCGGGTTTTCGATTGTCTTCTTTTAGGATGTGCCATTTTTATGTTTTAATTAATTGTTCTCAAAATTTATATGTTTTAAACTTTCCCACCTGGGGTCGGTTTGTGTATCTTCTTCGATTATTGAGTCATTTTCAAAATCATGATCATCGCTACCCTCATCTTCGAACAGAGCTTCGTCTTCAGTGTCATCTTTGTGACGGATCATATGGCGTCTCAGTTTATCAATCATGCTTTTGTTGCATTCTCCCGGAGCATGTACGTGCTTGATGGGTATGTTCAAAATGATGAATTCATATAAAAACCAGGCGATGTTAATACTTCCTTCTGCTTCGGGAACAATGACGGTATCATTTTCTTCTGCAAATTCACTCCCGAATTTAGCATGAATTGTTTCTTCGTATTTGATGTGCTGGTCCATGTCATCCAAACACCTGTCACAGGGAAGCTTGATAAAACCATCCAGCTTGAACGTCAACTCATAGGTCGATAGTCTTTTTTGGACGTGAACATTTGCCCGGACATTGCCTTTTTTTACCTCAACACTATCGATTTTGGCAAAAAAATCATCATCTAAATTGTACTTGAAAATTTGAACTTTGTCGTCTGCAATTTCCTTCAGATTAATGTTATATTGTCCAAACTTTGACATAGTTTTTTCTGATTTTAAAAAACCGTGCAAAAATACACAAAAAATAGCAAACAGAAAACTAATATACAAAATATTAAGCTTCTCCCCCTCCAAATCCCATTGGAATGGGTGGCATCATCTGAGATTCGGAAATTTTTATCTTGCCGTTCTGGGCTTCATACTTGGATATGTTTTCCTGCAAAGCAAATAAGAGCCTTTTGGTATGCTCAGGGGTTAAAATAATGCGTGATTTAACATTTGCCTTGGGTGTTCCGGGCATAATTCTGACAAAATCAATTACAAATTCTGAACTTGAATGGGATATGATGGCAAGATTGGAGTAAATGCCTTCTGCAATTTCAGGGCTTAATTCAACATTAAGCTGTGTGGGTTTTTTTTGATCCAT
>JGI24707J26582_10003899_pt1 | contig 10538 bp, 6 predicted proteins | sample BioPla1DNA1_FD_26582 | JGI IMG/M metagenome (IMG submission 26582) | reverse complement strand
TGGCTTTATTGGGGATTACGATGCTTAACTCAGGTGCTAACCTGCAAACAGTATCCATGCCCGATTGGTGGCCCATTTTTCAAACGAGCCAAGCGGTACCTCCTGATCACGTCTTGGTACATTTACTAATTCCCTTGGTGGTCGCCTTAGGCTATGGCGAGGTTGCCCAAACAGAGCATCCAAAAACCAAGGCAAGGCGAAGTGCGGGCATATTGTTCTTATACGGTATCGCTTTGTTGGGTTTGTCACTTGTGGCTAATGCGCGACCCATTTGGCAGATATTACCTGCAACTTTTGCACCATTGGGTCACGAATTGGTTATTTATTTGGGTAGAAGGCGGGAAGAAGAAAACGAACCTGTTTTTCACAGTGATGACGGAGTCATGGTTATGGAGGTATATCCCAATTCCCCGGGGGAAGAGATGGGTCTGGGTGCCGGTGATGTTATTAAGATGATTAATGGCATAAAAGTTACTGATTTGCAGGATTTGGTTACGGAGGTTACTCCTTGGGTTATTGATCCCATTCTAGTGGTGGAAAATCAGTTCCGCACCCCTGAACGCAGGGAAATCAAGTTTAAAGGAAAGATCCCACCTTTAGGAATAATCCCCACGCCCCACCCCGAACAAGGATTTTATGTGAAACCAAGGGACTCATTTTTACAACGGCAGTGGAAACGTTGGAGGGCTAAAAGGAAGTGAAAAAATGCTTCAACTTAAGTTTCGCGGAATTAGTTTGTGGATACTACTTCTTTTGGCGATTTTAGTGTTAAGCATCTTTGCAGGCACGATCTTTAGTTTAGTGAAAATGTCAAAAATGGTGTCCAACGCGCAGAGGATGGAGCAGGTTGTGGTGGAGACTATTAAAAGGCCTCCCACACCCGATTTACATCAATTTTCACAATTGTTGAATCGCTCAGGTTTTGATGTGCTCAAAAAAGAACATCATCATGAAATTAAACTTGGCGAAATGGAACTTAGTAGAGAAAATTGGATCCAAGGTCATGAAAGCTGGGTTCTTTTACCCGATAGTTATGATAAAACGTTGATGTCCGTTTTATTACGGATTTGCGAGTATTTTGTCGATTCGGGATGGACGATTCAAATCGAGGGTTCATCGCAAGGCTATACAATAGGTTTTTGGGGCTTAATTCCCGAAACAGGACATAGAGTTTTAACTTATTTCTGGGAGATAGAACTATTAAATCCCAAAAATTACCCACTTTATGGACAGGTCTCTCCTGTTATTGCCGGGCATGAAGGGAAAATGGCCATAATCATTGATGATTGGGGTTATGCCACTTCGGCTATAGATCCCTTAATAGCCTTTCCCCTTCCGTTAACAATTGCTGTTTTGCCTCATTTACCGGTCTCTCGCGAGGTGAGTGAGCTGGCGTACAATGCGGGACATGGGGTGATTTTGCATCAACCCATGGAGGCTTTAGACGGAAGTCTTGATCTAGGCCCGGGTGGAATTAAGGTTGACATGGATAAAAGGGAAGCTATTAAGGTAATTCGCGATAATCTAGCTTCATTACCCGTTGTTAGTGGCATGAATAATCATATGGGTTCGCGGGTAACGGAAGATCCCGCAACAATGGCTCTTGTGCTAGAGGTATTAAAGGAGCAAGGTATGTTTTTTGTAGATAGTCATACGAGCCCAAAAAGTATTGCTCCGGCCGTGGCTAAGCAGTTGCAAATACCTTATAGTATTAATAATCTTTTCTTGGATAACGAAAACGATGTGGAGAAAATTAAAGAGCAAGTGCGTAAAGGTATTGAATTAGCAAAAAGACAGGGGCAGACCGTAGTTATAGGGCATGTGCGACCGGATACGGCAACAGCTTTATGGCAGATGCTTCCGGAATTAATTGATTCGGGAATTGAGTTTGTCCCCATCACGCACTTATTGCAGTAAAGGAATAAAAAGGACGCTAAAAATAGGGCGTCCTTTTTTGACCGCCCTATCTTTTTTTAAAAATTATGGTATAATAAATTTTAGAACGTGTGTTCTTTGCTCTAGAAATCTTGTAAGCTTCGAAAGCGTTCTTTGGCTTCTGTGACTATTCGCAGTGCCGCATCTTGATCCAACCAATCGCCCACGGTGGTTTCCTTTTTCTCTAAATCTTTGTAAACTTCGAAGAAATGAGTGATCTCTTTGAGAAGATGTGGGGGTACATCGTTTAGTGTCTTAACCCAATTCCATTGTGGATCACTAACCGGGACGCAAAGAACTTTTTGATCAGGGCCCATTTCATCCCACATTTCAAAGACACCAACCGGGCGAACGCGAATAAAACAACCGGGGAAGGTGGCTTCACCCACTATAACAAGGGCATCGAGCTCATCACCGTCTTCCGCTAATGTTTCCGGAAAAAACCCATAGTCTGTTGGATAGACTACGGAAGAGAAAAGCATGCGGTCTAAATAAAACCGTCTTTCTGTGTTACTATACTCATATTTATTGCGACTACCTCTTGGAATCTCGACCATCATTATTAGTGTCATTGAAACAACCTCCCGAAAGTGTTACTAAATGATTTATTGGCTATTTAATTGAAATTACCTACCTCATACTTTAGAAAAAGGAGTTGATCTCGTTATGCATAATCGTTTTGAAGTTGTTTCGNCGTTTGAACCCGCTGGAGATCAACCAAAAGCAATTAAGGAATTGGTTTCCGGAATTGAAGATGGTCTTAAGTTCCAGACGCTTTTAGGTGTAACGGGCTCCGGTAAGACTTACACCATGGCCAAGGTTGTGGAAAAAGTACAGAAACCCACTTTAGTTTTAGCTCATAACAAAACTTTGGCAGCACAACTTTGCAATGAGTTCAGGGAGTTTTTTCCCAATAATGCTGTACATTATTTTGTTAGTTATTATGATTATTACCAACCGGAAGCTTACGTACCACAGAGCGATACGTATATAGAAAAAGACGCCTCAATAAATGATGAAATTGATCGTTTGCGTCACGCGGCCACCAGTGCTTTGTTTGAACGCCGTGATGTAATTATTGTTGCAAGTGTCTCGTGTATTTATGGTTTAGGTTCTCCCGAAGATTATGTTGGTATGACTTTTTCCTTGAAAAACGGGGAATATCGCGATCGTGATCACATTTTACGACGTTTAGTTGGTATTCAGTATGAACGGAACGATATAGGTTTTCGGAGGGGAACATTTCGAGTAAGAGGAGATGTAATCGAAATCATACCTGTGGGTAGTGAATCGGTTATTCGTATAGAAATGTTTGGTGACGAAATAGAACGTATTCAAGAGCTCGATCCCATTACAGGCGAAATTCTGGGCATAAGAGATAGTTTGGTTATTTACCCCGCATCTCACTTTATAACCCCAGAAGAAAAATTACAAAGGGCGATACCCGCGATTGAGGAGGAACTGGCCGAAAGGCTCAAGGTCTTACGTAGCCAAGATAANCTCNTAGAAGCACAACGCTTAGAACAAAGAACTCGATATGACTTGGAGATGCTGCAAGAATTGGGTTATTGCACCGGGGTAGAAAACTATTCGGCTCCTTTAAGCGGTCGTAAAGCAGGCGAGACACCTGCTACCCTTTTGGATTATTTTCCTAAAGACTATTTGATGATAATAGATGAATCCCATGTTGCAGTACCGCAGGTTAGGGCCATGTACCACGGTGATCGCTCGCGTAAGGAGAATCTTGTTGATTTTGGCTTTAGATTACCTTCNGCATTAGATAATCGTCCATTGCAATTTGCAGAGTTTGAGCAGCATATGAACCAGGTGGTCTTTGTTTCTGCAACGCCGGGTCCATATGAGCAAGAGCATTCATCGCAAGTCGTGGAGCAAGTGATCCGTCCGACCGGACTTGTTGATCCGGAGATTGAGGTAAAACCGGTTAAGGGACAAATTGATGACCTAATTGATGAAATTGGGCTTGTACTTCAGCGTAAGGAAAGGGTTTTGGTTACCACTTTAACAAAACGGATGGCAGAAGATTTAACGGAATATTTTACGGAGGTTGGTCTTAAAGTTCGTTACTTACACTCAGATATAGATACTTTAGAGAGAATTGAGATTCTGCGGGAATTGCGGCTTGGTATTTTCGATATCTTAGTGGGAATTAACTTATTGCGGGAAGGGCTTGATCTACCGGAAGTTTCCCTCGTGGCCATTTTAGACGCGGATCAAGAAGGTTTTTTACGTTCGTCCACTTCATTAGTGCAAACAATTGGACGTGCTGCCCGTAACGTGGCAGGTAAGGTTGTTATGTATGCAGATCGAGTTACCAATTCAATGCAATATGCCATTGATGAAACCAATCGCAGAAGAGCTATTCAAATTGCCCATAATGAGCGCATGGGCATAACCCCTGCAACTATTAAGAGGGCAATAAAGGACATTGCCCAGGATCTACCGGAAGAGCAAGTTGCTGAAGGGAAAGCTGATTATGATGCAAGACGCCATGGTACGCTAAAAGAAGTTATAAGTTATATTCAAGAATTAGAAGAACAAATGTATGCGGCGGCACAGGATCTAGAGTTTGAACGCGCCGCGGAACTTCGCGATGAGATTCAGGAGTTAAGGATTGAAATGGGGTTATCAGTTTGATACAAGAAAATTTGATTATAAAAGGTGCTAGACAGCATAATCTCAAGAATATAGATGTGGTAATTCCACGAAATAAGTTTGTTGTTATTACCGGTTTGTCAGGCTCGGGCAAATCTTCTTTGGCATTCGATACAATTTACGCCGAAGGACAGAGGCGTTATGTTGAATCCCTTTCCGCTTATGCCCGTCAATTTCTTGGTCAAATGGATAAACCTGACGTGGATCTAATCGAGGGTCTTTCGCCTGCCATATCAATTGATCAGAAGACCACTAGTAGAAATCCTAGGTCAACGGTTGGCACCGTGACAGAGATTTATGATTATTTGCGTTTGCTTTTTGCTAGGGTCGGTAGACCCCATTGTCCTAACTGCGGACAACCAATTTCTCAACAAACAGTGGAGCAAATTGTAGATCAGATCTTGGCTTTGCCCGAAAGGAGCCGAATTCAAATCTTAGCGCCCGTTATACGCGGAAGAAAGGGCGAGCATAAAAGAGTTATAGAAAATATCCGTAAAGAAGGATTTATTCGAGTCCGGGTCGATGGTGAAATTTATGAAGTTACAGATGAGATTAATTTAGAGAAAAATAAAAAGCATAATATTGAGATCGTTGTTGATCGCATTAGTGTCCGCGAAGATCTGGCGGGACGCCTCAGTGATTCGGTTCAAACTGCACTTAAGCACGGTGACGGGATCGTATTTATCGATGTCTTAGAACAAGAAGAATTAATGTTTAGCGAAAAGTTTTCCTGTATTGACTGTGGTATATCCATGGAGGAATTGGCACCTCGGATGTTTTCCTTTAATAGTCCCTTCGGTGCGTGCCCAACTTGCGAAGGGCTGGGCACTAAACAAGAAATCGATCCTGAACTAATTTTGGATCTTGACCAATCAATTGATCAAGGCGGCTTAATTCCTTGGCGAGGGAGTAAAAGTAAATGGATGAGTGCAATTCTAGATAGTGTATGTCTAAAATACGGAATAGATAGTGAGAGGCCAATAGGTGAACTTGATCAAGATCAAATTGATATTCTTTTATATGGTCTAGGCTCCGAANTAGTGAGCTTTAAATATACAAATAACATTGGTAGGGAGCGGATGTACGATGCGCCGTTNGAAGGATTGATCCCTTCTTTACAAAGGCGTTATCGAGAAAGTTCTTCCGATTGGGTAAGGCAAGATGTGGAACAATATATGAGTGTTCGTACCTGTGCTGATTGTGGGGGACGGCGTTTGCGTCCGGAGGTTTTAGGTGTCACTGTTGGTAATTTAAATATTATGGAAGCAACAGAGTTGTCAATAAGAGAGTGTTTAGATTTTTTTGACGGGCTGTCTTTAACAGAACGAGAGAGGCTAATTGCCCGTCAAATATTAAAAGAAATCCGAGAAAGGTTAGGCTTTCTTGTAAATGTAGGCCTAGATTATCTAACCCTAAATAGGGCTTCAGCCACCCTTTCCGGGGGGGAGGCTCAACGTATTCGCTTGGCCACTCAAATCGGCTCAAGTTTGACGGGGGTTCTATATATATTAGATGAACCAAGCATCGGTTTACACCAAAGGGATAATGCTAAGCTTTTGGAGACACTCAAAGAACTTAGGGATTTAGGCAATACCTTAATAGTGGTGGAGCACGATGAAGAAACCATGGAAGTTGCTGACTGGATCATTGATCTCGGACCCGGAGCCGGAAGTCACGGGGGCGAGGTCGTTGCGGAAGGTGCCTGGGAGCAGATTGCCGCGGTCCCGGAATCAATTACAGGCCAGTATCTAAAGGGTGAAAAGGTTATTCGAATACCCAATGAACGTCGTAAACCCAATGGAAATTGGCTCACCGTAAAGGGTGCTAGAGAGAANAATCTTAAGGATTTGGACGTTAAGATCCCTTTGGGTGTTTTTGTTGCTGTGACCGGCGTTTCCGGTTCGGGAAAAAGCACTTTAGTTAATGAAATACTTTATAAAAAGGTCAGCCAAGTAATGCACAGGGCAAGACAAAAAGCAGGCGATCACGATTCCATCGAAGGATTGGAGCATATTGATAAGGTAATAGAAATTGACCAATCACCGATAGGAAGGACTCCGCGTTCAAATCCGGCGACCTACACAGGTGCTTTTGATGGTATTCGAGAACTTTTTTCCATGACTAATGAAGCTAAGATTCGCGGTTATAAACCCGGGAGATTTAGCTTCAATGTCAAAGGGGGCCGCTGCGAAGCTTGTAAAGGTGATGGAATCCTTAAAATTGAAATGCACTTCCTTCCCGACGTTTATGTTCCTTGTGAGGTGTGTAAGGGTAAACGATATGGAAGGGAAACTTTAGAGGTAAAGTATAAGGGGAAATCAATAGCGGATGTTTTGAATATGCAGGTGGAAGAAGCAGTACAATTCTTTGAGAATGTACCGCGAATCCATCGACGACTAAAAACCTTATACGATGTTGGTTTGGGATATATCAAGCTAGGTCAACCCGCCACCGAACTTTCCGGGGGAGAGGCACAAAGGGTAAAATTGGCCACTGAGTTAAGTAGACGTAGCAATGGTAAGACTCTATATTTATTAGATGAGCCCACAACCGGTTTACATTTCGAAGACATTCGTAAATTGCTTTCTGTTTTAGAACGCTTGGTGGAAGCCGGAGATACGGTTTTAGTTATAGAGCACAATCTAGATGTGATTAAAACAGCCGATTATATCATAGATTTAGGACCTGAAGGCGGTCAACGCGGTGGCACAATTGTTGCAGAAGGTACTCCCGAAGAGGTTTCGGAGGTAGATGAGTCTTATACCGGACAGTTTTTAAAGAAGACTTTGGCGGATCAACGGTTAAATTAGTAAAGGATGAGCAATATGGATCTGCAGAACAAGTTAGCTACTTTACCCGCTTCTCCCGGTGTTTATTTAATGCTAAATGGGGCAGGTGAGATTATTTATGTGGGTAAGGCAATTAACTTAAGAAATAGAGTTCGTTCCTACTTTCAAAAAGGATCATCTCAGCCTGCTAAGGTGCGTATTTTAGTAGAGCATATTGTTGATTTTGAATATATTCTTACCGATTCTGAAATGGAAGCATTGATCTTAGAAAACAATCTCATTAAGAAGCATGCTCCAAGGTATAATGTGCGCTTGAAAGATGATAAGACGTATCCTTATATAAAAGTAACCATGCAGGAAACCTTTCCAAGGGTTCTCATGGTTAGGAAACGTTTAAATGATGGTGCTCGTTATTTTGGGCCTTATACTGATGTGACAGCTGTAAAAGAAACCCTCGCTTTTTTGCGTAAGATATTTCCGGTACGCAGTTGTCGCAAAAATATTGAAGAAGGCGGAACAGAAAGACCCTGTTTAAATTATCATATCGGACGTTGCCTCGCGCCCTGCGCCGGACTTATTACCAAAGAAAAATATGGCGAAATGATCGACGAGGTAATTTTGTTTTTAGAAGGACGGATTGAACGTTTAATCCCGGACCTCACAAGAAAGATGCAGGAGGCCTCTGAAGAATTAGAATTTGAAAAAGCAGCGCGGTTTCGCAATCAGATTAGGGGTTTACAAGCCTTAGCAGAAAAACAGAAGATAGTTACCGAGCGACAAGAAGATCAAGATTACCTGGGTTACGCTCGACAAGGAGAATTGGCTTGCGTGCAAGTGTTCTTTGTTCGTAGTGGTAAACTTATAGGTCGAGATCATTTCTTAGTCGACTGTTCGGCAGAAGAGGAAGGTGCCGAAATTCTACGCTCTTTTATGCAGCAATATTATGAAGAGGCGGCCTATATACCCAAGGAAATTTTGATCCCCATGACCTTAACCGATTCTTCAGTTTTACAGTTGGATGAGTGGCTTGCGCGGTAATAAAGTGTACTTGCATAACCCTCAAAGGGGACAAAAAAAGCAACTTCTAGATTTAGTTATGAAAAATGCTAAAGTGGTTTTAAATGAGACCTTAACCAGAACAGCCTTTAAGGAGAGGGCTTTAAAGAAGGCTTTGGAAGAATTGGAGGAAATAGTAGGGCTAGAAGAAATTCCCGAACGCATAGAGGCTTTTGATATTTCTAATTTACAAGGAACGGATGTTGTTGCTTCTTTAGTAGTATGGGAAAGTGGAGCACTAAAGTCCGATGATTACAGACGCTTTAAGATCAAAAATGTGGAAGGTACCCCAAATGATTATGAAGCAATGAGGGAAGTTCTAACACGACGATTTAAAAGGGGTTTAGATGAGCAAAGCGATGGAAAAACCATGGGTAAGTTTGCTGTTTTTCCGGACCTTGTATTGATTGACGGAGGTAAGGGACAACTGGGAGTCGCCTTAGAAGTACGAAAGGAATTGGGTTTAGAAATTCCTTTTATCTCCCTAGCGGAAAAACGGGAAGAAATATATTTGCCGCAAGCATCCAAACCCGTGATTTTGCCTAATGACTCTCCTAGTTTACTGTTATTGAGGCAGATAAGAGATGAGGCCCATCGTTTCGCTTTATCTTATCACCGAAATTTACGGGGGAGGAGTACTCGCGGTTCTGTTCTCGATGAGATCCCAGGTGTGGGTCCTAAACGAAAAAGGGAGTTGCTCAGGCATTTTGGTACTGTAAAAAGAATCCGCGAAGCCAGTGTTGAAGAATTGGCAGAGGTCACGGGGATAAGTCTTAAGGTTGCCCGGGAGATCTACCAGCATATTCATGCAAAATAAAAAAACCCACACGAGGTGGGTTTTTTGCTGTGTAAAGTAGTTAGAATTTACGACTGATACTCAAGGTGATGCCCGTGTGCGAATTACGGGATTCTCCTTTATCATCAAATGAAGAGACTTTATAGCTTCCACCCAAAAGACCCAAATCAATAGCGAAGTCACCTACTAAATCGTAGTGTAGTCCAAGCCCGTAGGAGAACGCAGGTGATTTATCTATATTGGATGTTCCATACCCATCTTGACTAAAGAACCAACTTTGCCACGGGTTTCCTGTAATCTTGGTTACCGCGTGGAGATTTTCTGTGATTATGATGTCCATTATCACTTGTCCAACAAAACCATGTCCGGTTAAACTGAAAAGATGGTCATCTAGGGCTGAGTGCTTAACCTTTGTATTAAAAAGTTGATAACCAAGACCACCGTAGATTTGCATAAACTCCTCGTTATAAAACCGGTAATTAGCAGCTATCTGCATAAGGTCTGTTTCTATCTTAGAATCCCCTAGGGCAACAATTCTTTGATATAAAGATGTGATAAGCAGGTCTTCGTGGGTAAGGTTAGCCCATAAACCACTTGACCATTGTTTATTTGAATCTAAATCAACACCCAAATATTTATGATTCGCCGTACCATAACTCAACCCCACTCCTCCGGTTATTTTCGCATTGGCTTCGAGGGTCAAAAACAAGAAACATGCTATTACCATTAATGTCGTTATCAAGTATCGCTTTTTCACGATCTCACTCCTTGTATGATATGTTCTGATTTTTTAGTTGTAGGTATGGTATATTTGTTGTCTTCTGTAGAAAGTTACTAAACCCTGCTTGTAGCTGAAGGGTTGGCGCCATTTTTATAGAAATATATATTTGGATAATTATGAAGGAGGTCTCTGTTGTGAAGAAGTTTATGGTCATTTTCGCGGTATTCTGTCTTATGCTTTTATCGAGTCTCCCCGCGGATGCCTTTTCTTTCGATCTCAATGCTAGCTATTATCTTGGTCTGACTAGTAAAGGGATAGATATTAATTCCGGGGGCTTTGGTGCTTCCGGTAAAGCCGGAATTATAGGGGATCTATGGGTTGATGGTTCTTTCTTAAGTACAAAGAACCAACAACTGGTATCGGGAGGGATTCTTTATCGCATTGTCTCCGAACGAGATTTAGACGTGTTGCTCGGCGGGGGCTACCTTGGTTTAGATCCTAAAGATGCTGATGCCTCCGAATTAAAAGGTAGAGGTGTTTATTGGAGGATGGCCCTTAAATATTTGCC
>JGI24707J26582_10003896_pt1 | contig 10542 bp, 7 predicted proteins | sample BioPla1DNA1_FD_26582 | JGI IMG/M metagenome (IMG submission 26582) | reverse complement strand
TACCACTTGCCTGCCTCGGAGAAGGGACCCAGCTCGTCTGCAGCGACTGACAAATCCTCCAGAATGCCTGCAACAAAGTGTTCAAACACGTCTGCGGGCACAATTAGCGAATCATTGGTCCACTCAGCTGCGTTCACCCACCCCAGGAGAGTCTCCCAGAAAGCGGTCGGTTCCTCATTTTCCTCCAACTCTGTAAGATATACCCAGGCCAGNTCAGAGATGAGACCCAGCTTTGACCAATACCTTACAACNTCATACATTAACTCCTGCACCTCTGGATCTTCAGCCCCTTTGGCATCGTACAGATCCTTCAGTTCCTCCATCATTTCCAGAAACTCCGGCAGGATGTCCTGATAGCCCCACATTTCATCCTCAGGATCTTCCAACGTGGGTATCACTTCTGCCTCAATGATAGAGGCGAATATTTCGTTGAGCTCGTCTTCACCGAAATAAGTGACAAATGTGATATCCGCAGCAAAGTACTCCAGTGCGGCATCCAGATCCTGCCCGGCAACAGCCGAGGCAAAGCCGTCGATCAGTTTATTCAGCTCTTGTTTCACTTCGGCTTCGGACTCTTTGCCCGAACCCCCCAGACATCCGGTCAGCAGCGCAGCAGCCACGACAATCAGCAGAAAGAACGCCTTAAACTTGTGCTGTCTCACTTGACACATTCCCCCTAAGTAAGTTTTCTTCTCTTGGAACACCTTCCGTTGTGCAGTGTTTCCAGCCAACAGTTCTGAATCTATGTACTTCCAGACGAGTTGCTATCGTTCCCTGCAGTTTACAGCGTAAAGCGAATTAATATTACCCCTCTCCTTAGTTTATTTTACTCTTTCATTCCACATCTTTCCAGGATTTCCTTCTGGACTGGAAGAAAAAAGAGCGCAGCCTAGTTGGCTGGGCTCCCACCAAAAAAAGTAAATCAATTCAGCCCCTTACAACTTTGTCACAAAAAGTGATGCTGATCAACACTCCTAATTTGGTTGTTTGTGCAATGCTGGAGCAGGTGCTATAAAATGTTTCGAGAATTCTAGAAAAAAAGGAGAACACGGACGTGGTTTGGATGAATCAAAGGGCAGGTGCCAACCTCAAGTTAAAAGAGCTTCTGGCTGGGCTCCCCAGTGAGCTGAAGCGCATGATCGGCAGCCGAGAACTTGTCCGGAACACCCTGGGCTGTTCCAGTTCCTTTGTTTTTTATGTCCAAGGACTTAAGTGCTATCTTAAGATCGCACCATACAATGACCTTGAGCCCCTGGCATATGAAGTGAAAGTGCTGGAGTGGCTGCAGGGGAGGCTCCCTGTTCCCAAGGTACATTACTACGAAAAGCTTGGGGATAAGGAGTTCCTTTTGATGTCGGAAATCGAGGGGCGGGACTGCACGCAAAAGGAGTACCTGGCCAATCCCAAGGACATGGTCAGATGCCTTGCCGAGGGTTTACGGCAGATCCACAGTATTGATATATCGGGCTGCCCTTTGGATCAGACACTGTCATTCAAGCTGCAAAAGGCACGGCTGAATGTTGAACGGGGCCTGGTTGACGAAGACGACTTTGAGGATGAAAACCGAGGTTTAAAGGCTGCTGAGCTCTATGCCAAACTCCTTGAGGGAATACCAGGCACTGAGGACCTTGTCTTTACCCACGGCGACTATTGCCTGCCTAACATCATCTTAAAGGGGAGCAAAGTCAGCGGTTTTATTGATCTTGGACGGGCAGGCGTTGCCGACCGTTACCAGGATATCGCCTTGGCGATCAGATCACTGCGGCATAATCTGGGGTCTGATGACTGGACCGGACCATTTTTACAGATCTATGGAATCGAAGACGCAGACCAGTCTAAAATCGACTTCTACATTCTGCTGGATGAGTTTTCCTAGCGGGTATTCATGGAGGTCCTGGGTTTTCCCGCCGGTTGTTCACCTGGCAAGTCTAAGGCCAAGCTCCTTCGCATAGCTAAGCGCTTCGCTGAACTCTTTTTCTGTCAGCCTGCGGCTCAGCTCAGGATATGCAAAGGCCCTGTTGCTTGGATAGTACTGGTCCATCAAGTTGACCAAAGTGTCAGGTGTAAGCTCCTCCTTGATAAAGTCCAACACTCCTTTGGTCTCCTCCAGCCCGCCGGGGAGAACCAGATGCCGCACTAGAAGTCCCCTGTAAGCCAACCCCTGATCATCCAGCTTCAGGCCCCCTACCTGCCGGTCCATTTCGAGAAGTGCCAGGCGGACGTTGGCAAAGTAATCGGCTGCCTGGGAATAGTCCCTTCCCCACTTCTCGGAACTGTACTTTAGATCCGGCATGTAGATATCTACAATCCCCTCCAGCAGCTTAAGAGTTTCAACGCTTTCATAGCCGCCGCAGTTGTAAACAATGGGAAGGCGAAGCCCCTTGCCCGTGGCAAGATAAACTGCCTCTAGGATCTGGGGAACATAGTGCGTCGGGGTCACCAAGTTGATATTTGTGCAGCCATATTGGTCCTGAATGATCAGCATCATGGCTGCCAGCTGTTCGCTGGTGCAAACAGAGCCTTCTCCCCCGAAACTGAGCTCATAGTTTTGGCAGTACACACAGCGGAGGTTGCAGTGGGCGAAAAAGATCGTTCCGGAACCTCTTCTGCCCACCAGTTCACTCTCTTCCCCAAAATGAGGGCCAAAGCTGGATACCTTAAGCTCTGCACCTGCCTGGCAGAAGCCTTTCCCACTGGCGCGTCCAGTTCCGCACTCCCTCGGGCACAGCCTGCACTCTGTAAGGTGTCTGTTAGCGACTTCCACTCTCTCTTTGAGTTCTTTCCTGTCAAGCAGGAGATAGCCGGGTTGATGCACCAACTCAGAATCCTCCTTCCTCCACTCTTATCGGGCTGGCAGCAGCAAGATGCAGAACCCGCAGCCAATACGGTCCGCGGGTTCTGCATCTTGTTCTTCTTTTTTTGCTTATGTCTATTCTAGATCAGCTTGAACTTTGCCACCATATCCTGCAGGCGTTCAGACATATTGCTGAGCTCCTGGGCAGAGGCTGCAATGCTGTCGATGGAGGCAGACTGCTCCTCTGTTGTGGCCGCCATCTCGTGGCTGCCGGTCAGGATCTCGGTAATGCCCTTGGAGAGCTCCTCAATTTGGCCGATAATGCTGTTCACCGAGTCGATGATCTCATTCATCAAAGCACCAGTTCTGTTGACAATCTCAGCATTTTTCTCTGCCTGGTCTACGCCCTGCTCGATGCCGCGAATGGTGCGCTTTGTCTCCTCCTGAATGCTCTGGATCAGGTCGATGATCCGGGTTGTGGAGTGGGCTGACTGTTCAGCCAGGTTGCGCACTTCATCTGCCACAACTGCAAAGCCCCGACCGTGTTCCCCTGCCCTGGCGGCTTCAATGGCTGCGTTAAGGGCTAAGAGGTTGGTCTGATCCGCGATGCTGGTAATCACTTCTACAATCTCGCCAATCTCCTGGGATTCTTTGCCGAGGGTTTCCACGGTAGTGGAGATCTGGCGCATGACATCCTTCAGTTCCTCAGTGCTGCTGATGGCCTGGGTAACTCCCTGGCTGCCTGCAGTGGTGGAGTCAAGAATCTGGTTGGCTGACTCGACCATGCGCTGGGAGTTGTTGTTCATCTGTTCCACCGTTGAGGCAAACTCATTGCTGGTGCTGGCGATTTCCTCAATGGAGGCACTGGTCTCTTCGGTAGAGGCAGAGAGCTCCTGGCTCGTGCTTGCCACATGCAGTGCGGTCTGGGCCATTTCATTGAGCACATCTTTAATTGCATTCTTGGTGTTCTCTACCGCCCTGGCCATCTCGCCCAGCTCATCCTGGAGGTTGAGATACTTAGGATCAATCTTGGTGCTGAAGTCCCCGGAAGCCATTTTTGCAAGCTGCTTTTGGTTGGCTTCAAGGGATCTGACAATGCCAAGGGAAATGAAGAGCAGAATTCCGCCTAGGAGAACAAGGGCGACTGCACCAATCGTTACAATGACAATCAGCACTTCCCGAACTGAACGGTAGACGTCTGCCATAGAGAGTCCGATGTTGATTGCGCCTACGTGTTCCCCGTCAACCACCAGGGGCAGCAGTACATCATAGACGTTGGCGCCTTCAGCTTCATAGAAAAACTCCGCTGCATAGCGCTCGCCCTTTTGGGCTGCAGCAACCACACCTTCATGATCGGTTACCGTGCCTATGAGGCCGGCGTTGCTGTGGGCTATGTTGACACGGTCCTTATCAATTACAGCGGCATAAACGATGCCTGCAGATTCCGCCAAATCGTCAACCACACTCTGGTAGCTGAACTGATCCGTCAGCTGCTGCACGTTGTTGGCCAGAATCCCAACCTGAACGATCTGTCCTGTTGGACCCTTGGCATACCCGTATTTATAATAGTCATCAGAGCCTTCAGCCTGGCGAATGCCCTCTATCCACTCCGTCTGGTCCGAGGCTGCGAAGGAATGGATGGGATTTGTGGGCGGTGCAACCCAGCCTAAGTCATGTTCAAAGGCGGAGTAGACAACCTGGAAATTCATATTGTACCAGTAGATAACGTCTACTTCGTTATCAGTGGCCAGCTGAGTCAAGTATTTGTTGTTCAGCATCACCCGGTTGGTGACTACTGTCCGGGCGGTTCCCAGGATGGCCCGGTCCATAACCATATTAATCGTATTGAGAGCCCTGTTGCTCTCTTGAATTCTGACCAGTGCCTGGTCAGCCAGATCCAGGCCTAGGCGCTGCACTTCTTCAATCATGTTTCTCTGCACGAGAACATATGTAATGCTGGCTAAAGCAAAGACGGCGATGAAAAGCAACAGCAGGGGCAGGGCAATGAGCTTGACCCTGAGGTTGTTGAACCTCCTTAGAAAACTAGATTTACCTGACATAAAATCATCCTCCTCAACACTGCGGTTCTGTTGTTGTGCGGGAAGGCCTATCCATGCAAGAGTCTGGCTCCAAAGACCGCGCGAAACAGCGCTCCCAAATTCGGCAACCTGACGATCATAGTCAACGACCTTAGACCCACGGCTTTGCGTCCTGCCCTTTCGAGCAGTTTGCCTTTTCGTTTTTTGTACCCAGAAACTATCCTCCCTGAACTTGCAGGATCTTAAGCTTGTCCACCTGCCCAATCAGTGTATTCTCGGCTGTGCATCACCCAATCTCAGTACACTTGCGCTAATTGATCACCCTATTAGTCTATCAGACCAATATGGGAAAAGAAACCACTTGGCAGCGTCCGCCAATATTTTAATCATTCGTTCCGATTCGTCAATCCCCTGCAAAATTCTTTTTGAGACATGCTCCCCGGGGGAAGAGCATACAGGCTAAGACGCAGGAAATTCCCGGGTCACGTTTTTGATCCACTTATCCCCCCGCAGGCGGATAAAGGCAATAATCCACTTGAAGCACTGGTCAATCCGGGTGGCTAAGAAGACAAAGGGAAGGGGCAGTTTCCAGACAAAGGCCGCGAGCAGCGTCAGAGGAAGCACGACAAACCAGCCGCAGATCATATCCACCAGAGCCACAAAGCGGCTGTCCCCGGCTCCGCGGTTAATCCCCACAAAGCAGCTGGCATGGTAGGTAGTGCCGATCATGGTTACCGCTACAATGCCAATCAGCGTCACGCTCAGGCTGAAGACTTCCGGGTTGGCGGATGAACCGTAGAGCGAAACAAAGGGTGCGCGCAGCAAGAACACCAGCCCGGCCATGAGGAGGCCGACCCCAAAGAACATGATCTGAATTGTCTTAGAATATTCCCTGGCCGTTTCATAGTCTCCCCTGCCTACCGCTTTCCCTACCACAACAGCAGCGCCGCCGGCGAGGCCAAAGGTAAAGAGCGTTCCCAGATTAGCCATGGAGTTGGCAATGCTGTTGGCAGCCATGAACACCCCGCCCAGCTGGCCGATGATGGCGGCCTTCAGCATGCCGATTAGGGCCCACTGGGCATCCGTGATGCCTACGGGAAGGCCGTAGAAGCTGTAGTCTTTGAGCATCACCCTGTCGATGGCCAAAAAGTCTCTGGGCTTAAGATCAATCTCCTTTTGGACGGAAAAGGCGTAAAACCCTACCAGGAACATCTCGCTGATCCTGGCCAGCAGCGTGGCGATGGCGGCTCCCTGAACCCCCAGGGCGGGAAAGCCTAGTTTGCCGAAGATCAGGATGTAATTGAGGCCGATATTAACTACCAAGGTATGGAGGGCAGCATACATAGTAATTTTGACAACTTCAATGGTGCGCAGCATGCCCACCAGGGCTGTGGATACTGCAAAGGGTATGTAGGAAAAGCAAACGATGCCAAGATAGACCAGGGCCAGGTTTGTGATCTGAACATCATCCCGACTGATCACAATCCCCACAATTGCCCCGGGAAAGAGCTTCATCACCGCAACCACAACTAAGGACACAATCAGGCAGATCCACATTACCACAGCAAAAATGCGCTTGATCCGCTCCATGTCCTTCTTGCCCCAGTACTGGGCGATCAGTACTGAAGATCCGGCAACCAGCCCTGTCATTGTAGCTGTAAAAAGAGCCGTGATGCTGTTGACCTGGGCCACTGCCGCCTGGGCAAAGAGCCCGTGACTCGTGGATGAAACCATGATGTCATCCGCGATAACCACCAGAAAACTAAGAAAGGATTGCAGCGCAATCGGCAAAGCAATCCTCAGCATAGTCATGTAAAACTCCCGATCTCTAACCATGTCCTGTCTCCAATGCTTAGTATTTTCGTTAAGCTGTTATTCGCTTTAGCGGCAGAAGGATCCTGCCCCCACCTTCATCCCATTTGCCCCGGAAACTTTAGCTTCCTTAGAGGCGGAAACTTTTTATTGTATTTTTCCACTTCTGCTTTGGGCAGATTTTGAAAGGTCTCCGCGGCATAGAATTTTCCTTTGACGCCCTTCATGCTTCCGGGCGAGAGTTCAACAGCCATAAATGCGTCGAAATTCCTGCCGTCGGCTGTGGTGATGCCGAAGCTGTCACAGGGCTGAAAGCCAAAGCGTTTGTAATAGCCAGGATCTCCAAAAATCACAATGCCCTTACAGCCTGCCTTGGCAGCAAGCTTCATTGTCTCCGTTAAGAGCAATTCGCCAACGCCGCAGCCCTGCCAGTTTGGATCTGCGCAGAGGGGGCCAAAGGTGAGGATTTCATTACAGTCTTTCCCGTCAACAACCCTTGCCTTGGAATACATAATGCTGCCTATGACATTTCCGTCCTTTACGGCAATGCGGCTCAGTTCCGGCAGGAAGTCCCTGTCCTGACGCAGTTTGTGCACTAGATAGTGCTCATCGCAGCCGGGACGGTACCTGTTCCAAAACGCCCGCTGCGTAATCAGTTCCACTGCATACCAGTCAGCCTCTGTTTCCGGCCTGATTTCTACCTCTTCACGCTTCAGTTTCTTCCTGGGCTCTGGAAACCAGCCCAGATCCAGCCTTACTTCCTTTCTCTCCAAGTCGCTGTTGCTGTAGCAGCAGGTGTCCAGGCCGATTAAGGTAAAGCCCTGGCGGAGGTAGAAATCAACGGCATTAACATTGCGGGACTGAGTTTCCAAGATGACTGCCCGGCGGCGTTCCAGTCTGGCCTGTTCCTTGGCAGTTTCTATCAACGCCCGGCCGATTCCCCGCTTTTGCAGGTCCTCTGCTACCCAGAGTTGGGTAATTCTCAGACGGTTGGACCAGTGTTCCGGTTCGGTCTCGATTGCCGCGACCAATTGATCAGCTTGCAACACTCCCCAGGCATAGGCGTTGGGGCGGTAGTCGGCATACAGCCTGTCGGGAAAGCTGTGCTCTTCGGGAGAATGCGTCACGGGTTCGGGGAAAGCCTTCTTTTCAATCCCAACGCTGAACCCCTTTTCTGTCCTGTTAACAGTTACATCGTAGTACTGGTCTGTGGTGTAGCCTATGGGAAATATGGTGCCCTTCCATTTCTCCTTCGGCAGATGTACAATGTCATACTCCATGTTTCGCTGCTTCCTTTCTTCTGTTTGTCCCGGCCGTCCTTTCTTCGCAGTGAAAGACCTCCGCCCAAGAAGGGGGAGGTCCTGACTGCGATGTACAGATCGTCCTAGTTGCCGGACTGGATATTGTAGCGGCGAATTGCTGCCGTTACTTCTGCAGCCGCCTCATCCAAGGCCTCCTGCGGTGTAGCCAGACCAAGGACTACCTGCTCGATGGCGACTTCCACTGCCTGGCGGGCCTCAGGGAACACACCGATTACAGCGCCCTGGGTTGCCGGAGTGACTTGGCTTGCTTCCAGCTGATCAATGGCGGTGCGGAAGTGCGGGAACTCCTCATGCAGCGCCTTAACTTCATCCAGTTCCATTGCCCGGCGGTCAATTGGGAAGTAGCCGGTATTGACGTGCCAGTAGGCTGTGCTTTCCGGTGAAGTCAGGTGCTTGAGGAACTTCCAGGCTGCCTCAATTTCTTCCTCGGGGTGGCCCTTGGCCATCCAGATGGAGCCGCCGCCAATGATGACCCCGCCCCTTTCCATTCCTTCTGGAACGGGCAGGAAGGCAACTCCCATCTCAAAACGGTCGCCAATGTCCGCCATGGTGCTGGCCAGACCGCCGGTGGAGCCGAGGCGCATGCCGACGTTGCCCGAGACAAAGGCAGAGCGCAGCGCGCCGCTGTCCCGGCCGGTATGCAGGTAGCTTCCGTCAGCCATCATATCAGCAAACCATTGGAGAATGCGCACGCCGGCTTCGCTGTTGAAGGTAGCCTCTGTAGCGGTGCCCAGGCGGCCGTTGCCGTTATTTACGTATTCAGCATTCTGGACAGCCATGAGCTGCTCAAAGTACCAGCCGTAGGCGTAGTTGCCGAAGCCGTACTTGCCGTCGCCGGTCATCAGCTTAGCGTATTCACGGAACTCTTCGAAGGTTACAGGCGGTTTCTCAGGATCAAGGCCTGCTTCCCGGAACATGTCCTTGTTGTAGTAAATGATGGGATTTGACGTGTTAAAGGGCATGGAATACAGCTGTCCGTCAATGGTATAGTAGGACAGGACGTTTTCAACCATGTAGTCAAGCTCCAAGTCCCCACGGTCCAGGAAGGGCTGGAGAGATACGGAGCTGTCCAAGTCAATCATCAGGCGGGTGCCGATCTCATAGACATGGACCAGATGCGGCGGCGTCCCGGCTTGAACTGCCAGCCGGTACTTGTTCAAAGTATCATCGTAGTTGCCCTGGTAGACCGCAACCACTTCAACCTCGTCCTGGGAAGCGTTGAAGTCATCGATAAACTGCTGCAGGATGTGGCTGCCGGTGTGTCCTCCCAGCCCGTGCCAAAACTCAACTTTCACCTTGGCGTAGGCGGAAAGGGACAGGGACAAAAGCAGAACTGTCACGACCAAAAGAATCAGATGACGCTTTTTCACTGCAATCCCTCCATTTTATAGATAGTTGTTGCTAACGACAGCGGCACTAACTTGTGTTCTCTTAGCCTATCCCCCCGTTCCATCAGTTTATTGTCAGCCTTTGACGGCTCCTCCAACAATGCCCCGCACCAGCTGTTTCTGGAAGATGAGAAACAGAATGATCGCGGGCAGGGTTACCGACACAACGCCGGCCATGATAATATGCCAGGCATCTCCTTCTGCGTCCCGCAGCATGGATATGCCGATTTGAACGGTGCGCATCTGTGTACTGTTCGTCACAATCAAGGGCCAGAAATACTGGTTCCACGTTGACAGATAGGTATAGACCCCCAGAGTCCCCAACGCCGACCGGCTGAGGGGGATGATCACTTCAAAGAGATATCTGAAGCGCCCGCAGCCGTCCACAACCGCCGCATCATAAAGCTCCCTGGGGAGCTGCAGGAAGAACTGCCGCAGGAGGAAAATGCCGAAGGCCCCGGCAAAAAAGGGCACCGTCAGTCCCCAGTATGTATCCACCCACCCAAGCCTTTGAATGGTCAGGAAGTTCGGGATAATTGTAACCTCGCCGGAAACCATCAAGGTGGCCAGGATCAGCAAAAACAAGGGGCGCTTGCCGGGAAACTCGATATAAGAAAAAGCATAGGCGGCAAGTGCCGACGAGAACATCACCATCGTGGTCACCATCATGCTTTGCACCACACTGTTTAGCAAAAAGCGTCCCAAGGGAACATAGCTGAACGCGTTTTTATAATTCTGCCAGTGGATTGGATTGGGAATCCATTTATGCGGACGGGCAAAGACATCCGACGGCTGCTTGAGGCTGGTGGTAATAGCCACGTACAAAGGCAAAAGGATCACTACGCAAAGTGCGATAATCAAAGCATGGGTGAGCACTTTTCTAAGCAGGCTGCGGTGCATCATTGATAATGCACACTCCTTTCCGCATACCTGAACTGAATCAGGGTGAGAGCTAGAATGATGAGAAAGAGTGTGATCGCCTGGGCACTGGCAAAGCCAAAGTTAAAGTTGATAAACGCATCCTGGTAGATGGAATAGACAAGTACCGTGGTAGAGCGCAGCGGACCGCCCCGCGTCATGATGTGCACCGGGGCAAAGGAGCGGAAGGCGTCGATTGTTCCCACAACTACCAGGAAGAAGATGGTTGGCGACAGAATCGGCAGGGTGATGTTCCAAAAAACGTTCCA
>JGI24707J26582_10003895_pt1 | contig 10542 bp, 6 predicted proteins | sample BioPla1DNA1_FD_26582 | JGI IMG/M metagenome (IMG submission 26582) | reverse complement strand
CCCCAGTAGCCCCTACAAAGGCTACTGTCTCTCCTGGTTCAACGGTAAAAGACACATCCCTTAGTACCCAATCTTCTCCTTCATAAGCAAACCATACATTTTTGAATTCAATTTGTCCTTGGATCTTTGGCATGTCCACGGGTTGTTTTAAATCTTGAATGGCTGGCTCTTCATCTAGTAACATAAAAATTCGTTCAGAAGCTGCCATGGCTGATTGTAAGATATTAAACTGTTCTGCCAACTCTTGAATGGGATTAAAAAATAAAGCCACATATTGAATAAAGGCAAATAAAACACCAATGGATAAGCTTCCCTCCATTACCCTAAGTCCTCCCACTCCTAATGCAAGGCACAGAGTTATATTAAAAAGGAAATACATAATCGGGCGAAAAATGCCAAACAAAATAATTTCTCTCATACTGGAATCTTTAAGGTCTTCATTAATCTCATTAAATTCTTTAAATTTTTCTTCTTCTTGTGCAAAAATCTGAACAATCTTCATCCCCGAAAGATGTTCTGATAAAAAAGCATTGATCTTTGATAACTTTCCTCTAATTTCTCGATAAGTTTTACGAGCTAAATTTCTAAATAAAAAAGTAACCGCCACGATAATAGGAATCACCGCAAAAGTAATTAAAGATAGTTTTACATGAAGTCGAAGCATCATAACTAGAATACCTACTAGCATAAATATATTTTTAAAAAGGTTTACCAATACACTAGTATACATTTCATTAAGAGCTTCTGTATCATTGGTTACACGAGTTACTAATCGACCTACCGGATTTTGATCAAAAAAAGAAAGAGAAAGGGTTTGTACATGCGAAAATACTTGGAGACGTATATTATAAATAATTTTTTGTCCTGTATATTGGAGGATCAATGTTTGAATATATCCTAACAGCAGTCCTCCTAGTAATACAAGTAAAAACAAAAGTGAAATCTTCAACAATCCTGTAAAATCTTTTTTTCGTAGAACCTTCATGTCTTCACGTTGAAGAGGAATCGTTAAAAAGCTTTTTCCGTTTAATTGAATCCAATTCTGCCCCTCTTGGGTTTCAAAAACAAAAGAAGCCTCTCCTTGTTCTAAAGATGCAATCGTTTCTACTTCTTTTTGAGATAGATGAGGAATCAAAAAATATTTCTCTTTTCCATAAATAATCCGAGCCTTTGGAACGTCCTGATAATAATTTGTTGGATCTGGTAAAAGAGAATATCCTTGAATAGTAAAAGATTCTGAATCTTCTACCATGGAATAAACCATATCATACCCATTAATATAGTCATCAATTGCTTTCCCTACCAACAAAGGTCGAATCAATTCCAAAGCAGTAATACCCAATAATAAACCTATGGCAAGAGAAAACCAGCCCCAATAAGGTTTTGCATATTCCAATGAACGTCTCATTAATCCTGAATCGTATTTTCTTACTTCTAGCGTTTCATCTTGGAAATTTTGCATTTTTCTCCTCCTCTCTATACCTCTTCTAATTGTTTCTCTAACAATTGTTTTTTGTACATTTCATAATACATTCCCTTTTGTTCTAAAAGAGTATGATGATTTCCTTGTTCTATAATATTTCCCTCTTCTAACACCACAATAAGATCCGCTCGTTGGATGGTAGAAATTCGGTGAGCAATCATAATGTTTGTTTTCTTTTTGCGATGATAGTATAAATTGTATAATATTTCTTCTTCCGTCTGAGTATCTACTGCCGAGAGAGAATCATCTAGAATCAATATGGCTGGATCTTTAATAAAGGCTCTTGCCATAGATACCCTTTGTTTTTGTCCTCCTGATAAGGTAACTCCTCTTTCTCCTACTACAGTATCGTACTGCTTAGGAAAGTTCATAATATTTTCATGAACTTTAGCCCTCTTGGCTGCTTCCTGGATTTCTTCTATGGTTGCTTCTTTCTTACCAAAAGCAATATTCCTTGCAATGGTATCTGAAAATAAAAAATTATCTTGCGGAACATAACCGATATTTTTTCGAAGAACCCGAAGAGGAATATCCAAAATATCCACTCCGTCAATCAAAATTGTATTTTTAGGTGGATCATACAAACGCAAAATCAGATTCATTAAGGTTGTTTTTCCACTACCAGTTCGTCCTAACAAAGCCAACGTTTGACCAGGTTCTACTTTCACTGTAATATTCTTCAATGCGGGTTCCTTGGTTCTCGGATAAGAAAAAGTTAACTTTTTTATTTCTATTTTTCCTGTGAAAGAATTTATTTTTTGAACCGTATCCCTATCATAAATATCAGGTTTTTCATTCATAATAGTTTGAATCCGCTGTTGAGAAGCCATTCCTTGGGATAGAATATTAATGCACCAACCTAACGCCATCATAGGCCATATAAGCATTTCTAAATATTGAATAAAAATGATAAAACCACCTAAACTAATGTCTCCAATCATTGCTAAGTATCCGCCATATCCCATGACAATCAACATGCTTAGNCCTGCAACCCCACCAGCCAAAGGCATCATAAGAGCAAATAATTTTGCCAGCCTCATGTTTTTCTCAAAATTATATTGATTTACTTTTTCAAACTTTTGAATCTCTTTTGTTTCTTGTACAAAAGCCTTAATAACCCGAATACCCGAAAAATTTTCTTGTACATGATCTGTTAATTGAGCAAAAGCATCTTGTTTTTCTTTAAATCTTTTTCGGACTGAAATGCCAAATAACAAACCTCCTATGGCAATGAGAGGAAGAGGAATGATGGCAACCATCGTAAGCTTTGGGTGAACTCGAGTAGCCATTCGAACAATCACTAAACTCGTTAAAATCAATGCATCAAATGCCATCATGAGTCCGGATCCTAAAGCTGAACGAACGGCTGTTAAATCATTGGTAGCATGAGCCATTAAATCCCCTGTTTTATTTTCTGTAAAATATCGTAACGATAATGTTTCCCAATGGGCAAACAGATCATTCCTCATATGATATTCTATTTTTCGTGAAGTCCCAAAAATAAAATACCTCCAAACAAACCGTCCCAAAACAATGCCTATGGTCAAAATAAATATTTGCCCAATCTTTCCATACAATCCTTCACGACTTAAGGTTCCTTCTCGCCATCCGTCAGCTATTTGCCCTGTTATTTCTGGAATAAAAAGTTGTAAAACATCCACTATAACCAAAGCTATAAGACCAAAAAGAAAATGAAAAGCATATTTTTTTAAATAGGGTTTTAAACTTTCTATGTTTTTCATAGGCCCTCCTTATTTTCACTTATACCTTATCCACATCTGTGAATAGATAGATATACTCCCATTCTATATTTTTCAAATATATAAAAGTTTTCCTTTACAAATAAGAATTATTATGTAATAATAATATCGTAACCTATTACCCCTTAAAAATATAAACTTCCCCCCTTTAACTGTATTATTTTGTTTGATTATTTTAAAAACCCTTGCATGAAATTTCATGCAAGGATTTTTTTATTCTTTAAAGAGCCACTGAATTACTTTTTTAATGGATTGATCCCAATATCCCCATTCATGAGTGCCTGGACCTTCCTCATAAGTCAGGTTTAGACCAAGAGTTTCTGCTTGTTTTTTAAATCTTTGATTATCTTCATACAAAAAATCTTCTGTCCCACAACATTGATATAAACGAAGCATTGGTTGGGTTTCTTTAGAATATTCTTTTATTAAAGCCATTAAATCTTCCGAACTATTTTCAATTTGGCTTAAATCTCCAAAAATATTTTTATACTCCTGTACGTTTTCTGCTGGATAGGTTTTAATCATGTGAACAATATCTAATGCCCCTGACAAGCTAGCAGCTGCGGAAAATTTTTCTGGGCAACGCAAAGCTAATTTAAAAGCCCCATATCCTCCCATGGATAATCCAGCAACAAATCGCTGCTCTCTTTCCTTTGATAAGGGAAAAAAAGATTCTGCAACCCTTGGTACTTCTTCAGAAATAAAAGTCCAATAAGGGTAACCATGGGTCATATCTGTATAAAAACTTCGATGTACCTCTGGCATAACAACAGCAATTCCTGCTTCTAAAGCATATCGTTCAATGGAAGTTCGACGCATCCAACTAGTATGATCTCCTGCTAATCCATGAAGGAGATAAAGAGTAGGATAGGGTTGTTCTCCTTTTTCTTGAGGTAAAATCACATTCATAGAAGTGGATAAATCTAATACATTCGAATAAAAATTGCATTGCATAAAAGCCATCTGAATTCTCCTTTTTAAAAAATTATTATTGAAGCATCTTCTTTAAAAACATGCCTGTATAGGATTCAGGAATCTTTGCCACTTCTTCTGGTGTTCCCATAGCAATTACCTGTCCTCCTCGATTTCCTCCCTCAGGTCCTAAATCAATAAGATAGTCTGCTGTTTTGATTACATCTAAATTATGTTCTATGACTAAAATCGAATTTCCACCACCCACTAACCGTTGTAAAATTTTAATCAACTTATGCACATCTGCAAAATGAAGACCTGTGGTAGGCTCATCTAAAATATATATGGTTTTTCCTGTACTTCGCTTACTAAGTTCTGTAGCCAATTTGACTCGCTGAGCCTCACCTCCAGATAGAGTTGTCGAAGGTTGCCCCAAACGGATATACCCAAGCCCCACATCATATAAAGTTTGTAATTTCTTTTTAATCCTAGGAATCGGGTCAAAAAAATCCAATGCTTCTTCTACAGTCATGTCTAAAACATCTGAAATGGATTTTCCCTTATATTTTACTTGTAAGGTTTCTCGATTATACCGTTTTCCATGACAAACCTCACAAGGAACATAAACATCTGGTAAAAAATGCATCTCAATTTTAATAATCCCATCACCGCGACAAGCTTCACAACGTCCACCTTTTACATTAAAACTAAAACGCCCTTTTTGATATCCCTTCATTTTGGCTTCTGCTGTTGCTGCAAAAACATCTCGAATGTGATCAAAAACGCCTGTGTAAGTGGCTGGATTAGAGCGTGGTGTACGACCAATAGGAGATTGATCAATATTGATTACCTTATCTAAATACTCCATTCCTTTTAAATCTTTATGTTTTCCAGGTTTAATTTTTGCTCGATTTAAGTCTCGAGCCAACCGTTTGTACAAAATCTCATTAACAAAAGTACTTTTTCCTGAACCTGAAACTCCAGTAACACAAGTAAAAACTCCCAAAGGAATAGCAATGTCAATATTTTTTAAATTATTTTCTTGTGCCCCCTGTAGTCGCAACCAATTACCATTGGGCTGACGCCGCTTAGCAGGAATCTCAATTTTCTTTCGTCCACTTAAGTAAGCACCTGTATCGGATGCTTCACAAGCCATAATTTCTTCTACCGTTCCTTGGCAAACCACTTCTCCTCCATGAGCTCCTGCTCCTGGCCCAATATCTACAATATGATCTGCTGCATACATCGTATCTTCATCATGCTCGACTACAATCAATGTATTTCCCAAATCCCGCAATTGTTTTAAGGTTTTAAGAAGTCTAACATTATCTCTTTGGTGAAGTCCAATACTAGGCTCATCTAAAATATAAACCACTCCTACTAATCCGGAACCAATTTGGGTGGCCAAACGAATTCGCTGAGCTTCTCCTCCAGATAAGGTTCCTGCTGATCTGGATAAGGTTAAATAATCCAGTCCTACATCTACTAAAAAGCCAATACGTGCATCGATTTCTTTTAGAATCTGTTCTCCAATCATTTGCTGTCTTTCCGTCAATTTCAATTCTTTAAAAAATTGTTGAACCTGCTGTATGGACATATCCGTAACTTCTGCAATGTTTTTGCCTCCAACAGTTACAGCTAGCACTTCTGGCTTTAGACGAGCCCCTTTACACTTTGGACAAGGTGTATTGGTCATATAACTTTCATATTCTTGTCGCATATATTCCGAAGTCGTTTCTTGATACCGTCTTTGTAAACTAGCAATGACACCTTCAAATACGTATTCATATGATCCTTTACCATGCATATTTTGATATTGGACTTTGACCTTTTCTCCACCTGTACCGTATAAAATCATCTGTTGAGCCTCTGGTGCTAAATCTTTAAAAGGAGATCTTAAATCAAATTTGTATTTTTGAGAAAGAGCTAAAAATAAACTTCTTACGGAACTTTCTTCACTTGTTAAAGCATTCCATCCTGGTGCCGCAATAGCTCCTTCTAACAAAGTTAAATTCGGATTGGGAATAACTAACTCAGGATCAATTTTCATTTGCATCCCAAGTCCTGTACATTCAGGACACGCTCCAAAAGGATTATTAAATGAAAAGAATCGTGGCTCAATCTCATCAATACTAATGTTACAATCAGGGCAAGCAAAATTTTGGCTGAAAGTAATGGCTTCTCCATCTATGACATCGACGATTAATAATCCTCCTGTTAACTGAATCACCGTTTCCATAGAATCTGTTAATCGTTTTTGAATACCTTCTCGTATCATTAAACGATCCACCACAATTTCAATGGTATGTTTTTTATTCTTTTCTAATTTTATTTCTTCTGAAAGTTCATACAAGGCGCCATCAATTCTAGCACGAACATAGCCACTCCTACGAGCATGTTCTAATATCTTAACATGTTCTCCTTTTCGTCCTCGGACTACGGGAGCCAAAAGTTGAATCTTCGTTCGCTCTGGTAATTCCATGACTTGATCCACCATTTGATCAATGGTCTGTTTTTTAATTTCTTTTCCACACTTAGGACAATGAGGAATTCCAATTCGTGCAAATAAAAGTCGCAAATAATCATAAATTTCTGTTACCGTTCCTACTGTAGATCGAGGATTACGGCTCGTTGTTTTCTGGTCAATAGAAATAGCTGGAGACAAGCCTTCAATATATTCTACATCTGGTTTCTCCATTTGTCCTAAAAATTGCCTTGCATAAGCCGATAAAGACTCTACATATCGTCTTTGTCCTTCTGCATAAATAGTATCAAATGCCAAGGAAGATTTTCCCGATCCACTTAATCCTGTAAAAACAATAAATTGATCCCTAGGAATTTCCAGATAAATATTCTTTAAATTATTTTCTTTTGCACCTTTAACGATAATCTTCTCTTTTGACATATTTTGTATACACCTCTTGTCTATAACTCCTGTTGCTGTTTTTTTAACTCCATAATTTGATCTCGAAGTAAGGCCGCTTGTTCAAATTGTAAATCTGATGCAGCTTGTTTCATTTCTTTTTGGAGTTTTTGAATCCATTGCTGTAGCTCTTTGGGACTCATGGATTCTGGATCTTTTTGTAATTCATATGGAATAGGTGCTTCTGCTACCTTTGTTGCTCGAATAAGATCCCGAACCTTTTTATGAATGGTTTTAGGCGTAATTCCATGTGCTTTATTATAGGCTTCTTGAATCTGACGTCTTCGATTGGTCTCTGAAAGGGCTTTTTGCATAGAGTCTGTGATTACCTCTGCATACATAATCACTCGACCTTCTGCATTTCTAGCTGCTCGTCCAATGGTTTGAATCAAAGCTGTCTCAGAGCGTAAAAACCCTTCCCGATCTGCATCTAAAATAGCTACTAAAGAAACCTCTGGAATGTCTAATCCTTCTCGCAATAGATTAATACCTACTAGAACATCAAAAACATCCATACGCAAATCCCGGACAATTTCAATTCTTTCTAATGTATCAATATCAGAATGTAAATACCGTACTCGAACTCCTGCTTCTTTTAAATAATCTGTTAAATCTTCTGACATCTTTTTTGTTAACGTAGTAATTAACACTTTTTCTTTTTTTTCAATTTGTTTTTGTACTTCTCCTAACAAATCATCGATTTGTCCTTGAACAGGGCGCACCTCTACTTTAGGGTCCAGAAGTCCTGTAGGACGTATAATTTGTTCCGCAATGGTAGTAGAATATTCATACTCATAAGGTCCTGGAGTGGCTGATACAAATAAAATTTGATTGATTTTTTTCTCAAATTCATCAAAACGCAAAGGCCGATTATCCTTAGCCGAAGGCAAACGAAACCCATAATCCACCAATGTAGTTTTTCTTGCTTGATCCCCTGCATACATTCCTCTAATTTGAGGCAAAGTCATATGAGACTCATCAATAATAATTAAAAAATCATCCGGAAAGTAATCAATTAAAGTATGTGGAGTACTTCCGGCCGGTCGTCCCGATAAATGCCTGGAATAATTTTCAATTCCTGAACAAAATCCTGTTTCTCGCATCATTTCAATATCAAAATGAGTTCGCTGGGCTAAACGTTGGGCTTCTAATAATTTATCTTGTTCCTTTAATTCTTTGACTCTTTCTTCTAATTCTTCTTCAATGGCTTTAACCGCTCTTTCCATTTTATCTGGTGCAATTACATAATGGGATGCTGGGAAAATAGAGATGTGATCCCGTAAACCAATAACTTCGCCTGTCAAAACATCAATCTCAACAATACGATCAATTTCATCCCCAAAAAACTCCACTCGAACCGCCCGCTCAGAAGAAGCTGACGGAAAAATTTCTACTACATCTCCACGAACCCGAAAGGTTCCTCGAACAAAGTTCATGTCATTCCGTGTATATTGAATATCAACTAATTTACGCAAAACTTGGTCCCGATCCCGAATCATGCCAGGCCGCAAAGAAAGAACCATATCATTGTAATCAATAGGATCTCCTAAACCATAAATACAAGATACACTAGCTACAATAATTACGTCTTTTCGTTCAAATAAAGAGGCCGTCGCCGAGTGTCGCAATTTATCAATTTCTTCATTAATGGATGCATCTTTTTCAATATACGTATCCGTCTGTGGAACATAAGCTTCTGGTTGATAATAATCATAATAACTTACAAAATACTCCACCGCATTATTAGGGAAAAATTCCTTAAACTCACTATATAATTGAGCTGCTAGTGTTTTATTGTGAGCAATGACTAATGTAGGTTTTTGTAAATTTTGTATGGTATGAGCCATAGTAAAGGTTTTACCTGAACCCGTAACTCCTAATAAGGTTTGAAATTTTTCTCCTGCTTTAAATCCTTGGGTTACCTTTTCAATGGCCTGAGGTTGATCACCTGTAGGTTGAAATTCAGATACTACTTGAAAATTCCCCATTTCCTCACCTACCTTATCTCTTTTTATTCCTTCTTATAAATATACCAAATACTTTTTTATTATTATACCATAGGCCCATGATTTTGAAAACATATGTTTGTTTTTTTGTCCTCTTTACTTTATGCTATCATTTGTAAGCTTTCAATCATTTGCATTATTTTTTTTTCCATATCTGGGTTTTTTATTTTTATTTCTTTTCTATAATTTTCAAAGTTTCCATCATAAGGAATACTAGTATTGAAGAGAATCGTCTCCATGGCTTGACGTACTCCATGCAAAACAAAGTCTTGTTCTTCTTCTTTTTTTAATTGAAATAAATAATAAAGAGTTAATGCATAAGTTTCCATCACTGCATGCCGATTAAAGCTTTTCACTGTATACTGAGTGGGAAAAGGAATTTTTATATCTTTGTATTGCTTTTGAGTCATGGCATACTCTGTTAACAACTTCGTATAACCCACTAAGCAGTGATCTCCTTGGCAAGTGCCACAGGTCCCTTCTCCTAAACAAATATGATCTACCGTTTCTCGTATTTGACGAGTGGACTCATATAAGGCGGCCGCTGTTTTTTGATATAAAGTTGTTTTTTGCTCTCTTTGTATGGCTAAAAGATGATGTAATCTCCAGTAATAAAGAGAAACTATAATAATCATGCCTCCTGCAATCGAAAGGGGTTGTACATAGGAAGAAGGGATATTTTTATACAATTTAACAATCCCAAAAAAAAGAAAAAGAGCAGATGACACTATTTTCATTGTAACTTCTGGTACTTTATCTCCTACTTTACTCCCTATCCAAATTCCTAAAGCTCCTGTACATAACATGCCACTAACAGTTCCCAATAATACAAAAAATGGATAGGTAGCTTCTGCTGATAAAGTAATGGCTGTTAATTGTGTCTTGTCTCCTAATTCACCAACAAAGAAAGCTAGAGCAACAGTTCCTACAGGCCCCCATTGGAATGCTGATTCTTTCATTTCCTCTTCTTGTTCTATTTGTAAGCTCCATAATGAAAATCCTATGAAACAAATTCCAGCAATAAGTTGAAGCCATTCTAAAGGAATGACACTGGATAAATAGTATCCTAAAAGTACAGCTAAACCATGGTTTAAAAAAGAACCTATCCCAATGCCTAAGAAAACTTTTTTAATGGGAAACCGAGTGGCAAAAACCATAGCTAAAATTTGAGTTTTGTCACCCATTTCTGCCATAAAAATAAAAAAAAGAGCTTTTATCATTTCCATTATCATTTTTATATCCTCCTTCATAAAAAAAAAGACTTTTAGTTTTACCTAAAGTAAAACTAAAAGTCTCGCTTCCTTAGTAAGTACTACTAAAGCAAATAGGACCAGGCCATTGGCCAGTATGTTGACCCTATTTATGGTTTTCTATGATTAACCACAGCTACTCCCTTTTATATACAATAATATAGCAGAAATTGAAAGCAATTGCAAGGCTTGTACCCTTTCAAGCCTT
>JGI24707J26582_10003893_pt1 | contig 10544 bp, 10 predicted proteins | sample BioPla1DNA1_FD_26582 | JGI IMG/M metagenome (IMG submission 26582) | reverse complement strand
ATCCTGAGCCAGGATCAAACTCTCATGTTAATATCCTTTGCAAGATGATGCTTGCGTTTTGAAATCTTTTATACAATTCTTTAAGAATTGATGGGTTTGGTGTGTACATCATACATTATTTTATTTTCAAAGAACTGTTTTGTTGCCACGAAGTGTATATTATCAAAATTTCGTTTAAATGTCAAGGCTATTTTTAGTTTTTCTTTTATAGCTTTTCTTTTGTACTTTTTATTTTATATTTTTAGGTTTTGTGGTACACTATATTGAAGCATAAGAATTAGAAATTACACAGACGATAATAGAAGGTTGGTATATTCCATGAAAATACTCGTAGTTAGTGATAAAGAGTCCTCCTATATTTGGGATCATTTTGACCGTGAACGTTTTAAAGATATAGATTTAATACTTTCTAGTGGGGATTTAAAATCCGAGTACCTATCTTTTTTAGTTACTATGATAAAAGCTCCTTTATTCTACATCCATGGCAATCACGATGGACGATATGCTGTTAAGGAACCTCTTGGTTGCACTGCCATAGATGATAAAATAGTTGTTCATAACAATATTAGAATATTAGGGCTCGGGGGCTCTCAAGCNTACAATAACGGCCCCTTCCAATATACTGAAAAGGAAATGGAACAAAGGGTTAAAAAACTTAAAAGGGCTCTAAAAAAGAATGATGGCTTTGATATCTTACTTACCCATTCTCCTGCATACGAATTAGGCGATGGGGATGACTTATGCCATATAGGATTTAAGGTTTTTATTTCCCTTTTGGATAAATACAGCCCTAAATACTTTATCCATGGCCATCAGCATTTGAATTATGGTCTTCAAAAGAGATATCTAACTTATAAAGATACATCCATTATTAATGCCTATGAATATCATATTTTTGAATATTAAAAAGCAGCAATTTGCTGCTTTTTATTGTTTAATACCTAACATTTCGGTTAGGGGGTCTATTAATTTATCTTCATTTAATTTTGGTATTTCCCCTTCTACTCCATCTACAAACCAATTCATAGATAAAATTTGTTCATAGCTGGCTATTTCATCCTTCGTTATTCTTAGATTGCCTGTTTGATCATATATGGGACCCATAAACGGATGATATTCATTTTGGATAATCATCTTTTTCATAAATTCAACCAATGATTGGGTTTGTGGGGGTACATGGGTTTTCGAATAGATAATATCAACCATGCCTGTATCCATCCCCCACCAAAAATTAACAAGTTTGGGGTTGGAGTTTAATACATCAAACACCATTTTCCACGTTCCACTTAGGACATTTCTGAGGAGTTTTTCGTAAAATATTCCCCAATTCCAAATAGGCATAGCATAATGGGGTTGTGGGAGAGAATAGATTCCATACTCCTTAGAGTGCTCCCCTGGAGAAGGCATATCGTCATTGGCAATGATATCAGCCCCTGCGTCCTTTAAAATATGCCCTAATTCCCTTGGTTTTTCTGTATTTTCGTACTTATGGGTCCATACAACCTTAACTTTTACATGGGGATTGACTAATCGCGCTCCTAATGTAAATGCATTTATCCCTGTAATTACCTCGGAGATAGGATACGTTGCAACATAGCCTATGATATTTGTTCTAGTTAGGGAGCCTGCAATAATACCTGTCAAAAATCTTGGTTCATGGATACGGCCAAAATAAGTACTTACATGTCTAAAGGAATGGGTTTCGGAGCAATTTAAAAATTTGGTATTAGGATATTCAAATGCTGCCTTTAGCGTAGGGGTAATATATGTCGGGCTAGTGGTAAAAATAATATCATATTCTTCTTTAGCCAAATCCCTCAAATATCCATAGGCCTCATTGTTTTCCGGAACATTCTCTACATATGTTGTTGAAATTTGGTCTTTTAACACATTTTCAACATGGAGCCTTCCTAAGTTATGGGCATAAGTCCAACCTGAATTTTTTATTTCTTTTGCATATACAAAAGCAACCTTAAGTTTCTTTTTAGGGGTCATTAATGTTGTGATTGATGAAATTACATTTCTTTTTGGTACCTGTATGGCATCAGTCCTAACTTCGATGGCTTCTTCTTCTGATAGGGCTTCTAATTCTATCATTAATTTCTTAATTCTAGATTTTACTTCCTCATCGTATTCATTGATTTCATCAGGAACACCATAGATTTTGATATATTCTAGAGCAGCATCACCGGTTGTTATTTTTAGCCTATGCCCACCTAATTTATGATAAAGTTCTCTAAAAGGACGATAAAAATTCCCCATAAAGTGTTTGTATTTATCTGTATAAGCTGTGAGATTAGGTTCATATTGTTGTATATACTTACCTAATTCATTAAAACTGCCTTCTTTAGAAAACCAAATGGAATTAATCGAAGTGAGCTTGTTAAATTCAAGAAATTCATAATAAATCTTAATAATAGGATCAAATTCATCCCTTTTGGGAATCAATCTCGTCACCGTAGCTGAAATGCCATAGGCATCACAATACTTTAAAACACTAACCCTCTTATTCCCTTCTACAACATAAAACCAGTTTAGGTACTCATAAACTTTAATTGGATCCCTTATGCCTTCTTCTACATGGGCATTATAAAGAGCCATCCATTTCGCCTTAAATTCCGATTCTCCAGTTATAAGTGGCATAAAGTTACTAGCAAATGCAATGCTCCTAGAATGAGAATAGGTACCTATAATTTTTTTAAGGGGAATCTCCACTAAACCTAAGTTTATTTCCGAGGCTATTTCCGAGTTCTTAACAATTCCATCTAAGGAAGGAAGGTATCCCGAAATTCCTCTCGCAACATTTTCTGAATAACTAGTTTTCCCCATTTTATATGCATGATGAAAAATACTTTCTAATTCTTGCTGATGCATATTGACCTCCATTCTGCCGATAAAGGCGTCTAATCAAGTATAATTATAGCACCTTCAAAATACCTTTAATATTATATTTATTATAGGTTAGATTCCATAATCCTTTTTTATAATAGAAAAAGACATCCTTGATGTCTTATTCTAAGTCATTATTAGTCTCTTTTGGAGGCCCATCTTCTAATTCAGTCTGCATGGACTTTTCTAAATCATCCGCTATTTTTTCTTTTTTAATGTCTTCTATTTGTTCTTTTATTGTTTCTATACAATTGCAATCCTCATCATTCTCACATTCATCATAATCATAATCATCTTCATAATCGTAATCGTCTTCTTCGTTATCTTTTTTAGAAATCCACCATGCTATAGCACCTACTGCTGATGCTATTGCTATACCAATAATCACCAATGTAAGAGCCTTTTTCTTGCTTTTTTTCTTGGATAAACTTGCAATCATCTCTTTGATTTCGCCCATATCCATGGGGATATCTTTTTTCCATTTATTTAACATTTAGAACGCCCCTTCCAATCTTTTTTTAATTATAACATAACTTTATCATAATATATGTATTTATTACACTAATTATTTTATATTAGATCAATATTTTATATACATGAAATAGTATTTTTAAAAAAGCCAAGCAGTCTCTACTGCCAGGCTTCAATTATCAAAGATAAGACGGAGTGGGTGGGATTCGAACCCACGGAACCTTTCGGTTCAACTGATTTCGAGTCAGTCTCGTTATGACCACTTCGATACCACTCCCTATTTGTAATTCAAAAACTACCATATTTTATAACGAAAATCCACTCTTGTCAAGTATACCATGGGGGAAATGCATCCCCCTACTTTACAAATACCATACTGCTATAAGGTGGCATTTTAAGGTTTAAATACCCATTAGATATCTTATAACCTTTTCTTTCAGTAAAATAACTATGAATTTCACTGTATAATATCCTTTCCATTTCGTCATAATAACGAATGCCTACCCTCCATACAGGTATTTTGACTTCCTTTTCTTTTTCATTCATATTAAGGACAATAACAAAAATATTATTATTATCCCATCTTCCATAACTCAAAATACCATGCTCCGTTAATAAAAACTCTAAAGAACCGGTTTTTAGGGCACTGTGACTTTTATGAATATGGATAATATCCTTATGAAAGCTTAAGAGCTCATTGTCTTCTCTCCCCCAAGGATATGTTCGTCTATTATCAGGATCCGTCCATCCAACAACCCCGGCTTCATCCCCATAATAAATAGTTGGAGCTCCAGGCCAAGTCATCTGCATAACAACAGCTATTTTCATAATTCCTTTATTTATATTATATGCAGCAGCCTCTGGACCCTTGGTATGAATTCGTCCCACCGTCTTATTTGTTCTAGTTAAAAATCTAGAGTGATCATGATTGGATAACTCATTCATTGCAACTTGGAGACTTTGTATGCTAAACCTAGACATATGATATCTCATAGCCTCCTCAAATATTCTGCTGTTTCCAAGGAGATCTTCTCTAAAATTATCACTATGCTTTTGCATACCTGTTAGAAAATAAGAGACAGGATCTAAAAACCCATCATAATTCATAACCGTATCCCATTGATCCCCTTGCAGCCAATCGTAAGAGTCCCCATAATGCTCTGCTAATATAATGGCTTCGGGATTTGCCTCTTTAACTGCTTTCCTAAATTCCTTCCAAAAATAATGATTAAATTCCTTGCTGTATCCCAAATCAGCTCCTACATCTAGCCTCCATCCATCGGCATTATAGGGAGGCGCTACCCATTTTCGCCCAATATTGATAATATGTTCAAATAAATCCTTGCTTCCCTCGTAATTTAGCTTTGGCAAGGTATCAAAACCATTCCAGGTATGGTAACAATCATTATTAGGCCAACAATTAAAATTATACCATTGGAAATAATCATGATACGGGCTATCCTTTTCCCTATAGGCCCCTGGGGGATAATCAGCCTTTCCTTCATAAAATCCTTCCCTATCCATCCATTTATTAAAAGAACCACAATGGTTAAATACACCATCTAAAATAACCCTTATCCCATGCTCATGAGCCAGAGAAATTAGTTTTATCATTAAATCATTACTTGCTTCTAAATTCTTAATATCTGTAGTTCGTTTTATATACATATTAGCATGCTTATTGCTAAACTTATCTTCCGATAATACTTCATTGCCATCCTCTATTATAACCCCATAATGGGGGTCAACATAGTCATAGTCCTGAACATCGTATTTATGATTGCTGGGAGATACAAAAATCGGATTAAAATAAATTACCTCAATACCTAAATCTTTTAGATATCCTAGTTTATCTATTACCCCTTTTAGATCCCCCCCGTAAAATTCCCGGATTCCATCCACTGCAGGATACTTGTACCAGTCTTTTACTTTTTGGGAAGGCTTGCCTGCATATATGTATTCATTATCCAAAACATCATTGCTTTCGTCTCCATTAAAAAAACGGTCTACAAAAATCTGATACATTACAGCACCCTTTGCCCAAGCCGGGGTACTAAAATCAGGTATAATCTTAAAATCAAAAAGGTGATCGATGCCCCTTCCCAAACCCTTTTTATTATAATAATAGGATATGTCATGCTTCTTTATCTCAAAAAAATATTGAATACTATGATTGGTAGGAGGAATCACCCCCAAATAACAATCAAATAATTCATTCTGATTATGTTTATCCATTTTAAGCTTTTGACCATTGAAATGCACAAACACTTCATCTACATTATCTTTTGCAGTCCTTAACTTGACTGTAGTTGCTTCGTCACTCTTAGGCTCAAAGGGATGTCGAAAATTAGAGGTTTCATCACTGAATATAGCTTTTTCATTCAAATAATCCTTTACGGTGTTCATATATGTTATAAGACCTCTTGCAACTCCCATGGAGAAAAAGTTCATATTTAAGTTCATATATTTCCTCCTTAATTCTAGAATAATTAATTTTTCAAGGTTACTTCTTTATATTTCAGTATAATACCAATAGACGTAATTATACCATATTTTTTATGGATTTTGGTCTTAAGGCATAATTTATTTTAGTTATATATACTGCAAATTTGTGATTTTATCAGTCACACTTATTCAGCAGGTACAATAATATATATTAGAGGTACTCAAATAACCTCTTATAGAATGTTGGAGAGGAGGCAAATAAATGGCTGATGGTGTATTTGCTGGTGGAAATTTTGCTGCTTTATTAGCTGACTATATCGGCGAAACAGTAACAATTTTTACAACAAGTGGGGGTCAATCAGGTTCAGGTTTTACCGGTGTTATCCTCAATGTAAATAATGTATTTGTTCGTTTGATTACTAGGATTGGACCCCCTCCAGGNTGTTCTTTAGGAAATGCGTGCACAGGATTTAATCCTGGCTGGGGTGATTTTGGCGGTTCTTGTGGTGTTTCGGGTGGCTATAGCACTGGGTATGGAGCTGGGTACGGCTCAGGTCCTATTGCTCCTGCTAGCGAAATAGGGGCTGTAACTGCTGGTGGTTGGAATGGATATCCTGTTTATACAGTGGGTTCTGTAACAGATATTCCTATTGCTAATATTGTTTCCTTTGTTCACAACGCTGTCTAAACCTTAAAAGGTGATTCTAATAAGAATCACCTTTTTACATACAATGGAACCTATTTTTATATGGTACATAAAATAAAATATGACAATATTTTGGGAGGTGGAATAAAAAATGAATTTTCAAGAAATCGAAAACCTAAAATCTATCTTAACCAGATTTATTATGAATGGCTGTAACATCCAGTGTGATTCCCGTGGAGGCATAAATGGCAGAGTAGTTGCTGTGGGTTTCAAACCCCTATGGCCCTCTCCTATAGATTCTAGAATTGATAAAATAGAGTTTAATTATATGGATCAACAAGGTGGCTTAAATTTATATTCACTATCGAATGTCATAGGATATGAAATTTTATCATATGATGGTGATAGTATAGAAGATTCTAATAAATTAAGTCTAGATATGCATATATATTCACCTGCTAAATCTTCCAGTAAAGAGCCTTTTGATAAGGTTCACATAGATATAAGAAAATAACCCATGACAAAATTCTCGTCATTATGAGCGCGGCGAAGTGCCTTAAAATATGGATTCTTCCTGCGCTCAAAATAATAAAAATAGGTTTTAATAGGGGGGTTATTATGTGGGGAATGCTTTATTTGATGTATTTCCTAAATAGGAAAAAGAGGGAATATTTTAGCTACAAGAAAAGTACATATATCTCGGATTTAGAAGGTCAATCCTTGTTTAATCTAAGCCTTATAAAATGCATAGGCCAAACTGTAACTGTTTTTATAATCGGTGGAGGATACGGTGGAAATGGATATACTGGGGTACTCATGGATGTAAAGGAACATTATATTTCGATTTACATAGATTATATGACCTTAGCTAGAATCCCTATATCAAAAATCGCTTGCTTTTCCCACCACAATTTATAGGTTATAAATATGATATGGAAAATACCAATCATCTTATGTCATAACTCCATCTGGTTGTTTAAAATCTATAAAAATAAGTTTTCCATTCTTTTTCTCGTCTGTTTCATACCCTAAGGTATTGTATTTTATTGATTTTTCGAAATAAATATCTGCTATTTCCCTTATAGAAGATCCCTTAAAAAATAATCTTCTTACTAATTTATTATTAGGCGCCATATACATGGTCTCGGTTATTTTCTTCTCTCTGATATTTAAAGATAATTTTACGGTATTTCTTCTTTTTTTGTATTTTGTAGTGAATTTCATAACCACACCTCCTATCTATCTTTATGTTTGTCCTAGAATAAATATTCCTACACTTATAATAGATAGTGTGGTCAATAAATAGGATTTTTATAGCTATAATTTTAGGGTTCCCAAAATGGAAACCCTAAAATGCGGTATTCATCAAAGTTTTACCCTTGATTGTGCCCTTTGACATATAATCATCCCTATTGCTTTCTTCAGTGATTTCTTTACCCTCCATAATTGCGTTTAAGTCCTCTTCATTAAGTGTTTCTTTTGCTAGAAGGGCTTCGGCAATACTGTTTAAATAATATTTGTTTTCTATCAGATGCTCCTTGGTCTCATTATATAATCTTTCCATGTGACTGCTACACTCAGATATTAATTTTTCTTCCATATAGCTTTTAGAATTATTATTTAATAAAACATCCATATTAATTAGCCCTATTTTTTTACTCATACCGTACTTAACCACATAATCCCTTATAATCCCTGTTGCTTTTTCGATATCATTACTTGCCCCTGTTGTAATATTGTCTTCACCAAAAATTAATTCTTCGGCAATTCTTCCCCCTAAACTAATTTTAATCTGTGCTTCCATTTCCTTCTTAGTATGATACATTTTATCTGGAGGAATATTCATGCTAAAGCCCCCTGCCCCTTTGGTNCTTGGTATGATAGTTACCTTAGACACTGTATTATTTGGAGCAATAAGCTTTGTAATCAAGGCATGACCTGCTTCATGATAAGCTGTTATTTCCCTTTCCACCTGTAATATAGTACTTTTATCTTTTTTCTCAGAGCCGGCTATTATTGTATAAAAAGCTTTATCTATATCGGCCCAGCCTATGCTTTTACCATTCCTCTTTGCTGCCATAATTGCAGCTTCATTAAGAAGATTTTCAAGCATTGCGCCGCTAAAATATACAGTCTGCCTTGCTAATTTTTTTAAGTCGACTGTATCGGAAAGGGGTTTATTTTTCGTATGAAGCTTTAGGATATATTCTCTCCCCTTCACATCCGGAAGACCGATTTCTACATGGCGGTCAAAACGTCCGGGTCTTAAAAGGGCCTCGTCCAAAATATCCAATCTATTGGTAGCTGCAATAACAATAATTCCTTCATTGTCCTTAAACCCTGACATCTCTGTTAATAGTGCATTTAATGTTTGATCCCTCTCATCATTTCCACCACCAATGCTGCCTGCCCTTTTTTTACCTAGGGCATCTATCTCATCGATGAAAATAACCGCCTTACCGGCTCCCCTTGCCTTTTCAAAAAGTTCCCTGACACGGCTTGCCCCTACTCCTACATACATTTGAACAAAATCAGAACCGGAAACCGAGAAAAAGGCAACCCCAGCCTCCCCGGCGATAGCCTTTGCCATCAAAGTTTTACCTGTTCCCGGAGGACCATAAAAAATAATTCCCCTTGGCATTCTAGCCCCATATCTTGTATACTTTTCGGGTTTTTGCAAGAAATCAATAATATCTTTAACTTCTTCTTTAGCTTCTTCATTTCCGGCTATATCTAAAAAGGAAAAACGATTTATTTTTCTGGTTTCTATTTCCTTTACATTAAGACCCATGGTACTCCCTGAAGCTTGGGTAGATATTTTTTTAGTGGTATATCTAAATATAAGAAAAAATATTCCCAACATAACAAGTCCCTGAATAATACTTCCTGTCGCCCCTGAATTAGCTTCTTCCACCTCTATCTCCTCTTTAAGTAAAAATTCCTTCAGCTCAGGATTTCTTGGATTATCTGTAACATATACTTTAGTCTCATCTTCTTTTAATCTTACCTGCATCTTAGGACTTGCATCTAGTACAACTCCTTTAACTTCTTTAGCTTCAATATGCTTTAAGAAATCCGTATAGGTGATATTTTCAATCCTTTTTTGTTTATACAAAAATAAAATTCCGAGGAATATAACCAAAAAAATAATAGGCATAGCCCATATATATTTTCTATTCTTTTTCATACTAAATCCTCCCTTTTTCCACTTTACATCGCCAAATTCTAATTTATTTCACTGTAATATTCATTCTGTTGGTTTACATAATATTGTAATTTACAGTATAATACATTTTTTCAAATCCGTCTATGGAAGTTGTTTACAAAAAAAACGTTAATAAGTAATAAATTTAGCTTATTACTTATTAACGTTCTTATTTGCATCGATGATTATTGAGGATTTTGTTATGTTCTGGAGGGCTTCTATAATTTTACTTGCTTCATCGCTACTCCAATTTTTACTTGGCTTATCCTCACCTATAACATTCTTACAAAAAGTTTTTAATTGCTCTTCATCAAGATGTCTGTCTTTAGATAGATTAAAAATATATCTCCTTTGTTTATCAGTACTTGGCTTAAAAGTTTCTTCTATATCCATATCCTCTATATCTTGGGTAAATATGCCCGATGAACGGGTTGCAGATAAGACGGCATCAATAAGAGCTCTTTTTTTAGCCATTTTTAAAATAGTATTAACTATGGTGTAAGGGTCTTGGTATCTATATTTTTTCTCTTTGGAATTACAAGAACCTACCCCTTGAGCCTCTATTAGATTGTTTTTCTTATTTACCAAGGTTACCTCTACTTCATAATGAAAAAAGCCCTTTTCCCAGTCTTCTACACGGTTTTTCACTTCTGCCATCTTAGAAAAGCCGTAAACATCGCAGAGTTTTTCCGCCCCGGGTTTTAATAGGGTAGGTTTTGATATCCCTGGAATTTCTCCATAGTCTTCCCCTTGTATCATATATTTTTTAATAAACTCTTGGAGTATATTTATTCTATTTTCTATTTCTTGCAAAGACACTGCAAAAGATGGAACAACTTCATTTATAGTTTTTTTTGCATCCATATCAATTCTCCTTGTTTATATAAT
>JGI24707J26582_10003892_pt1 | contig 10545 bp, 9 predicted proteins | sample BioPla1DNA1_FD_26582 | JGI IMG/M metagenome (IMG submission 26582) | reverse complement strand
CGCAAAATTTTCATTCAACATGGTACCTGCTTTTTTATCAAACATTTTAAAAAGAGGAAAAAGTTCAGTAAAAGGACTATCCGCATAGAAGTTTATACAAATCAGACCAATTATCCGATGCCGCTCACCATAGACACTAATAGTGGTTGAATAAAGAGGATTTCCTTTCTTATTTTTTGATTCATATGAAATATAACCATCTAGATTATCATCCTGAATTTTTGTTAACATATTTAGAGCCAAATCTGTAATTGGAGCCCCTAATTTTCTACCCGTATGATGACCATTGATAATTTTTATCACGGAGCTTTCATAATCCTCTAAACTATGTAATACAAATTCAAAACTCGATCCTAAATAATCTGCCAGTCCATCTAAAAAACTACGATATGAATTTAATATAATTCGATCTGTGGCTGTTAATTTCATACTGCCCTTTTGCATTTTAATCACCATCGCATTCTTTTGTTTAATGATATCAGCTGCTACATAATAATGCAACATCCAAAAAAGAGTAAGCGAATAATAGAGGTTATATCGTTTACTCTTTAATGTTTAAAGTTTAAATAAGATTCTATTCATTTATTTCTACTTCTTATGCTGCCTTCCCGTATGATCGATAGTAAATTCTCCCGTATAAATCAGCTGTGAAATTGGTACCAACTCATATCCCTGATCCTTTAATCCAGTAATTACCCGGTCCAATGCCGCTGGCGTATATTTGGCACCATTATGCATNAGGATGATGGAACCATTGCCTAGATTCTTATGTTCCGTACATTTCTTCACGATACTATCTACTCCGTAGTCCTTCCAGTCAAGTGAATCCACATCCCACTGTATCGTATAATAACCACAGTCTCTCGCAGTTCCTACCACAGTATTATTATAATCCCCATATGGTGGACGGAATAGATTCATTTCGATTCCTGTCAGCTCTTTCACACGATTATGCGCTTTCATTATCTCTTCCGTACACAGTTCCTTACTTAGCTGGGACATATGCTTATGATTTTCACCATGGTTGCCCAAATCGTGACCTGCTGCTGCAATCGCCTTAACATCATCCGGATATTTGCGCATCCATTCTCCAGTCATAAAGAAAGTAACCTTAATATTATGTTTTGCCAATATATCTAGTAGCGTCTTAGTGTCCTCGTTCCCCCATGCGGCATCGAAGCTTAAGGCAACCTTTTTTTCGTCAGTTTCAACCGAGTATATTGGCAAATCTCTTTTTCTCCCAGAGCTGGATACAGTAATCGCCTGCGGTAGAAGTTTTATACTAATACCTACAACCAGTAAAAGACTTAGTACTACAATTCCTATTTTAACAAATAAAGAAATATCAAGAAGCTCCTTTTCCAAAGAATCCTCATCTAAGAATGCTTTTTCCAAAGGTTCTTTATTTTTAAGTTTCTTCTCTTTTTGTTTCATACATTCACCATATATTAAGCTTTTACTATAATATATTTACTAGGCTAGGCCATTATACGAGTTATTACATGGTCTAAGTGCAACTTCATATTTCTTTTTAATGAAGTCTTGTAGATTTTTATTTCATCTTTTATTAGTAATTTTTAATATCTATAATATATATTGTGAAATTATCTCCGATTGCTTTACATTATCTACCCTATCAATTCATATATTTAATCAGATAGTAATAAGTAATAGCGTTCCAAGGAGGTATAATGGATTTTCAGCAAAGCCGTACTTATCAAAATATACTTAACGCATACGAATTTCAATTACGAGCCAATGCAAAGTATGGATTATTTTCTAAAAAAGCTGGTCAGGAAAATTTAATCGGAATAAGTTTTTCATTTGATGATGTATCAAGAAATGAGCAATTTATTGCAGAAAGGCTTCGAAGAGTACTATTCGGTGGCGATCTAGATACTTTGCAAAATTTATATGAGGCAAGCGAGGAAGAACAAAATGAAAGCAATCTATATCGAGAATATTCGCAGATTGCAATAGAAGAAGGATACAATGATTTAGCCTCTTTATTTAGTGGTATTGCGAATATCAAACTAAACCATAATGCTATATTTCAATCCTATATCGAAGCAATTGAAAGAGATGAACTGTTTTGTAAAAATGATGAAAGATTATGGGTATGCTTAGGATGTGGTAATATCTTGAGCGGACTGTGCGCTCCGGCAAGATGTCCGGTATGCGGGTATCCGCAAGGTTACTATGTATTATTAGAGACCGATTAATAGAAAATATCCTGTAAATTTAAAAGCATCTCACTTACATTTCTGTATAGTTGAGATGCTTTAGGATAATGTTATGAAGTTGTAACCGTTAAATATGTAAATGATTGATTTAAATTTTCCAGTAAATTAACCTTTTACACTACCAAGAGCCACCCCTTGAACTATGCTCTTAGAAACAAGAAAATATACTATCATAACTGGAAAAATAGAAATTGCTATCATCATGTATACTTGCCCCATATCGAACTTTAGGAAATCCGCACTCCTTAGTTGGGCAATTAAAATCGGAAGTGTCTTCATATCCTTTTTATCTAGGATGAGGCTAGGGATAAAGTAGTTATTCCAGGAACTCGTAAATGCAAATATCGCTTGTACTGCAATCGCTGGTTTCATAATCGGCAAGACAATTGTATTGAATGCTCGAAATTCATGGGCACCATCGATTCTTCCAGCTTCCACAATTTCAATCGGAAGAGCACTCTCCATATATTGCTTCATAAAGAAGAAAACCACTGGAGCTGCAATGGAAGGTGCTATAAGAGGAATAAAATTATTCGTTAAATTCATGTCCCTCATTAGATCAACAAATCCAAGCGCAGATACCTGAGTTGGCACCATCATGATCATAAGGATGAAGGTAAATATTGTCTTCTTTCCTTTAAAATCATATGCATGTATTGCATATGCTGTAAGAGATGAAAAATAAGTAGTTAGTACAGCACTTCCAGACGCAACAATAAAACTATTAAAGATACCTCGTAGCACAGGAAGATTAGGATTACTCATTAGATTCTGAAAGTTTTTTAAAAACGCTTTTCCTGGTAGTATTGAGAACCCTTTTTGAATATCGACATGGTTCCTTGTGCTATTGATTAATAATATGTAAAAGGGGAGCAGACAGATTATGGTTAACAAAATCAAGACAATATGAATTAACGCACGTTTTATCTTTAAACCAGCTACTCCGCTTCGTTCTTTTTCCATCATGTCTTCCTCTCCTTAATTTTCTTTTTTGGTAAACTTAAAATAGATCAATAAGCTTAATACAGCGGTACAAATGAATAAAATCACCGATAAAGCACCTGCCATCCCATAATTCTTACTATACAAATGCTTGTTCAAATACATAATCAAAGTCATCGATGAATTATTTGGAGAACCACTGCCATTGGTTAATATCTGTGGCACATCAAACATCTGAATGCCTCCAATTAATGACGTAATAAGTACATAAATAAAAATAGGCCTAAGCAAGGGCATTGTAATCATACGGAATATCTCAAATGCTTTTGCTCCATCTACTTCTGCTGCTTCAAATAGCGATACATCAATTCCCATCATGCCTGCCATCAGCAAGATTGTTGTATTACCAAACCACATTAGGAAGTTCATCAGTGCAACAAGCCCTCTAGTTCCACCAACACTGGATAAGAAACGAAAAGGCTCATCCAAGATCCCCAGACGCATCAATAAATCATTAATCGGTCCAATATCCGAAAATATTGCGAAAAACAGCATGGAAAATGCAGCTGCCATGATAAGGTTTGGCATATAGATAATCACTTTAAAGAATTGTTTCCCTCTGATTTTTAACCTAATATTCGTAAACCATGCTGCCAACAAAAGGGAAACGCATATCTGCGGAATAAATCCCATAAGCCACATAATTAGGGTATTCTGCGTAAACTTAAGTAGGTTTGTATTTTCAAATAAACCATTATAATTAGCAAGTCCAACAAAATTCGGCCCAACTTGTGTAAGACCTGACATGTAATTTTCAAAAAAGCTGTTATAGAATGTAGAAATCAACGGTATAAGTGAAAAAACCGTATATACAAGAAAGAAAGGTATTAAAAAAATATATCCCCACTTGGTATACTTTATACAGCTTGTTTTTTTCTTTATCATAGCTCCTCCCGCCTGCATCCATTTCTGCTAAAGTAAATCAAAGTTAAAATATACTTTTAACAAACAGGATGAATGTATTGCACTTCATCCTGTTTGCTAAAGACAACTGAACAAAAGGTATATTAGTTTTTAGTTTCCATAAATCTGATCTTTTTTAGTATGTAAGCTCAGGATATTTTATAACTATATTGTCATAGAAATTCTGTAATGCATCTTCCTTCGTTACATTTCCATCAAAGTAATCCTTGAAAGCACTTTGGAATTCTTCATTACAGCCTTGATCATAAGGAGAGATATTGCTCATATCAATCTTAGGAGCTGCCGAAGCAAATAGNGCAATGTGATTCTGTCCACCTAGGAACTCGGATTGGAAGTCACTGTTTGCTATTTCTTCCATTGCCTTCTGATTGTTAGTATAATCCTGTGTTTCTTGTGTAATCTTCTTCATTGTATCTGCATCGCAGGTTAAGGTGTACATAATATCCTTAACTAAGCTTGGATTATCTGTACCTGTTGCAGCACAGATCCAAGTACCACCCCAATAGAAAGGAGCAGGTCCTTCCGTTACTGCCCAGTCTCCGTAGATACCATTACCTACGGTAGCTTCTGCATCAGAATCTGCTAGGGAATATCCCATTAAAGTAAAGTTAATTCCCCATGTTGAATAGAAGAAACCAAAGGTCTTTCCATCCGGGCCTTGATCTTTAGCCCAGCCATCGCTCCAAAGTGAAGTCTTGTTATTGTAACCCTTATCAGTAAATTCTTTTGTCTGGTCAACCCATTTCATAAGATTATCATCTACAATAACCTTACCATCCTGTACCCAAGGACCAGCTACATTATTGGAGAAAGTTCTATAAGCATCGTCATAACCTGACAACATAGTATAACCTTTTGACTTCATTTCTTCTGCCACTGCATTGAAATCATCCCAGTTACTAATTCTCTTCTGAACTTCTGCCGGATCATCTGTTCCCAATACATCGTTAGCTATAGAGCGACGATAAGCAAACAGACCAGGTGTTGCCTGCCAAGTAGTACCACGAATCTTTCCATTGGAATCGGTTACGATATCCTTCGTGTATTGGTATTGATCTTTCATATCATCTGCCGTAAGACCGATTTCTTCTACGTCCATAGCGTAATCAGTATTAATATACTTTAGTGCATAGTCAGCTTCAATCAAGAAAAGATCAACCTTCTCGTCGTCAGCTGCATCAGCCTGCGCCAGTAAAGCAGCATCTAATGCATTTTGATATGCATTGTCATCGCTTGGTGTTATTACCCAGTTAACTGCAATATCACCTATTTTGCCGGTTCCATCTCCGTTATCAGTATAACCCGGATAATAAGCTTTCACACGGTCCTGAAATTCCGTATTCCAGCAGTAAATATTGAATACTTTACCCTCATTTACTTCTACAGCTTCCTCTTTTGAATCATTTCCTTGTTTTGCATCCTCTGTTCCATTCTCTACAGGTGCCTTTTCTGGATCTGTAGAAGTTTCTTCTCCACTCTTACTGCAACCAGCTAATAAGCCCAAAATCATCATTGTTGCTAAGAGTAAGCTCAATAATTTTTTCTTCATTGTAATCCTCCCTACATTTTTATTCTTTGCATTTATACCAATATCACAGATATTTGTGATAGAAATGCCCAATTTACTTAAACGTTTTCGAATTAAGCTATATTGTTACTATGCACAAATAAATCAAGTCCCCTAATAGTTTTTAAGCACTATTGCAATAAATCCATCGTTTATAGCCAATCATTTCTAATAATTTATGGCATTTCAATACTTATATAGGTTGTTTCTAACTAAATTTGGTATTATTATCTTAAACCTTTTCGTAATAAAATGCAACCATTATTTTGAAATTTAACTATTTTTTACGTAATCGTTTTCTGAAAACATCAAAAAATGACTATTCCACTGGATATACCACCTGAAAACTATTCAAAATCACAAAAAAGGAGCAATAGAACACTTATTTTCCTTAAAGTTTCTATAACTCCCTTATCGAAAACGATTATAATATTTTGTTGTATTGCAGAAATGTAAGTAGGATGCCGATTACATAAATAACAATAGGTTATTTTCTCTGTCTAGAGTCCTAATAATCTTTCATATCATTAGACCTATGATCCTCTTCATGGCAATTGCAATTATGATCATGATTATGCCCATGGCAATGTTGGTCATGATGATATATTTCTTCACCCAAATCTAAAATATCTGCTGATAACTCTAATATATTTTGAATTTCTTCCTCGGTAACATTCATAAAGTTAGCCAACTCGCTAATACTTGCTTTTCTATCCAGTTGCTCCTCTAGCTCTTTTAAAGAATCATAGATTTGATTCATCTTCTGCATAACCATACTTTCTATATTATCACTCTCTTGCTGCTCCATAATTACATCCTTGATATAGTTGCGAATATAGTCACAAACAAATTGTCTTACCCCTTCAATATCATCCATCTGCGGAAAGTCATTTACCAATTGTAAGAGAGCCATATTGCCTTCCTGAATGAGATCTTCAGCTGTCATACCTTGATTCTTAAATTCCCCTGCAATCTCTACAACTTTACGCAAGTTAATCTCAATGAAGCCTTGCTTGGCAGCGCTATCTCCCTGCATTAGTCGAAAGATCAAATTCTTTTCCTCTTCCTTGGAAATTTCTTTGATTGCATCCAGTTCTTCTAAGTAATCTTTGAGATAAGCAGAGTCTCTTTTATTAATTTCCTTAGGTTCATACTTCTTTCCTTGGGTAGAGAGCTGATCTTTAGTATCAAGTTTATCCATGTCGAGATCCAAGTCAAGCTCTTCCGAATTTACAAAACCAACAACCTCTATCTTATTTGTCATTAAATACTTGCTGATTTGGTCGAATTGTAAATCGTTCAATTCCATATCTGCAAATATATCTTTTATTATCTGTCCTTCTATTCGATTGTTTTGACTCTTAGCAATTTCTAAGGTCGTTGTTAAAAGGGCTTGAAATTTTTCTATATCATTCATACATATAATAGCCGTGCACTTTACACTTATGTTAGCTGTGGCAACCGCTTCCTCCTTCTCACTTAAATCTATCGCTTAATCAATAATAATTATGGTGCACTATGAAATTTGCTTGTTTAACCAATGGTTTGCATGGTATTAAGCAATTTCTTCAATCTCATTATCTACTGCACTAACCAGCATATCATAATATTTTCTCTGTTCCTTTTTTAATGATAACAGCTTTCCCTCTTTATTGACAAAGCAGTGATTACTCTCACCAGTAGCTCTTATCTCTTTCGATACTGCATCCACAATTTTATAAGTCACGGTATACTTAATTCCATTAAACTTTGTCAGTTTTGTGTAAATATATACGGTATCACCAAACTTCGTACTATTCTTATAGTTACAGCTTATAGAAACTACTGGGCTTAAGCAGTCCTCTCTTTCCATTTCTGCATATTCCAAACCAATTTGTGTTAAAAAATCCAGCCTCGCCTCTTCAAACCAGCGAATATAATTGGAATGATGTACTACGCCCATTTGATCAGTCTCATAATATTGCACTTTATGTTTATATATTTGTATTTTCATTTTATTAACTACACCTTTCTTACAATGCTTGTTAACTTTTTATATAACAATCATTGTTTATTATATTATGTAGAACATAATATTTACTAAGGGAATTGCAATCATTTTCTTCTATTATCACTTAGAATTATTGGTTGACTTCTCCCCATCTATACTTTATTTCTTAAGCTTTTTCGATAACTGGTAGGGTTCATCCCCTTGCTGGCTTTAAAATTACGATTAAAACTCTGGATACTTGGAAAACCTGTAGAGTATGCTACCTCTGTTATACTTAAATCCGTTGTTCGAAGAAGTTCCTCAGCTTCCCGAAGCCGAATGGTCTTAACGTAGTCCAGAAAATTAAGTTTCGTATTCTTTTTTACAAATTTTGAGCAGTAGGATTTACTAAAACCCAAATGCTCCGCGAGCATGCCCAGTGTTATCTCCTTATATAGGTTATCTTCAATAAACTCCTGCATCTTCATAATCACTTCCGATTCTCCCACAATTTCTGGGAGGATCTTCTGCTTTATCAGCTCCGGTTTCAGAAGCAAATGGATAGTTAATTCTGCAGCCTTAACGGAAGCATAGTAGTCATTGTATTGACCAAAATTAGCAAAAATGATACTCTTAATGATATCTCTTATGATTTTATTAGTTTCAATCGTCATGGTATGCCGATAGAATGCTAAAACCTCTTCCTTAGTATCCACATAGGAAGCGATATCATCAACTAACAATCGTATAACATAAATAACAGCATCATTATCCGATTTAATATAGGAATGAAGGGCGCCACTACTGATAATTATTAGTTCATTTTCCTGTAAGTTAAATAAAACATTATCAATTTCTATATCCAAGAATCCCTTTTCCACATAGACAAATTCGATTTCCTGCTGCCAATGCTTAAAAGTAACAAAGCCATCACTGACCTCATTTCCGTATATGTTGTTTTTGGGTATCATTTTAATAATTTTACAATTACCCACTGTGTAATCACCACTTTCAACAGAGCTTACTTTATAGGTTACCTTATATTTCAAATCAATACAATTCTAAAATTGTAAACCATTAAATTTATATCAACAAAGTCAAAAAACAAACAATAGATGACTAAAAATCGAAAGCTTTTTTACTAGTACCACTCTATACTATAGATGTGGCATGATAATGGAGGTATAACATGGAACTAGCATTTATCTCATTGAAACAAATTATAACAATGATACTCCTTATGTCGATTGGGATGTTATGTTTCCGAACAGGTCTTATTGATGATGATATGAATAAGAAATTATCCAACTTTGTATTAATGCTTGTAAATCCTTTGGTTATTTTTCTATCTTACCAAAGAGATTTTCATAAAGATCTACTTGTTGGATTAATGATTTCATTATTCTTAGCAGTATTATCCTTTGCCATCAATATACTCCTTTCAGGCATTATTTTCAGAAAGGATAAAGATAACAATAGGGCTATCGAAAGGTTTGCATGCATTTATTCAAATTGCGGATTTATAGGTATCCCATTAGTCAACGGCATGTTTGGATCTGAAGGTGTTTTCTTTATTACTGCCTATATGACCGTATTCAACCTGCTGGTTTGGACCCATGGTGTTATCTTAATGAGTGGAAAGCGAGATTGGAAATCCATTCGCAAAGCCTTCCTTTCTACATCTGTGATTGCAACTATAAGCGGTTTTGTCTTCTTTCTTCTTCGTATTCAGCTACCAGAATTTCTTATGGATCCATTAAGAGCACTGGGGAATACGAACACACCGCTCGCAATGATTGTTGCAGGCGTATCTATTGCGCAAACAAATATTCGGGAACTAATAAGGAATATTAGAATATTTCAAGTATCACTTGTAAAGCTATTAGTCCTCCCAATCATCATTGCAGCACTATTTTCCCTGCTTCCTTATGAGCAAACCGTGACTGCGACTTCCATATTAGCAAACGCTTGTCCTACCGCTACAACACTGATTATGTTTGCTTATAAATATGAGAAGAAAGTAACCTATGCTTCACAGCTTTTTGCAGCCACTACCCTTTTATCCATGATTACTATCCCTATTATTATGCTTTTTGCTTAGGTAAGGTGTTTTACCAGTTTTGAATAGGAGGTATTTTATGCAGGATGTAAAGTCTTTCCAAGAGGAAAATAAAGAATTATTAAAATTATACGAGAATTTCCGAGTAGCCGATGTTAGAGACGGAATGGACTGGATGGGATATCATCATTACGGTTCCTTAGATCCAGAAATCCGCCCCTTATTCCGTACAAAAGCTGTAGGTATTGCACGAACAGCCAGATATCTGCCTTATGAAGGTCCCGATCCAAAGGTAACTGGCGATGAATATACAGAATGGATGGGATGGTATTACAATACAATCTGTACTTACCCTTGGTTTGAGGAAATACAAGATGGAGATTTCATTGTCCTCGATGTCAGCGGCGTTGATGTCGGCTTAATTGGATCAGAAAATTCTCTCGGTGCTCTTATTAAAGGGGCAAGAGGCTTCGTTACAAACGGTGGTGGTATCCGTGATACAGATGAAGTTATTATGCAGAAGATTCCCGTATGGTCCTATTTCGTATCACAGAAGATGGATCAATGCCGACTTCAATTTGATGCAAAAGATGTACCTGTAGCACTTGGCGGAGTTACCATTCGTCCTGGTGATATCATTGTTGCAGATGGAGACGGTGTCATCGCAGTTCCAAGAAAACTAGCTTATGATGTTGCAAAATACGCGAGCCATGAATTGTCTAATGACAAGATTAATCGTAGAAAGAAATACGAGGAATTAAACTGGGAATTAGACGATACC
>JGI24707J26582_10003891_pt1 | contig 10547 bp, 8 predicted proteins | sample BioPla1DNA1_FD_26582 | JGI IMG/M metagenome (IMG submission 26582) | reverse complement strand
ATCCGACCAAACTTCAATTCTAAATTAAGACAGAAAAAAGGACTACCATTTCTTAGTACCTTGAAAGCTTGATTTTCATCATTAACAGCGACAATTTCAGGCAAATTATATGTTAGCGATGAACGTCCCGTGACTGGCCACATGATCCCTGCCGTTTTTAATCCTGCCTGTTTGGCCACATCATAGATTGTCGGAACATTTAAATCAGCTTGATGCCAATGCCATGCTTGATTTTTTGACTCAACAAATGGTTGCAAAGGATTGTTATGAATTACCCCATGCTTATCTGGATAAACACCTGTAACCATCGTCGAATGGATCACATAAGTCATCGTTGGATAAACACTTTTTAACTGAGTACTATACGCACCCTTTGCAATCAATTTAGCTAGATTAGNTAGTCGCTTCGCCTGTTCCCAATTATCCTCTGAAAAAGCATCATAGGAAACAACGATCAGATGTTTCGCAATTCCTTGCATTGTTTGAGTCATCATCAAAACCTCCGTTAATTACTTCTTAAAAATAGTTTAGCACAGTTTGATCTGACTGATGTTGATTCCAGCTAAATTTAAGCAATAAAATGTCGCATCACGCACCTACTCAGCAAAATNAAAAAACCACTCTACCAAAGGACTAACCTTTGTATAGAGTGNTGATTCNTTTACTGTTCATCATTTTCAATTTNTATATCATCNGGATCTTCAATCGTTACTATAACTTCATCAATCCGTTTTTCAACGACTTTCTTCACCTCAAAAATAAGCTGATTATAACGGACTGTCAGTTGCTCATCCTCTTGTGGTAAATAGCCAATTTCATTAATCATAAATCCACTAACTGTTTCAAATTCATCAATAGGCAACTCTATCTTCAATGCATCTTGAAGCTCCCATAAACGGAAAGTACCATCTACCCGATATTGATTTGGTGATAGTTGATCGATCTCTTCTTTAAGGTGTCCAGGCTCGATACTTTCACTTGATATTTCGCCAACAATTTCTTCAATAATATCTTCAATTGTAATTAAACCTTCTGTTCCACCATACTCATCGAGAACAATTGCAATGTGAATGTTGTTATTTCGCATATTTNCAAACACAATATCAATCGGTTGCGACTCAAGTACGAAAAATGGTTCCCGAATGAATTCTACCAATGAGAAAGTGCCATCGGTCGGTCGATTAATGTATTCAAATAAATCCTTTACATGTAGGACACCAATAATATTGTCTTTTGATTCCTGATAAACAGGAAATCTTGTGTAACGAAATTTATTAACTTGTTGTATGACTTGTCTAAAATCGAGGTCATATGATAATGCAACAAATTCAGTTCGGTGTGTCATAATATCAGACACAAGTTTGTCATTAAATTCAAAGACATTATCAATCATCGTTTGTTCATTTTTATTAATTGTGCCACTCTCACCACTTATATCGATCATTAACCGAATATCTTCTTCTGTTGTTAATTCAGATTCATCACTCGGATCGACACGAAGTAAACGTAGGACAAGATGAATAGAAAATGTTAAAAACTTAACAATCGGTGAACATATTTTTGCTAATAACGAAATCGGTCCAACTGCAACCTTGGCAATTTCGTCTGCCTTCTTAAGTGCCAATTGTTTTGGAACAAGCTCACCAAAAACTAACGTAAAATAAGACAACACAATCGTAATTACAACAACTGAAATTGTGTTCAATGTTCCTAATGGAATCGGTACACCTAAATCAAACAAAAGTTCTGACAAAGGCCGGCAAAGAAGTCTGCTGCAAATGCACTTGATAAGAAACCAGCTAACGTAATTCCAATTTGAATCGTACTTAAAAATTGACTTGAATTTGAAATTAGCTGATAGATTTTCAATGCATTTTTATCACCTAATTCTGCTTGTCGTTTAATTTTATTCTCATTCAAGTTAACAAATGCAAGCTCTGAAGCTGCAAAAAAAGCGTTAACAATGATTAGTACAATAAGTGTAATAATCGCAATCGACAAAAGTAAATCCTCCTAGTAAATCTATAATATTTATCATCAATAACAGAAATGACAATTTAATTATACCGCTTTCTATCCTTAATCATCAAGGAATATCCTGTACATTGAAATGAAAGATATTCATATCGCCCTTACGAGTCGATTGAAGTAGGAGTCTGCTGCCGGAAATCAGATAAAAAAGGGACAGCCTCCAATCGGAGCCATCCCTTAATTATATTACAGTTACTCTTATAAAAAATTACTCTTTAATAAAGTGAATTAACTTTCCTTTGAAATCTCCATACATATCTTCAATTAAAATCCCGCCGTTCATCAAGGCTGCGCCCGAGTGAACTGCATTTGTTTCTTGATTGCGGTAATAACTCCCTTTATCAAGTCCCTTGAGTCTAATTCTTCTACTGCGATGATTCGCTCTAGAAAGCACTTGCACATAAGTAACCAAAACTTCATCTTTATCCTTTGAGACATACTCAACACATTCAAATTCAGGGTTTTCAAACACATTACCAATTCGATATAAGTCTCCTTCTCGAATCAGGTCATTGTATTTATGATACATTTCAATCTGCTTAGGAATCATCTCTCTATCTTCTTGTGGAATTTTAGTCACATCTAATTCATAACCAAACGTTCCCGATAGAGCGACTAAACCACGCGTCTCAAACGGTGTTACTCTTCCAACTGTATGGTTTGGAACATCACTAACATGAGCACCAATTGAAGAGACAGGATACACCATCGACGTACCATGCTGAATTTTTAGCCTTTCGATTGCGTCAGTGTCATCTGACGTCCAAATTTGTGGACTATAGTAAAGCATGCCTGGATCAAACCTTGCGCCTCCACCAGAACAGTTTTCAAGTAAAATGTGTGGGAATTCAGTTGTTAATCGATCCATCATGTCGTAGACACCAAGTACATAACGATGCCAAATTTCTCGNTNNTGANNANCTGGTAAGACACTGTTGCCAACATCAGTAAGCTGACGGTTCATACCCCATTTAACATACTCTATATTCGCACTTGATAAAATTTTTCTTAAACTTTCATAAATATAATCTCTTACATCTTTTCTAGAAAAATCTAAGACATATTGATTTCGTGAACGTAATCCTTCTCGCCCCTCAATATGGATACACCAGTCCGGATGGGCTCGGTATAGATCTGAATCAGGTGAAACCATTTCTGGTTCAAACCAAATTCCAAATTTCATCCCAAGTTTGTTGACTTGATCGACTAAATTTTTTAGCCCACCTTTAATTTTATCCTCATTAACGATCCAGTCGCCTAAGGCCATATTATCACTGCTTCGTTCACCAAACCAGCCATCATCCATCACAAGCATTTCAATACCTAACTGTGAAGCTTCTTTTGCAATATCTAAAAGTTTTTCGGTATCAAAATCAAAGTAAGTCGCTTCCCAGTTATTGATCAGAATTGGGCGTTTTTTATTTTTATACTTGCCACGGATCAGGTGAGTCCGGTATAAATCATGGAACGTTCGAGACATTTTACCGATTCCCTCGTTAGAATAAACCATCACCACTTCAGGTGCGGTAAATGTTGCTTCTGGATCAAGTTCCCAAGAAAAATCTTCAGGATTAATCCCCATCACAACTCTTGTCGTATCAAACTGATAACCTTCTGCTTGTGCCATGAAATTACCTGAGTAAACAAAATTAAATCCGTAGACCTCACCACTATCTTCTGTTGCCGTTTGATCCATCACTGCAAGAAACGGATTGACTTGATGACCAGACTGACCTCTGAGAGAGGAAATACCTTGCTTGCCTAATTCTACTTTTCTTCTTGAGACGTGGCGTTCTCTTGCCCATGAACCATGAAGCGTAATCATATCTAAATCATTTCGATCAAAGTCTACACAAGCTGATAAAACTTTTCGAAGCTGAATGCTTTCTGTTGCTCGATTTGTTACTCTAACACTTCTTGTAATCACATCTAAATTTTCAAAAGCTGTATAAACTAACACAACTTCCAAATTTAAATGCTTGTCAATACACGTTATTTCCAATGTGGTACAATCTTCTTCATTTCCAAACGTTGCAGGTAACCCGTCTAACTTTGGCTTTCCTTGATAGATCTCATGTGATTGATAATTAATCCCAACAGTACTCATACCAGATTGTGTCATCACACTAATCGAGCTTTCTCGATAGTCACCTAAACCGTGAGACGAGTACTCATTAGGAAAACTGTCCATAAAAGTACCTCTACCCGATTATTTTTAGAAGGAACAAACGGATTTTCCTCAAGTCTTAATAAATGATTCATATCCTGATCCGGAATTTTTTCACCAAAATAAACATGACCTAAAAATTGTTCTTCATCAACAATTGAAATAATGTAACTCGTATCTTTTGCATCAATTTTAAAACTTTTCAATGCATCATTAAATTGAATTCCCATCTGTTATGCTCCTATCATTAGATTATTTTATGACAACAATTAAAAACATACTCATAATCGCTATAACTAACTTTATCGACTAGTTTACTTACACTATGATTATTACCTAAATCGTGCAAAAGTAGTCATCAAAATAAATGGCTTAGTAATCACCATTTTTCAATAGATCCCCATTACTAAAGCTTATTCGATACTTTTTTCTTGTTAATTAGTTAGTTAATTAATTAATTTTTTTAAGTATGTTTTGCTGTTAGAGCCATTATACATAAAAAACTCATATGTGCACTTTTTTGCATAAAAAAATCCCCCACGTAATCTATGGGGGTAGAAATCTTAGGGGCTAAGCTGATTATTACATGCTTTTTCTTGACCTAGCCCACAATTTTTTACTCAAACTGATTGAGCAACCTGCGTACTTCATCAGTTGTTTCTGTCATCATCAATTCATTTCGTAATTCACTTGCCCCACGGAATCCTCGGACGTAAATTTTGAAAAAACGTCTTAATGGTTTAAATGAGCGCTCTTCTAATTGTGAATAATGATCAAATAGATCCAAGTGTAACTTTAACAAATCAAGCAATTCTTGATTGCTATGATCCTTTGCTTCTTTTTCAAATGCAAATAGATTTTTAAAAATCCCCCGACCAATCATGACGCCATCAACACCATATTTCTCAACCAATTCTAACCCTGTTTGACGATCAGGAATATCACCATTAATCGTCAACAAAGTATCTGGTGCGATTTTGTCTCGAAGCTGCTTAATCTCAGGAATCAATTCCCAATGAGCGTCAAAATCACTCATTTCCTTGCGCGTCCGTAAATGGATCGACAAGTTCGCAATATCTTGTTCCAGTATATGACCTAACCAGTCACGCCATTCATTTAGATACGTGTAACCTAGTCGTGTCTTGACACTGACAGGTAAGCCACCTGCTTTCGTTGCTTCAATGATTTCAGCTGCCTTATCAGGAAAGCGAATCAACCCAGCACCTTTACCTTTAGATGCAACATTCGGAACAGGACACCCCATATTAATATCAATNCCTTTNAAACCTTGTTCAGCTAATCCGATACTCATCTGCCGGAAATATTTAGGCTCATCACCCCAAATATGAGCAACGATTGGCTGTTCATCCTCAGTAAACGTCAACCGACCACGGACACTTTCTTTACCCTCTGGATGACAATAACTGACCGTGTTCGTAAACTCTGTAAAAAAGACGTCCGGTCTTGCAGCTGCACTAACAACGTGACGAAAGACAACGTCCGTCACATCTTCCATTGGTGCTAATACAAAAAACGGTCGCGGTAAATCGCGCCAAAAATTTTCTTTCATGTTAAATAAAATCCTTTCAAATAGAGGACAAGCTAAATTTATCTTGCCCTACAAAAATAAATAGATAGAATCTTTTAATCCTATCTATTTATACCATGTTTACAGACTCTTTTTCAATTCAAATTCACTTTAAAAATGCGCAAGTACAAATAACGCAGGTGAATTCCAATAAATTGTCACTTCATTTGTCGCATAACTATCCTCATGATCGGCAAAGGATTTGGCAGGTGCTCTGCCTTGTAAATGTTCTGCTGCGTATTCATCTTGTATGCCCGCATTCGGCCCCCCGGAAACTAAACCAGGAACAGGTGCGTCAACATCATCTGCCACAGAAGGACGATGGTGCGGTTCCGTAACCGGTCGATCACCAAAACCCGTCACATAACTAATAGGACATTTTCTCGTCTAAATAATCAAAATATGTCCGAAGTTAATTCTCAAAAAATATAATGCTTGTAGTAAAACTAAAAAAGCTCAAAAAGTGTTTCGAAACACTTTTCAAGCTTTTAAATTTTATCTAAGAATCTTTTCTTTAACCACTTTCAAACGTGTAAACTCTTCACGCTCTTTCTCCTCCAAAGCATTAACAATCTCAACTTTTTGAGCCAAGAGTTTTGGAATTGAAATATTTTTTAAAGCGTTGGCTCTTTTCTGCGTCTTACGAATATTATTCGCCAAACGAAAAGCCGTATTTTCAATCATCGACAGATCAATCGTTAACTTCTTCACCTTTTCAAACGCAGCCCGTGCTTCATCGAGTGATGAGTTTGTACTGTAAAATGAATAAGTTGGCCTTGAAGGTGTCTCATCGTACTCGACTAACGGAATTTCCGTTCCCATCACACTTCGAACTTTTAATTTTAGTGAATCTTCAATTGGAACAGTTGCAGCAATTTCTTCAACATAACGAATTCCCGCTTCAACGTTTGCTTGCTCTAAAGCAGCATAAGCATCGCGATACGTTTGGTCAATTTGACGTTGGATCTCCTCCGCCTCTTTAACTAANGTCATGATTTCATTAATTAAAATTACACGTTTTCGATCAAGCATCTCATAGCCTTGATTAGACAGAGCAAGAGTCTTTTCGATTCTCATTAAATTACCTTTAGTTGGCGCAGTATTTTCAGGCATTATAACACCTTCTCTAAACCATAATATTGATCCAGCAACTGTGTATCAATCCGATCTAATTCTTCACGCGGCAACATCCGTAATAACTCCCAAGCGAAATCCAGTGTTTCAATTATGCTTCGGTTTTCATCTTTTGCTTGNCCGAGGAACTGATCCTCAAATTTACGACCATAAGCTAAATACTTTTTATCAGTTGGCGCAAGTTCGTCTTCACCGATAACCGATGCTAATGACCGAGCTTCCTTCACTCGGGAATATGAAGCAAACAGTTGGTTTGCAACAGCTTGATGGTCTGCCCGCGTATATTTCTCACCAATCCCACCTTTCATCAACCGTGAAAGTGATGGCAAAATATCAATTGGTGGATAAATCGATTTTCCTTGTAAATCTCGATCAAAGACAACTTGCCCTTCAGTAATATAACCCGTCAAGTCTGGAATCGGATGAGTTATATCATCATTTGGCATCGTCAAAATTGGGATTTGCGTAACCGATCCTGGTTTACCAGCAACAATTCCTGCACGCTCATAAAGCATCGCTAAATCACTATATAAATAACCTGGATACCCTTTTCGTGATGGAATCTCCTGTTTTGAAGCCGATATTTCTCTCAATGCTTCACAGTAAGCTGTCATATCCGTCATAATCACAAGAATATGCATTCCTAAATCGTAGGCTAAATATTCTGCAGCAGTTAGCGCAACACGTGGTGTCATAATACGCTCAATGACTGGATCACTAGCGACGTTAAGGAACATCGTGACTCGGTCTAAAACACCACTCTCTTCAAACGTCCTTCTAAAAAAATCTGCGACGTCATGTTGCACACCCATTGCAGCAAAAACAACACCGAATTTTTCACTGCTTCCCTCACCAAGATTGGCTTGTCGAACAATTTGAGCAGCTAACTCATTATGCGGTAAGCCATCTCCAGAAAAGAAGGGCAGTTTTTGACCACGAATTAATGTCGTCAATCCATCAATTGCTGAAATCCCTGTTTGAATAAAGTTTCTTGGATACTCACGAGAAACCGGGTTTAACGGATCACCATTAACATCTCTTTTCATTACATATGAAACGTCACCTAATTGATCAATCGGGCGACCAATTCCATCAAATGTACGACCCAATATCTCTGGTGATAACGGAATCTCCATTGGACGACCCGTTAATCTCGTATGCGTATTTTTAAGTGACATATCTGCAGTGCTTTCAAACACTTGAATAATCGCTTTATCTTCATATACTTCTATGACACGTCCAAGTTTTTTCTTTGTACGCTGGACGGAAAACTCAACAATCTCATCGAAAGCCACATCTTGAACACCTTCTAAAACAACAAGGGGTCCATTTATCGAATCGAGCCCTAAATATTCAATTGACATTTAAACCCCTCCTTATGCATTTGTCTCCATAATGTGATTGTAGAATTGATCAATGTCAACTAAATACTGATCAAGTAAATCCAATCGATCATTTGGTACATCATATTTTATCGTCACAACACGATTAAAAATTTGATTTTCTAATAAGAGCGACATCGGCATTCCCATCGAGATCATCTCACGACATTGACGATACAGATGTAAAATAACTTCCATCATTTTTGCTTGTTTTTCTAATGAAACATTTGTATCCTCTTGATGAAAAGCATCTTGTTGTAAAAAGCCTAAACGAATCACTCGAGCAATTTCAATCGTAAGCTTCTGATCATCTGGCAATACATCACTACCAATTAATTTAACGATGTCCATTAACGAGCTTTCTTGATGTAAAATCTCGAGAATTTGACGACGATTATTAATAAAGTCTGGTGATACATTGTCCCGGAACCATACAGATAGATCATCAACATAAAGGCTATAACTATTCAACCAACTCACAGCTGGATAATGACGTTCATTGGCAAGCTGACGATCCAATCCCCAAAAACAACGGACAAATCGCTTTGTATTCTGTGTCACAGGTTCAGAAAAGTCGCCACCTTGTGGAGAAACAGCACCAATAATTGACACAGATCCTTCCGATTCATTTAGGTTTTGCATTAAGCCAGCACGTTCGTAAAATGTCGCTAGCCGGCTTGCTAAATACGCTGGGAATCCTTCTTCCGCTGGCATTTCTTCTAGTCGACCCGATAACTCACGCAATGCTTCCGCCCAACGTGAAGTCGAATCTGCCATAATTGCCACATCATAGCCCATATCGCGGTAGTACTCTGCTAACGTTACACCGGTATAGATCGATGCTTCTCTAGCAGCAACCGGCATATTTGATGTGTTAGCAATTAAAACGGTTCTTTCCATCAACGAATTTCCAGACTTCGGATCCTCTAATTCTGAGAAATCCTCTAATACCTCAGTCATCTCATTCCCACGTTCACCACAACCAATATAAACAATGATATCTGCATCAGAATACTTGGCCACCTGATGCTGCATCATCGTTTTTCCAGTTCCAAACCCACCAGGAATCGCAGCTGTTCCACCTTTTGTAATTGGGAATAGCGTGTCAACAACGCGTTGACCTGTAATGAGTGGTACAGAACTTTCATGGCGTCTTCTCACAGGACGTGGGACTCGGATTGGCCATTTTTGTGCAAGTGGAATCTCAACAATCGTGTCATCCAACTGTTTGACTTTTACAATTGGCTCGACGACAGTATAATCACCATCTTCAACAACTTCAATCACTTTTCCATCAATATTTGGTGGGATCATTGACTTATGCACAATCGTTTTCGTTTCTTGAACTTCAGCAATAATCATGCCACCAGTTACTTCCTGCCCAAGCTCCACAGTCACACGAACAGGCCACTTGCGCTCTGTATCTAGCGATTCAACTTGAACTGATTTCGTGATGTACTGACCGACTTGGTCTTCAATTGTTTTTAATGGACGTTCGATTCCATCAAAAATATTATTTAATATCCCTGGACCAAGTGTAACGCTCATCTGTTGACCTGTACCATAAACCGGCTCCCCTGGCTTCATACCAGATGTCTCCTCATACACTTGGATCGTTGTCATCTCATTGTTAAGCGAAATAATTTCGCCAATTAGACGCATCTTTCCGACATACACCATCTCGGACATTTGAAATTGAGTTTTTCCTTTTAGATAAACAATTGGTCCATTGATTCCATAAATTGTTCCTAACTGTTTCACATGTCACCCTCCTCTTCAACGAGATCAAAGGAGAAGTTGTCTCTTTCCGCTTCTAACCTTTTCAAAAATGAATAATCAATCAGCATATTTCGCGATTGAATCACACCACGAATCCCACCAATAAATGGCCGATCTGATACGATCAGCTTGTGACCCGTCCGTTGTTCGAGCTGATCCACTTTATCTGCATCAACTGGATCGATATAAATCAAAATTTCCTCATCTGTTGCAATCTTGAGCGCTTGATTAATTTGTCTTTCTAATAAGTTGATATAATCATCTGTTTGCATAAAGTCAGCCAGTTTTTTATCAACTTGATCAAAGATTGCCGCTTGTAATTTTTGCTGTTCTTTATGCAAATCATGTTGCATTTTTAGTTGCAATTGAGCATGTTGTTTATTGCGCTCTTTGCTCACATTTTCTGTTTCAGTTGTTAAAATAATTTTATCTTTTTGTCTCTTTTCATTTTGATGATCTTGATAAA
>JGI24707J26582_10003889_pt1 | contig 10548 bp, 6 predicted proteins | sample BioPla1DNA1_FD_26582 | JGI IMG/M metagenome (IMG submission 26582) | reverse complement strand
AGATCTTTTCTGATTTTCAATTCTTTAAAAAAAGATGGCTTTTTATAATGCATAAAAACATTGGATGCGCACAGCGGATCGTTTTTATATTTATCATAGTTATATTTATCATCATTGTATTCATCAATATTAATCAAATCTTTTACAATGAAATCCGCTATTGCTCCTGAATATCCGCAAAAATTTCCAAGAGTTCCTGCGTAAGGATTTCCTTTTGAAAGAATTCTTCCGGAAAGTGTAGTTCCCATATCGATTACAACACAAGGATTTCTAAAATCTACATGTTTATGACGCGCCGCTTCTTTTAAACCGGCGCATGCCAATTCTCCTTCCATTTCATTTGGAACAACAGATCCTCCTTGCCATTTCGGAAGGCTTGATCCTGCAACCGCCCCGTCAAAATAAACATAAGAAAGCTTTGAGAAAGGAGAAATGTTTTCAGGAAGTGCGTCCGCCGATAAAACGCCGCTCATTTTTGAAGGCGAAATTCCTGCTAAAAAGCAGCCGTCAGCCAAAGCCCGAATAATTTCATCTGCGGCATCTGTTTTGGAAGACTGGGATATAATTCCGCTCGATCTTGCAACATAATGAACGTCTTCTACGTTTTTTCCTGCTTTTTCAAAACAATTCAGCACAACTTCAGATACAAGTTCGGACAACGCTTCTCTTGAAAAAGAAAGACCTGTAATATTGTGTCCAATTATTTTTTCATTTGTTTTAGGAGAACGCACTTTTGACGTTTCCGAAACATGTTTTTCAATTACATCGGTGTATCCCGTACGCAAATCGGTTTCGGTTAAAATACATTTAGTCGTAGTATTACCGACTTCAACAGATGCAACAAGATAATATGGATTTTCAGACATATTCAAAATTCAATTCAAACTTTTTATTTTTTTGTAATAGCTTTTCTAATATCACGACTATATAAACCAAGTCTGATTATATCGTCTTCGTCTATAGGCGTATGATGCATTATTGCATTTCTTATAGGATCCAATTCTTTTAGGCGTTGTATAATCCAATTTCTGTCCGGAAAATGCTCTTCAAAAACTTTCCATGCAAACGGATTATTTATAATTCTTCGGTAATCACTGAAACTTGCATACATTATTAAATCTTCCGGTTTATTCCCGCTTTGATTTCCTGTAGTTCTTTTATGAATTATTCGCCGGTCTTCCCACCTTTTTGCCAAAAAACCCATATCGGTTTTATCCCACCAACGCTTCCCAAACTGAATTTCCAAACTTGACGAAACAAAATCCCTAAGCAACTCTTCAAGATTTTTAAGTTCCATATAACATTCTTCATAATAACCGGAAGAGTCGGTAAACGAAACAGATGATAATGAAGATGATGATAATGATGATGAAGATAATGATGAGTATGATGATGATTTAAATAAATCTGAATATATATTATCACTGTCTGTTGCCGTTTTTGTTTCGGGTTCCGATTTGGCGGATGCGGTTCTTGAGACGGAAGATTTGGAAGTTGAAGAAACGGAAGCTGTTGACTTGGAAGGTACTGACCTGGAAGTTGAAGACTTAGATGCAGCTGACTTGGAAGCCGCTGACCTGGAAGTTGCTGACTTGGAAGCTGCGGACATGGAAGCTGTAGACCCGGAAGTTGAAGACTTGGAAGCTGTAGACTTGGAAGCGGCAGACTTAGAAGCTGCAGACTTGGAAGCAGTTGACTTGGAAGATGTAGACTTGGAAGATGTAGACTTGGAAGATGTAGACTTGGATGCCGTAGACTTGGAAACCGTAGACTTGGAAGCCGCAGACTTAGAAGATGCGGACGTGGAAGCCGTAGACTTGGAAGCCGCAGACTTAGAAGATGCGGACGTGGAAGCTGTAGACTTGGAAGCGGCAGACTTGGAAGCAGTTGACTTGGAAGATGTAGACTTGGAAGCCGTAGACTTGGAAGCGGTCGACTTGGGAGTTACTTCTTTTGTCGTTCTTTTCGTTACATTTAAATTATATTCTCCCTCTTCACTAAATTTTCCGATATTTCCGTCGGGCATATATAAGTTTTCCAAATCATATTGTACTGTCGTTGAAACGCGGTTTCCTTCACTTGGATTTACCGACAAAATTTTAACATCGTAGAGTTTATCAATTCTTGTTTTTAAAGCGGAACAAATAGTGGGAATATCGTTAAACCCTAAAGAACTACGAACGTCGCTTGCGCGTACAGTAACTGTTTTTTGTCCTCTTTTTTTAGCTGGAACCAAATGTGATACATAAACATAATAACGAACGCTGTCTACTTTTGACATGTTTGACGGAAATATAATTTTTTTTTCTTCCTTATCCGATTTAACAATTTCTTTTTTTGTTTTTGAGGAATTTACCGTTTTTGAACCTTTTTTTGTTAACTCATCTTTAGAAATATTTTCCGAATCATCCGGCTTATCGGAATCTTTTACCACTCCTAAAGCAGAAAATGTTTCACGTAAAATATTACGAACCGTGTTTTTCCGACTCAAAAAAAATCACCTATAAAACAAAGTAGTACAATTATTTAATAATAGTGATAAAATGAAAGAACAAAGTAATTGTAACAGCGACTTACTTTTATATCATATAATGTATATTTAGATTGCATGAAAGATTTTATAATTATCGGAAATAAAGCGGTTACGGGCGGAAAAATATCGTTAAACGATTTGTGCGGATCCGCCGGCAGAATGGATGTTATGTGTCGTTGCATTACGGCTTCTCTTTTTGTTTCTTTCGGTATGAGAAGAGATGTAAATGTGCATATTGTTTTAAAAGGACCGCCGAGTAATCCGAAAATCGTAAGATTTTCGGGAGAATATTTAAGATATTTAAATCCTGATGAAAGAAGCGCAGGCTCTCTAATACAAAAAGCGCTGTTGTTGCCGGAAAACGATATTGAAAAAGAATCAACGCCGGGAGTTTATGTAAGAACGGGAACGCTTGAAACGTTAATTAGAGAATTTTCTAAAGAAAACAGAAATATAATATTGATGGACGAAAACGGTCAAAACATTAGAGAAGCAATAAATAAAAACCCGAATATTTTTGAAAATCCGGTTTATATTTTAGGAGACAATCAAGGGATTTTGGAAGAGGATTTCGAAATTCTAAAAAATTACGAAAAAGAATACGATATCAAAAAAATATCACTTGGCGAAAAATCTCTTCTTACAAGTCAATGCATCACGATAATACATTACGAAACCGACTTTGAGACAACAGAAAAATAATATTTCAATATTTTCACTTCGTTTACAAAATCGATATATTTAAAAAACAAGTATTTAGAAATGATAATATGTTAATTTCGAGTTTAGATATTCCCGATGAATTTAAAGACTTTTATACGGAGTCGGGGATTCGTGAGTTGTACCCGCCGCAAGCAAAAGCCGTAAATGAAGGGCTTTTGAAGAGAAAAAATATATTGGCGGCAATTCCTACCGCTTCGGGAAAAACGCTTTTGGCCGAACTTTCAATGATTAAAGGATTTGAATCAGTTAAAAAATCGTTATATATCGTGCCGTTGAGAGCTTTGGCCTCTGAAAAATTCAGACGTTTTTCGATGTTTGAAAAGTACGGAATTAGTGTCGGAATATCTACAGGAGATTTTGAAAATTCGGATGAGCATTTAGGCGTACACGACTGGATAGTTGCAACTTCTGAAAAAGTAGACTCGCTGTTTCGAAATGAAACGACCTGGCTTTCTAAAATAAGCGTTGTTGTAATAGATGAAATACATTTGCTCGATTCGGCCGACAGAGGACCGACGCTCGAAATCGTAATTACAAAACTTAGAAAATTAAACCCCGATATTCATATTGTAGCGCTTTCCGCAACTGTCGGAAACGCAAAAGAAGTTGCGTCCTGGCTTGATGCAAAACTCGTTAAAAGCGAGTGGAGACCTACAAAACTTAAAGAAGGAATTTTTAGAGAAAATAAAATTCTGTTTAAGGGCGAAACGAAAGAAATAGATATGTCGATAAAAATTCCGAAAAAAGATTACGAAGATGCTACAATTCTTGCTGTTGATATTATAAAAGAAGGGGGTCAATGTTTAGTTTTTGACAGCAGTCGAAGAAATACGATGTCTTTTTGCAATAAAATGGCACCTTATGTTAAAAGAGAAATATCAAATGAAGACTCTTTTATGCTAAACGAAATCGCATTTGAAATCACAGAACAAAGTGACACCGAACTTTCGACAAATCTTGCGTCGTGCATAAAGTCGGGAACGGCATTTCATCATGCGGGCCTTAGCAGTTTTCAAAGAGAATATGTTGAGCAGGGATTTTTAAGAGGTTATATAAAAGTAATAGTTGCAACACCGACATTGGCGGCCGGACTCAACTTGCCTGCAAGGCGCGTAATTATTAGAAAATACAAACGATACGAAGCAAATTTCGGAATGGCTCCGATTCCCGTTTTAGATTATAAACAAATGGCCGGAAGAGCGGGAAGACCTCATTTGGATCCTTACGGCGAGTCCGTTTTGCTTGCTGCAAATGATGAAGAAGTCGAATATTTAAAAAAGCAATACATAAATGCAAAATCGGAAAACATTACTTCAAAGTTGGCAACTGAAACTGCTTTGAGGACTCACATTTTGGCAACAGTTTCAAACGGCTTTGCACAAAACAAAGAAGAGCTTTTAAAGTTTTTTAAAGGCACTTTTTTTGCATACCAAGAAGGTATGATAAGCACAATTGCTCTAAACACGATTATAAACAAATGTCTTGATTTTTTAATAGAAAACGACATGATTTATATAAAAGACGAAAATGAAGACAAAAACAACAAAAACAGCATTAGAAATGATAGAAAAAACAGCGGCATAAACGAAAGAAAAAATAACAAAAATTCTAAAAAGGATACTATAAAGGATACTAAAAAGGATAATATAGCGGAAAAAGAATACACGGTAAAAGAAACAGGGGCGCAAGATATCGGATTTACGAGAGCAGATTTATTATATAAAATTTATGAAAAAGAAGAAACTTATTCTTATCCCTCCAAATCCGAATTGGAATCGGATTTTGAATTTGAATCAGAAGCAGATTTTGAATCGGATTTTAAATATGAATCAGAATCAAAAACTGATTTTGAAACAGATTTTGAATCAGGATATGAAAAAACGGAAAAAAACATATTTCCGACAAATATCGGATATCTCGTATCCAAATTGTATATAGACCCGATGACCGCATCGATTATTATAAAAAACCTTATTGACCCTTTTTACGGAAAAGATGAAAACGAAATAAAAAACGTAACAGATATCGGAATTCTTCATGTTATTTGTTCAACTCCCGATATAAGAAATTTGTATATGAGAAATGCTGATTATGAACGTGTTCAAAATTTTATACAACAGGAATCGGACATTTTTTTAATAAAACCCGATTTTAAAAATAAAGGCGATTATGAATGGTTTTTGTCTGAAGTAAAAACTGCAATGCTTCTTTCCGATTGGATTTCAGAAGTTCCGGAAAAAGAAATATTGGAAAGATATGATGTAGGTGACGGTGATATCCGCACTTTGAGCGAAAATGCGGAATGGATAGCGGGAGCGGCCACAAGACTTGCAACTCTTTTAGGAAGTCCGATTGCAAAGCGATTAAACGATATTCAAATACGATTAAAATACGGTGCAAGCACACAATTGCTCTCTTTATTGAAAATAAAAAATATAGGACGTGTTAGAGCCCGAAAACTTTACAATGCGGGTTATTCGTCAAAAGAAGATTTATTGGCAGGAAACCCGGAAAAAATAGCGGGATTGATAGGAAAAAGAACAACCGAAAAAGTAATGTATTCGTTAAGAAAAAATACGGGATCAAAAAATTATACTACAATATTTGACAGAGGAATGAAAAACGTAACAAAAAGTGTAACGAGAAACACAACAAAAAGTGTAACAAGAAATGTTACAAAAAGTGTTACAAAAAATGTAGCAAAAAATAGAATGAAAAGAATAAAAAGAAATGACGAANAAGATGAAAAAGAATATGAAAATGAAAAAGATTATGAAAATGAGTATGAAAACGGGTATGAAGTAGAAAACGGAATAATACAAAAGAGATTTAGTGATTTTATGTGATTTTTATAAATATATTTGCCGTTTAAAATTAAATTTTATAAAATTATTTAAAAATTTTAAAATTATATATAAATTCAAATTTATAAATTTGAATTTTAATTTATAAATTTGAACTATAACTTTAAATCAAGAATAAATACATCTTCCCGAAATTATTTCTTCTACCGATCCGTTCGGTTTTTGAAGTATTAATGCACCGGAACGACTAATTCCTATTGCTTTTCCTTCAATAATACGGTTTGGCGTAATTATTTTTACATTTCTGCCAACTGTATCCGAAAGTGCAACAATTTCGCTTAATATTTCATAAAACGGCTGTGTTTTCAATAAAATATAATTTTGCTCCATTTCATACAATAACTTTTGAATGAACTCTACACGATCGATGTCGTGACCGAGATGGCTTCGAATGGTTGTTGTATTTTCGCGCAATTCTTCCGGAATATCTTCCAAATCGATATTTACATTAATTCCGATTCCGATTATTGCAAATTTAACAATATTTTTTTCGGCTTCAAGCTCGGTTAGAATTCCGGAAACTTTGTTTCCGTAAATTAAAACATCGTTCGGCCATTTAATTCTTGCATCAATTCCGTATGAACGAATCGTATTTGCAACGCATAAACCCATTGTAAGAGTTAATCTGGATGCGAGACTTAATGCCGTTCTCGGTTTTAATATAATTGAAAAGGAAATTCCGCCTTTAGGTGAAGACCATGAACGCCCGAGTCTTCCTCTGCCTCCGGTTTGTTCTTCAACTACTACTATCGTTCCTTCCTCCGATTCTTCGGCAATACTTTTCGCAATATCGTTTGAAGATCCTGCTTTTTCATAATAAATTATTTTTTTGCCGAAAAGACCTGTTTTAAGTCCTTTCGAAATATCTTCAGGACACAAATTTTTGGGTTCAGAATTTGACATATATAACCTCTTTACTCTTTAAGAAAATTATTCTACATCGTATAAGTCTTAAAACATTTGTTAAAAACAAAAAAACTGTTATTTCTTGGAATCGCCCTTTGACAAACGGATGTACTCGTCTACTGCGGCCGTTATTGCCGCTATTACCGGCTCGTTACTTTCGAGAGCGGACGCAAGGGTTGCTCCTTTTTTGGAATCTCTTTCAATTATATATTTCATTTCATTTATAATATTGTTGTCATCAATGAATGATGTAGAAAGATTTCCTTTAATAAACTGTTCATTTTCCATTATCGCTTTATGAAACGGAATATTTGTAGTAACTCCTATAATTACATATTCGTAAAGTGCGCGTTTCATTCGAACGATCGCTTCTTCTCGATTTGCACCGTACGAACATAATTTTGAAACCATTGAATCATAAAAAGGAGAAATTGTATAGCCTGTATGAACACCGCTGTCTACTCTGATTCCGGGTCCGCCTGACGATCTGTATCGTTTAATTCGACCGGGAGACGGTGCAAAATCATTTAACGGATCTTCTGCATTTATACGGCATTCGATTGCGTGCCCTCTGATTTTTATATCTTCCTGTTTGAAACTTAAATCATGACCGGCAGCAATTCGAATTTGTTCTTTTACAATATCTATTCCGGATATAATTTCCGAAATTCCGTGTTCTACTTGAAGCCTTGTATTTACTTCCAAAAAATAATATTCTCCGCCTGAGAAAATATATTCAACGGTACCTGCATTTTCATATCCGATTGCTTTTGCAATTTTTACGGAATCTTCTCCCATTTTTTTCCTCAATTCAGGAGTCATAATAGGAGAAGGCGCTTCTTCAACCAATTTTTGATGACGACGTTGAATTGAACATTCTCTGTCTGAAATATAACAAGTATTTCCTTTTTTGTCAGCAAGAATTTGCATTTCTATGTGACGCGGCTTTAAAATGTATTTCTCAATAAAAACCGACGGGTCTCCAAATGCTGATTTTGCAATTCTTTGAGTGGTAATAAGCGCATCTTCGAATTCTTCTTTTGTATTTACAACGCGCATTCCGATACCGCCGCCTCCGGCGGAAGCTTTGATTAAAACGGGATAACCGATTTCATCAGCTATTTCTATTGCTTCATTTACATCGGTAATTGCGGTTTCCGATCCGGGAAGTGTCGGAATTCCTTCTTTTTTTGCTATTTTTCGGGACTCGATTTTACTTCCCAAAAATTTGATTACATAACTTGACGGTCCGATAAAAACGATTCCTTCTTCTTCACATCGTTTTGCAAACTCGTGATTTTCAGATAAAAATCCGTAGCCCGGGTGAATTGCTTCACAGCCCGTCTCTTTTGCAACATTTATTATTTTTTCGCCGTTTAAATAACTTTGACTTACAGGCGGAGGTCCGATAGGACACGCTTCGTCCGCATACATTGCAAATAAAGCTTTTTTATCGGCATCCGAGAAAACCGCTACCGATTTAATATCCATCTCGCGACATGCACGCATTACACGAATTGCAATTTCTCCTCTGTTTGCAACGAGAATTTTTTTAAACATAATTAATTCTCCGAAAAGATTACTTTAAAAAGATTAAAAAGATTAATTAAAAAAATTAATTAAAAGGATTGCTTTACTTTATAATCATCAAAACGTCTTCGTTTGATACGGAATCGCCTTCGTTTACCAAAATCTGTTTTACTTTTCCGTCCCAAGGAGCGGTTATTGCATTTTCCATTTTCATTGCTTCAAGTACACAAATTTGGTCGCCTTCTTTTACGGCTTGACCTATTGAAACTTTTATGGAAATAACCATTCCCTGCATAGAAGATAAAACTGCACCGGGCGTATCTTTATTGGTTCCTTTGTTATTCGAACCCGAACTTTGCGCGCTTTGGCTTGCTGGTTCAATCGACATTCCTTTCGGGTGAACCATTACATCATATGTCTCACCGTTTACGACTACTTCAAAGTCGGTCGGGATAGAATCTCCTGCACCTACATATATGTTATTCGTCATAGGCGGTGCCAATTCTTCCGCTTGAGCTTCTCCTTTTAAGAATTTAGGAGCGATTGTGGGATAAAGAGCGTAAGTTAATATATCTTCTTCAGATTTTGCAATTCCTAAATTTTCCGCTTCTTTTTTCCTCGTCTCAAATTCAGGTTTGAGCAAATCGGCCGGACGAACCGTAATCGGTCTTTCGCCTTCAATTACTTTTGCAATTATTTCCGCTTTAATAGGAGCGGGCGATTTTCCGTAAAGGCCTCTGACATAATCTTTTACTTCTTTTGGTATTACTTTGTAGCGCTCCCCCATAATTACATTTATAACTGCTTGGGTTCCAACGATTTGACTTGTCGGAGTAACTAACGGAGGGTAGCCCATTTCTTCGCGCACTTTAGGCATTTCTTTTAAAACGTCTTCATATTTGTCAAGTGCGTTTTGCTCTTTTAATTGTGAAACAAGGTTTGAAAGCATTCCGCCCGGAACTTGATAAATTAATACATCTGTATCTATCGTCTCTGAAATCGGATCGCACAAACAGCCGTATTTAACTTTCAAATCTTTGAAATATTTTGTGATATCTCTAAAAGAATTTAAATCGATTCCGGTATCATAAGGCGTATTTGTAAATGCCGCAACCATTGATTCCGTAGGCGGCTGAGAAGTTCCCCAACCGAAAGGTGAAATTGCCGTATCTATAATATCGGCTCCGGCTTCTACTGCTGCAAAATAAGTAATCGGTGCAAGTCCGGATGTACAATGTGAGTGAACGTCGACCGGAATTGACACTTCTTTTTTAATTCCTTTGACAATTTCTGTTACAGCCGAAGGTGTCAATAAACCGGCCATATCCTTTATACAAATGGAGTCACAATCCATTTCAGCAAGTTCTTTTGCCAAATTTATAAACGTCTCGGGCGTATGAACGGGACTTATCGTATATGATAAAGTACCCTGAACGTGTGCACCCAATTTCTTTGCCGTCTCTACAGATGTTTTCATGTTTCTCAGATCGTTTACGGCATCAAAAATTCTAAAAATATCGATTCCGTTTTCAAACGATTTTGTCACGAACTTTTCTACTATGTCGTCTGGATAATGACGATATCCAACCAAGTTTTGACCTCTCAAAAGCATTTGAGCAGGTGTTTTTTTCATCCTTGATTTGATGTCTCTTAAGCGAAGCCACGGATCTTCGTTTAAATAACGAATGCAACTGTCAAATGTGGCACCGCCCCAAATCTCCATCGAATAATATCCTACATCGTCCAACTTTTCTACAATATCCAACATATCTTCTGTACGCATACGAGTTGCAATAAGAGATTGATGGGCATCACGCAATACGGTTTCAGTTATTTTGACCATAATTTCAACTCCGAAATAGGAAACTGATAATAAAGTAATAATAAAAATAATAATTAATAAAGTAATGAATGTAATGATTAATAATGTAAATTATACTATAAATAGTATAAAATGTATAATAATTTAAATGTATAATAATTTAAAAAAGT